>OJJU01000257.1_pt1 | contig 23311 bp, 21 predicted proteins | sample 1596141 | NCBI WGS metagenome assembly OJJU01 (sample SAMEA4350150, study PRJEB24818) | metagenome | biome: human; feature: gut; material: faeces | place: Denmark | collected 2013-09
TGCCATACTTGCCACCATGAGCAAAACAGATATTTTCCAAATGATAATCATTCAAAGCACGCTTAAACTGCTCTTCCGTTATATCACTCCATTTTCCTACAAAATGAAATTCTACAGGCAAATTCTTCTCATGCAGGATTTTTGCAGCTTCCACAATAGTCCAAACACCCTTTTCAGCTATCATATTGCTAAGAAAGAGTACATTCATCTTATTATTTTTCATTCTTCTGGTATTCCGTTAGGACAAATAAATACATCTTCTCTTTTTACATACTTCTTGACGTCATCATACAAGCATTCTGACAGGAGAATCACCTTAATTCCCTTAAAGAATCGCTGGTATAGGATATTATCCAAGAGCTTGTTTTGGCGAGTTGCAACACCCTTATTATGATAATGTACAACCACCTGATATCCCATCCGCTTAATCATCTGGACAACGATATAGTCTTTATAGAAGGCACCGCCACAGGCATTAGGTGTTACATACACCAAGTCTGGGTTGATTGTCTTCAAATTCCTACGGATTTTACGCAGCAACGCATAAAAATCAATCAACTTTCGGATTCCAACCTTACCAATATCTTGCAGATTCTTAGCCGTGGTAAGATTGATGTAATGACTATCAAACTTATCATTAATCAACTTACTGTCATGGATATATTGCCCCACCATCGCTGCACCATGCACAGGAGGCGGCATATGCATAATAAATAAAATCTTCTGTTTCATAACTATGTATGACATTATACTAAAACCTCTCGTCCTTCTATCTTACTATATTTGAAAGGCATTTTAAAACCTAGTTCATCTTCAAATATATGAAGTACATCAAAAGATGGCCCCCATCCGTTACAAAATTCAGGACTAAGTGCTATTGAAATGACATCAATCTTATCTAAGACTTTCTTTATGGCACGACATAGCCTTTTCACATAATGTGTTGTTAGAAAGCGATAATGTCCTTCCTCTCCTTGCCCTTGAAAAAAGAAATCAAGATCTATATTCAATATCCAACGCTCAATATCGCTTTCACCTATCCAATAGTCAACATTATCAACTAAGTCATATATCTTTACGTCTGTATCATCTGAGCTTATGGATTTCAAACTCATATTATGCCAATCACTACCATCATGATGAGTACAATAATAAGCTTTTGTCAATAAACCTGGATGCAATCGGTAAAATGCATCTATATAATTATCATATCTGATACCAGCAGCATTTGCCAATGATTTAAAATCATCAAAATTTGTCCCAGTTAACCTATCATGATTAGTTCTAAGATAAGCATCACTTAGATTATTCAATAAATCATAATGCCTATCTATGTGAAATATACCATATTGATATGCAGGATTGATTTTTTGTTCCCAACACCAACTTGCACACAAGTGATTATCCATCACATAGAATTTATTATCATGAACTAAAAAATTAACGTTATAACAACCGGATTCACCTAAGATTTCATTTTTATATATTGTCTCCATTATAATCAATAGTTCGTTAATAATTCAACAATGAGCTAAGCAGCTTTACGCTGTAAACACAAGAGATCTTTAAAGTTTTACTAATTAAAGTATGGTTCGGGATGTGCCCATCAAAAAGTATAAGGTGTTTTTTCTATATCTTTCATCTCCATCTTCTTCATTCGAGTGAGTACAAGACTCTTCATATCAATCTTGCCATCCTTGGTCTTTGGTCGACCACGTTTACCTGTACGTGAGCCAGCATAGACATAATAGACTCTTCTTGAACATAACTTGAATTATTGTTTGAGCCCCCAAAGATGCAAAAAAGCTCCAGATTGCAAAATGTCAAAGAACGAATGTATGTTAAACTTTTAACGAGGACACTTTTTCAAGTGGACTCTTTTATTTTTTATCCAAATCATTATAGAAATGCCAAATCGGAAAACGTTTGAGATTGGCAGCATCTTCTTTAGAGCACTTGGAAAGCCATTTCTCAAAATTGTCCTTATCTTCCAAAAGTAACGAAACGCCTACTTTCATCAAGGGTTCTGATTTCTCATTTGACAAAAGGTCTCGAAGTTTCGCAAGCTCATCTTCACCTAATTTGTTTTCTCGCTTTAATACTTGGCAATAGTTGACAAAATACATTTCTTTCAGTCGCTCAGAGTTGTCTTTGTCCATCATCCAGCAACTGAGTTTTTCAGAGTAAGCAAGCAAATCCTTCTTACGCTGAGATTTCTCTTCACTTAACTTATCATAAGTTTCCAACATATAGAGCAAATCCAGATTGGCCATTTCAAAGATATGCGGATTCTTGTCTATAAGTTGTTCGTAAGAACTAATCAGAGCATCAAATGGGATATTATCACATCTTTGCCATAAATCTTCATTTTGCAGATAAGAGAAAGGACTTGCAGGATATTTCTTGTTGTCCTTAAACTTATACCTTATGGATATTTGACCATCAAAGAAATCCCCAAAACGAGAATTACCTTTTTCATCTACTGCTTCCCATAAAAGGATTTTCAAATCACCTATTTCTACCAAGGCTAAATTATTCTCTTTATGCCCGATACTTACAGATTCTCCTGTGCAAAAAACATGAAGGATAACATCTATCATGCGTTCCTGTTCTTCTTTGATTGTGGACAAATCCAACGGTCTGTTTACATGCAACATTGAAAGAACACTCTTCAACTTTTTCCATCCCTCAATTCTTTCTGAAAGGTCTTTCACTAAATCTTGTTCATTGACTTTCAAATGCAAGGGGAAATCTCCAAAAGACAGGCATTCTTCCTTATCCAAGGCAAGGATAAACTCTGCATCATTTATGCTGTCATCCAATGTTTTAGAGATGCTTCTAAAAGTTGCCCTACAATCAGGATTATCGCTATTTAAAAGAAACGAGAAGGTCAAAACATCACCAATTGATATGATTAGTCTTCCGTCTTTAACGTCATTCTTGTATTCCGTAAAGAACACTTTCCCACCAACAGCAACATCCCTCTTTACAACATTATGGAATGATATCGACTCTATTTCATTCGATATAGGAACTTCGATATTGAATTCTTTGTCAATTTGTGCATATAGGAAAGAGTTGTGTGATGACAAATACCCCATCACATCAACAGGACTCATTTTGCGAGAAGGGACAATAAAAGAGAAATTCTTGATTTTTCTCTTCTTCATGTCCTCAAAAGTAAAAGGCATTTTGTTGGCATAACTAATTTGTTTCTTAGCATCGCCACAAAAGACTTTTAAGATGTTCTCAAAATCCGCAAGAGTGTCAGGAAAAGGCTTCATAGCAACACTTACAGTATCTTGCTTTCCTTTTCCCCTCAGAATGTTCTTAACGGTTTCTGGCAGCAGGCATCTGTAAAACAACAAAGTATCTTTCCCCTTGTTCTTTTCTTGGCATACAATATAAACTGTCGGTTCATGCAAATATGCGTTTAGGTCATTAATAGAAATGCTGTACTTAAACTTTGTTCGTTTAAATGTTTTCATCTCCTTACCTTTCAGCTGAACAGGAACTCGCCCGATAAACGAATTTTTCGCCTTGTCTTCTTTGGCAAACAAGTAAAGATGACCGTCCCAAAATGGCTCTTTGTCATTATCACTGATATGCTGAGAAATAACATTACTTCCTTGAATGTAATTCTTAAAAGCTAATATTGCCCCTTCTTCTATATCCTTCGGTGTCATAATGAAAAAGTCTAAGATAACTTACAAATCAAGGGCCACAACCATCTCTGATGTCCCATCCATCTCATACAGCATTTCATACCTACTTTTACAACTTCTTTCATTCCAACTTGCGGAACAACGAAAGGTTGATCATAAACAGGATTCTTCTTTCCTAATATTCTACGGAGTTTAAATGCCGCAGTTACACCTGCACCTTTTTTCTGGCGCATTGCATAGCCTTGTGATTCTACGACAACAGAATAAGGAATTTCATCAAGATGCAGATAACCTGACTCAACTGCTTCTTTTAATAATACAGTCCATTCAGAAGAACGAGAGACAAGTGAATTTACACCAATATGGTCATTGATATACTCTCCTATATGAATGTCACCGAAACAAACATCCGCCAGTTCACCATAATGGTCAATACAAGTACTACAACGTGGAACATTGAAGAAACCTCTCATACCAATCCAAAACGCCTGGTAAGGAACAGACCTCAATATTCTTCCATTTTTATCTTCAAAAACCATACTGCCAAGACACCCATTGTCTCGATATGCGAAATGGGCAACGTCTTCTCTTTTTACCCCATAGCGATAAAGTAGAAAATCCTGAGAGCGCATGGTTCGATTACTAGAACAATAGATGGCAAAATAACCTATAATCAGTTTACCAACACTCTTGAAAAGACTTACGTATTTACGCAAAGACTGAATTTGGCAAGGCAAACCAACCACAACATATTTACCACCTTTCTGCTTTATCTCACTTAATATCCCCTCATAGCTTGTTACGCAATACTTCGAACTTCTACCAGCCAACACTTCTTCCTTTGACCTTGCTATATAGGTATGAGGTTTCATCGGCTTGGAATCTTCATACCCAACAACAACAGCACCATCAATATATTTTTTATCAAGAAGGAATATCAAGAATTGACTTAAACACCCACCAGATGCAGAATGAAACCGAATATCATCATTAGTACTATACCCCGAGAAACATTTGTCATAATAACCTAAATACTTATCATAACCATAAGACTTCTCATGAAACAGTTCCTTACTTCTTGCAGCAAGTTCAATACCACGTCCCGCACAGACCTTCAAACATAATCCACATTCATTGCATTTTTCCATATCCACCACAGGATAATTAACATCCTTTCCATGGTGGATACGAATACATTTCTTTGCACAAGCATCTTGACAGATGCCACACCCCATACAAAGACTATCAGAAACTACATGACTAACATTTGTTTTCATTATCCAAGCTTTTCAACAACTTCTGTACAGAATCTATATTGACACTGACTATCCTCTATCATCTCGTGAATAGCCTTCTGATTATAGCGTCCAAACAATTCCTCTTTTTTCTTCGTTAAAACTTGCTGACGTAATTCCTCAAAGGAGATTTTCTCTGGAAGAATAGCCCAATCACCACCAATAGATTTCAAGAAGCTCTTTGTCTTACCAGGGCCACGATAGCTAACAAATGGAGTATTCATTGTCAATCCCATCAGACCTACATGAAGCATAGAAGTCATGGTTACATCACACGAAGCCAACACACCTAAAAGTTGGTTAGGATTCTCGTAAGCATCCAAGAATATATTCTTAGAAGGTTTCTCTGGCATATACTGATAAGTCAATCCTATCTTAGGCATATGTGTGGTAATGAAATGAAATTCCATATCATCATGCTTTTCTGCATAGTCAAAAATATCCGCCAACAATTGTTTATCCAAATATCTACCTTTTTTAAACTGAAGACAGATACGTATTTTATCTGTTGGAGGCAACATCTTTGGTTCAAAGTAATCTGGAGTACGGAAAAGCATATCAGCATGATATACGAAATTCTTGCCAAAAGCCTGTTTCATCTGTTCTACATCTCCTGCCAATCGAACAGTACCATCAACAAAAGAATGAGAACGGAAGAAATCAATACGCCAATGAGAATACCAAGTTTCTGGCTTTTTCACTTTTCCATCACCTCCCATAGAGATAGCACAGAATTTAACATTCGGATATTTCTTCGATGCTAAAAACAAATCTTTAAAGTCAGCCTCATACTCACGAGCAGCTTTGTTCAAAATACGCTTATACCATTTGAAAGGAGTTAACAAGGCTCCACCTGCAATCACCACAAGATTTACATCCTTACAAAGTGCATCTACAGTAGGTGCCGACTCCAAATTATATAAGGCTGATAATTCTTTATCAAGCTGAAATAATTTCACTTCATACCCCATTTCCTGGATATGCTTTGCAAAAGCTATAGCTTGCATATCATCACCCACATTAGCATATCTAAGTGGTGCCCAAATTCCTATTTTATTTTTATTCATGTCAGAAAAGATAAAAAACTAAAATTAAACATGTAAGAACTTTGATAGTTTTCTCTTAAATAACCCACCTAATATATATGAATAAAAATGTCCTCTATCATATGATGTTGGACCAATACATCTAGGAACACTAGTAATTAGAAAACTATCAGGCATAGCACCTTTTATTTGATAAACACTCTTTACTTTTTGACTATGATGCACGCCGGAAACTCCTACATCAGCAACAAGATTAAACGAAGGAACAATACAATAGCTATTGTTTTTTACCATATTGTACGAAAATACAAAATCCCATGGGTTATAATGTTCATAATTTTTATAAACTCTATCATAGTAAAGTTTTTGCAATAGAGCAGCAATATTATTATTCCAATATTTTTTGTATTCTTTACTTGCTTTTAGCTGTGGCCAATCTGTCATTTTGCGATCAATATTTTTCCATCGAGATGCCCAACTTGCCCAACCAAAAATGTGAGTATATCTGGTTCCCCAATAACTCAAATTTCCAGGATTATACTGAGGAGTACAATTATTGCCACTTATCATCCATGCTTTGGGATCATCCTTATATTTATCAATAATTTGATCTACAAAACTATAGAATGTTAAAGATGCTACAACATCTTCCTCTATAATTATACCTTTTTCCTCATTATCAAACAACCAATCAATTGCTCCCCATAAAGATGTATACACATCAACATAGTCTTCTCTAAACCAAGTTTTCACTTCACAATCCCAATCAATTTGCTTAACATAAGATCTAACTTCCTCGTTTCTGGCGACCTCATCAGGTCTATCAGTACGAGCCTTATTACTATAAAAATACAATTTCTTAGGTTGTGCTTTTTTAATTGCAGCAAACGATTGACTCGCATATTCCGGACGAGCAAACGTTATATATAAGACAGGTGTTTCTACCATATTTTCAGGGGGATTAATCCATAATTTTAAATATATTCTCAATAGTTTGATTCGGCAAGAATCCAATAGCTCTTTTCAATTTCTCACCATTAATACGTAAACTCTTGATATCACCATCTCTACGAACTTCCTTACCGAAGTATTCATCCTTACATGGCACATCATAAAGTTTGAATAAACGCTCTATCAAGTTTCGGATGCTAAAGAACTCTCCTCCACCAATGCAGTAGATGCCAGAAGCAATATGCTTGTCCAAAGCCTTACTCAACACGATCATCACCTCTTCAAGAGTTATATACTGGCGAGTCTGCGTACCAGCACTGAAACTTGGAGTTTCTGTTTGTCTTCCAGCCTTATAATCCTGCAAATATTTCAACACATAAGGGACCAAACGTGTACCTGGTTTCAAGTCGTCTTCAGAGAACATATTTGGAAGAATGAAATGCAAATGAGTATAATCCGCAATCAAGTCCTTCATGTATCTACCATACAAACGCTTAGAGAGTGCATAGTCATTGGTTACAGGAAGTGGAGAGCATATAACACCATCTTCGTCAAATGCTTTACCATCTACATCATTCAAGCCTATCTCCATATATGACCCAAAAGAAACATAGGTTCCCTTATAACCATGCTTCTTCAACATGATGGTCATTTCTACAGGAACATTCACGTTCAAGGCATACATTAATGATGAATCTGTTTTCAAAGCAGCCTGAACACCTGCACCAGAAGCATAGACAATAACATCAGTCTTAACCAACTTTTCATAGTCCAGCTTGTCCTTCAAAAGATTGGTCTGATAAAAGTTTGTACATTCATATCCCTTAGGAGTATCCAAACCATAAACATCTACTATGGTATCAGGTTGCGCATAAAAGTATTTTGTAAGAGCCATTGACAGCATGCCATTGGATCCAATAATTGCTACATTCATTTTCTTAAATATTTAATAATTGATAAATTTCTCTATTTCCTCTACACAAAGCTGATAGACATCCTCCTTCTGATAACGCTTATACCAATCAGCAACTAAGTCCATACATTGTTGCATGTTCATACGTGGCTTCCACCCCAACTTAGTTTTAGCATTGGTGATATCCAGCATCAAAAGTTTTGCCTCGTGCACAGCATTAGGATCAGAAGAGTCTTTCAGTTTCCCCTTACCATAATTCTTTATCAACTCGGTGGCAACCTCCCATACGGTACTTACAGATTCTGACTCAGGACCGAAGTTCCAACCCTCGCAAAACTCAGTTGGATGCTCCCATTGCTTCTTGGCAAGCAACATATATCCACTCAAAGGTTCCAATACATGCTCCCAAGGACGAATAGCTTTAGGAGAACGGATATCAATTACCTTGTCCTGTTCCAACGCCTTGATACAATCAGGAATGATACGGTCCAAAGCCCAATCACCACCACCAATCACATTGCCAGCTCTCACACTAGCAAGACTCACATGATGCTTCTTGCCATAATCCTCAGGATTGAAGAAACTTCTTCTCCAAGATTGGATAGCAATCTCACACGCACCCTTTGAGGAAGAATAAGGATCATAACCACCAAAAGGATCATCTTCTTTATAACCTCTCATCTGCTCCTTGTTGTCATAGCACTTGTCAGTAGTAATCATCACTCCTACCTTTACGGAACTTGTTGCACGGATTGCCTCCATCACATGAATGGTTCCCATTACATTAGCCTCGTATGTTTCCACAGGTTGCTCATAGCTATATCTTACCAATGGCTGAGCTGCAAGATGAAAAACGATTTCAGGCTGATATTTCTGAAATATCTCCTTCATCTTCTGACCATTGCAGATATCAGAACGCAAATCTGCCATCATCTTATGACCAATGCCTGACAAAACATAATTGTCACGGTTGGTAAAAGGTTCTTGTGAAACTCCTACAACCTCAGCACCTAACTCATGCAACCAAATGGAAAGCCAACTACCTTTAAAACCAGTATGCCCCGTAACAAGTACACGCTTGCCACAATAAAAATTATCGAAAATATCTATCATTGTTCTTATTTTATACTATAAGGAATTGTGTCTTTTGGGTCATACAATTTATCTGTATAAGCCAAAAGAATAAAATCTTTATCACTATTATTTACGACGATATGGGCTACATTATTTGGAATGAAAACGGTAATTGCCTTTTCTAAAGACATTTCAATTTCTCTAGATTCATGAGTTTCCATATCCTCCAATTTCAAGACAGCACTTCCTTGAATAATAGTGAACCATTCAACTGCCTCAGGATGATAATGCCCACCCTTAGCTTGTCCAGGCTTGCCCATCGTCAAATACACCTCACCAGTATGATTTGGAATACCTTCCTCTGTACCAGTAATGGCTTTAAGGAACCAGCCTCTCTCATCTGCAATCAGGCGACGATTAATAATCTGTACTTTATCTATCTGTGACATAATTATTCTCCCTTCGTCATTCTGTTCTTATATTCAAGATTAGGAATAGAACGCTCCCAACGCTTCCAAGGAGCCTTATCCTCTGCCAGCAATTTCTCCAGCATGTTCTTCTCACGGATATTATCCATACACTGCCAGAATCCTTCATGGATATAAGACATCAACTGACCTTCCTCTGCCAATTTGGTAAGTGCAACCTTCTCAAACACACAGGCATCATCAGTAAGATAATCAAATACCTGTGGTTCGAGTACCATATAACCTGCGTTGATAGGTGCACCATCAGAGGCATTTTTTTCGCGGAACGCTTTAACGGCACCATTCTGAATATCAAGCACCCCCTTATCCTGTGCCATTTTTACAGCAGTAAGGGTTGCCAATTTACCATGACTTTTATGGAACTCTATCAGTTTGTCTATTTCAACATCACAAACACCATCTCCGTATGTCATCAAAAAAGGTTCATCACCAACATATTTCTGAATACGCTTGATACGACCACCAGTCATTGTATTATAGCCAGTATCCACAACCGTCACCTTCCAAGGTTCCATATTAGTCTGGTGTACTGTCATCTCATTTTTACCATGACGATAATCAAAAGTAACATCAGAATTATGTAGGAAATAGTTACCAAACCACTCCTTAATGTACTCCTGCTTATATCCAGCACAGATTATAAACTCAGTATGACCATAATAGGCATACTCCTTCATGATATGCCAAATGATAGGCATACCACCAATCTCAATCATTGGCTTTGGCTTGAATTGAGATTCCTCAGAAATACGAGAGCCGAAGCCACCGGCTAGAAGAACTACTTTCATAATAATTTAAATTACTTCTAAATTAAAAACGTATCATTTCTAAATGATTTTCCATCTATTTTTGAAAAAAAGATAACTTCTTATTAAGAGCTGAAGTTAATTAATAACCTTAATATTTATCAGAAGTATCATCCTAATTATTTATATGTTGCAAATAGAAAAAAACAAAATTACATTTTCTTAATACTTTCAAAAAATCGACTATTCTTCTTCTCTTCAACAAAAATACAAGAAACTCTATTTCACGTTTACCAAGCCATTTCTTAATTTCGTTATCATCAAGAAAAGAGATACTATATCTTTTGCCAAAAGTAAAATAGATTTGACTCAAATAATCAACTGCAGAAAGTACATCTCTGATGTTATTATTAACTTTTATATCGCCAAGTACATTCATAGCATTAATATCAACAGCTATATCTAATACTGATTTTTGAAATTCAACAGCAAGTGAAAGATGCTTATCAAATTGTGCTTCGGTATGACAAACACTTGTACTATTAAGTCTATAATTAAATAAATACTCATTTAGTACAGCAAACTTGATTCCACCCAAAAATAACCTACACCACAAGTCATAAGCTTCGACATTTAAAACTTCTGGAATATCACGATATTTGTATTTTTTCAAGACTTCAGACTTGAAGAAAGAACCTGGATGTAATATTGGAGCCGAAAATAAATTAACAAATAAACAAGAATAATGCTGAGTTGAAATAAAAAAACGAGACTTATGTAATATTTTTCCAGATTCAGACATCACATAAGGAAATACAGAAACCAATCCACATTCTGGATGACTCTCCATGTACTCAACTTCTCTTTCCAATCTTGTTGGTAAAGATATATCATCGGCATCCATTCTAGCAATATATTTTCCTCTAGCTAAATCAATACCCTTATTCAAAGTTTTGATTAGCTTTAAGTTAGTTTCATTCTTGACATAACGGATGCGAGGATCATCATATGACAGAATAATCTCTTCTGTTCTATCCGTACTACCATCATTCAACACTATAAGCTCAAAATTTGTATAAGTCTGAGCCAAAATACTATCTATCGCTTCTTTCAAGAAACGTTCTGCATTATATGCAGGAAGAATCACTGAAATTAAAGGATTTTTGTTCATTTTTTCTTAATTAAAAGATTATTTTCTATAGCTTTAATAATTGCAAACAGATATACTATTGGAAAAGTTTGATATAGCATAAAGCCGTTCAAGTTTGCCGATAAAAGCAAAAAAATACAAAAGTATATTCCCAATTTTCTGCTTGAAACTAATATTGCATAAATATAAATAACTAATCCTACTATGCCCAAACAAAAAAGAATATCAAAAAAATCATTATGCATCCATACTTCTATTCCACAATATTGCAAATTGAAATTGCGGCTAGAAGCCGGACCTGCTCCATAAAATAATTCTTCAAAAGGCATATTACCTTGTAGCAATTTAAAATATATAAAAGATCCCCAGAATCGTGATCTTCCACTTGTAAAACTTGCAGAATCATTATCGTAAGGATCCAAAGAAAACGTAAAATCTCCAAAATAAGCATTTGCACCTATATAGGTAACCAACAAGACTCCTATAATAGAAGCTATAATTAATGCTTTTTTATATCCAAACCGTTCTCTAAAATAATAAAACCATCCAAGTGCACACATTATTACAACAGTCCTTCTTGAAAAGAAAAAACATAAAATTGATAGCACAATCATATACATTACTTTTTTCCTATATGCAAAATACATTGTTAATGAAACCAAATAATATCCAAATGCATGTGATATCAAAAAGCCTTTCTTTTCTAAAGCATCTTCATCTACAGAATCATAATTAAATCGCAAAAAAGACAATGGATTATCTATTGTCAATAATTGACCACATATAATAATAAAGGTAAACCAAAATACTAATTTATCAATACGCTTTAATTGAAATTCATCAATTAAAGGATAATCATTTTGCGCAAAATAAAACAGCAGTATATATGTGTATAAAGTTGCACTCAAATACATTCTTGAGCCCTCAACTTCTTTGCTAAAGAATAAATAAGACACAAAATATGCAGCAACCCCTATAAGCAATAGTCTATTACATTTCGAAGAAGTACTTATAATTAATAAAGCAATACCAATAACATTAGAAATCATGAATACCTTGCCTGAAATTTCATCGCCTCCAATTATGTACATTAATAATGCGAATATTGGTGGTAGAAAAAACAAATAATCTAATATGATTCTTTTAAACTGTAATTGATTCATCATTTTAAGAAGTTATTTTTTAAATGAAACAACATATTAATTCCTAAAAAGCCAATCAGAAGTTTTTTTAAAAATTCCCTATTATTTAATTTAATATTGAATATATTAAAATATTCTTTAGTTGAAGCAGATTTAAATATAAACTCTTCATGGCTTTTAAAATTTATAGCATTTAATGCATCTACATCAACATTTATAGGATTTTCTCGATATTTGTTATTTACTAAAATATCATCTAGCAAATCTGAAAAAATCAACTTTGGCTCATTAATATTTCTATAAGTATCATTCTCTGTTGTTATGCCATATATCCCAATAGGTTTATGATCATTTACATCAAAACTAACAGTTAGTTTTCCTAGCATATGTGAAACATAACAAGCACCAGCAACGCCAAAACATAAATTAACATTTTCTATTAAATTAATTGGAATAGGATATATAGGACCAGTGATTTTAAATTGAATATTGTTTGCTTTTAATAATTTTTCTTTTATTTTATTTTTAGAACCTTCATCACCATCACCAATAAACAACAATGCAATTTTAACATTCTGATGCAATAAAGCAAAATTTACAATATCTTCAATAGCATCCAATAAATATGGCTTTTCCATTCTACCTATAGAGCACAACAGATAATCATATTGGTTAAATACAGGCATTCTTTTTATATCAGGATGTCCCAAGCAATTTGAACAAAATGCAGTTAAACAATATTTATGTCCATTTACTTTTTTATAACCATCAAATAATATTTGAATGGAAGAATCAGCAATACCTGCTAATTCTCCTCTAGATAACTTCATAAGATAAAAATCATACAAAGAAGATGGTTTAATTTTAGGAAATTCACTAAGCAAAAAGACAAAGTGTTTTGCTTGAAGTTTTTCTGCCATAAGCTCACCCCATAAAGCTGTTTCTGGATTATGACTCTCTATAATGACAGAATGATACTCATTAAGATGATGTTTCCGTATTAAATCAAAAATCACTAATTCTGCTTTTTTTTTGGTCAAATTAAAAGGAAAGAATTTAAATTCATCTAAATAATTCGCCTCAAATTTATTCATTTCTTCTATGATAATTTCACCTGGCAAATTTGCATGAAACAATTTTGTTTCCCAACCTTTTCGTTCATAGTAATGTAATTTGTTAAGTGAATATATCTGAGCGCCTCCAACAAATTTAATTGTTGGTGTAAGTATAATATATAGATTTTTCATACTTAAGTATTTTTATTAAAAAATTTATGTATACCACTCGTATTATAACCATATTATAAATAGTATTATTTATCAGTACAATGCTCATTATTTCTCGTAAACCTATTAGGTATGATACTAATCATTTCCGTCCATAGCGTTTTTAACAAAAATCTCGCACTGATTATATATATAATGATACCAGCAAAGACACCTAAAAGCAACTGGAAAAAAACATTTGAAACAAACAATAATAGAACATGAACTATAAGCCACATAATTATTGAGGTACCAAATATTGGAAGTAAATCTTTCATCTGTTTAAAAAGCCCAACGTTGATAAGTTTACCTGTATAATATGTATTAATTACTAATGAGAACAATGAACCAATAACTCCACCAGTTACCATCCAAATAACCCCTTGAGGGATTGTAACAATCAAAATACATACGCCAACTATCTTCTTAATAACTTCAAGACGAAAGAAAAGATCTGATCTTCCTTTTACTTCTAATAAATTTAAATTAATTGCATGTATAGGGAACCACATCATGTCAAAGCAAATAATTTGCAATAATATGATGCATCCACTCCACTTATCTGTCAGAACAACTCTTATTAGAGGGTCTGCAATTGCAGAAAGCAACAACATCATCGGAAATATTAAAAAAGCAGAAAGCTTTAATATTTTACGATAATTTCTTGCTAATCTCTCGTCATCATTTTGAATACTACTTAGAACAGGAAATGTTACTCGTTGAAGTACACCTGTTATATTACTAGAAGGTAAATTGGAAAACTGTTGCGCACGAGTATAATTTCCTAAATCGCTAGCACTAAAACATTTACCAATAACAAGGGGAGTAATGTTATTATAGATAGTATTTAATAAACCAGAGCCTAATATTTTGTTGCCAAATCCCCAAAGATAATGAAATGAATCCCATGACCATATTCTTTTTGGTTTCCATTTTACTAAAATCCATAACAGAATCATACGAATTATATATCCTCCTACTTGTTGACAAACAAGCGCCCAAACACCACAACCATTATAAGCCATAACTAATCCGACACTTCCACTTAAGATGGCCGCACACAAAGACACAACAGCTTGTGTCTTAAAATCAATTTTTCTTGTAAGAATTGCTTGCTGAACAGCACATAAAGGATTAAATAGAGTAGCTAAAGCTGTAAATTTCAACAAATCTGACAAAATTGGTGTTTTATAGAAGTCTGCAATCAACGGAGATGTGCAGAATAATACTAAATAACATATAATACCAACACCAATATTAAAATAAAATGCAGTAGATAAGTCTTCATCTGATAATTGTGGTTTACGAATCAATGCTGTAGAAAAGCCACTATCTATAAAACATTGAGCTATTGCAAGAAACACTAAAGGCATCGCAATGATACCATAATCATCAGGTGAGAGCAAGCGAGCCAATATAATGCCAAAAAGGAATTGCACACCTTGAGTAGCAAATCTTTCTATCATGCTCCATGCTAAACCTTTTTGAGTTTTTTGTTTTAAATTATCCGCCATATATTAAAATCAACAAATATGTAGCATAGTGTCCAGTATAGCAGGACTTATTAATTTACCTATCATATATTTATTAAAAAGAATAATCGACCTCTTATTACAATATCAGGAGACATAAGCCTTATCAATTTGTATTGTAAAATGAACAACGTTCTTAACAGAAATACATACCATACTAGTTTTCATCTACTTATAGCATCTAATTCGTATTATTATGAACAGTGCACAAGATAATATATAAAACCATATTCCTACTGTACTAAAGGCCGAATTATCCTTTTTAATTAGACTGTGGAATCCATACTATTATTCAATGGAAGACTTTAAAATTCAGTATAATACTTTATATAAATACCTGTATTAAAGTCTTTTCCTTCCGAAACAGGTTGTCCCATGAAGCATGCCAGATGTGCATTGATGAAATCATAGCCAGACTTGCAAGAAAAAGCAATACCCGCGAGAGTGTAAATTAAACTGTGTCAAGCTACAATAAAAGTAGTTTAACACAGTTTTTATATTATGGACAACTTAGAAATTGATTACAAGAAAGCAGCTCAGCAGTTGCGTAGTGGTGAAGCCTTATTTGGCAAGGACGGAGCATTAGCTCCATTGTTAGAGCGTATTCTCAACTCAGCTCTCGAAGGTGAGATGGATGCTCATTTAAGTGAAGAGGAACGCTCTTCCGGCAACCGTCGTAATGGTAAGATGAGTAAGAAGGTTCAAACAAAATATGGTGAGGTCACTATAGAGACTCCTCGTGACCGAGACGGAACTTTCCAACCAGAGACCGTAAAGAAGCGTGAGACTATTCTTGCCAATGGCATGGCAGACCAGATTATTGAGATGTACGCCATGGGCACCAGCACACGTGACATCAGCAGCTACTTTGAGCGTGAGTTCAACACAACTCTATCAGCCGATACTATCAGCTCTATAACAGACCGTGTATTACCCGAAATCACCGCCTGGAAGTCTCGCATGCTCGATCCTGTATATGCCATTTGCTGGCTTGATGCTATCCATTATAAGGTAAAGGATGAGAATGGCAGAGCTGTCACACGAGCCATTTACAACATTCTTGGTATCAACAAGGAAGGCCAAAAAGAACTGTTAGGTATGTATGTGTCTAAGAGTGAAGGAGCTAACTTCTGGCTAGAAGTTCTTACGGATCTTCAGAACCGTGGTGTTCGAGACATCTTGATTTGTTGTATTGATGGTCTCAAAGGCTTCCCAGATGCCATCCAAAGCGTATTTCCTGAGAGTTCTGTGCAGCTCTGTATTGTCCATCAGATACGCAATTCTATCAAGTATGTTGGCAGTAAGCATCAAAAGGAGTTTATCAAGGATTTAAGAACAGTATATGGTGCAGTAAACAAAGACTCCGCTGCTGCTAATTTAGACCTGTTAGAGTCTAAGTGGGGAGAGATGTACCCAATTGTCATCAAGTCATGGCGTGACAATTGGGAACGTCTGACAGAGTATTTCCAATATACTCCAGCCATCCGTAAACTCATTTATACGACCAATACGGTTGAGGGGTATCACAGACAGGTAAGAAAGGTCACAAAGACTAAAGGGGTCTTTCCTACGGATAATTCTTTGGAGAAGCTTGTGTACTTAGCTTACCGCAACATCCGTAAGAAATGGACTATGCCACTGGCAAATTGGGGACAACTTTCTCAACAATTGGCAATAAAATTTGGAGATAGATTTAAAATTATGTAACTTTGCAGCCGAAAAGGCTTCCCTGCTGGGGGCATGCCCCCAGCAGGGAGTGGGAATGAAAGTTAAGAACAAGCCTTGACACAGTTTAATTTACACCCCCATACCCGCAGAAAAGCGTGGATTTATATCTATGAGATAAAAATCATCATCATGGTTTATGAATTCCATGTTTACTACACCACTGATTTGCAGTTTTTCACCTATATATTTCACCATACTTTCCAACTTTGCATTATGGAATATTCTCACCGTAGTACCAGCACCATTCTTAGTACGTAGCAACTCTTCACGAGGTACACAAAACGATCTGCCTGTTATTGGATCTCTAACAAAATCAACCGTGCATATACTTCCTTCAATTTTTTCTTGGAAGATATATGAAGAAATATGCTTAATTTCATTCAGTTGATTCTCATTTTGTAAATAACACAATCCTTCACTACTTCTACCATCACGTGGTTTGGCAACACATGGATATTTTAATTTCGTTAAATCATCCTCTAAAGTATATGTTGGTACAGATGGAACAGTTTCATCATCCTTGAAAGCCTTGAACAAAGAATATTTATTACGAGCTATTTTCAAGGTTTCTTTCGAAGAGATACAAACTGTAATACCTTCTTGCTCAAACAACTCTCGTTTAGGATTAATAACATCAATCTCTAAATCTGTAAGAGGAAACAAGTATTTGACATCATTTTCTTTTGCCAATTTAAGAAGAAACGGGATGTATGCTTCCGTATTTGCATAAGGAGCTTGCTCAAAAGCATCACATTGAGACGCCTCATAATGCCATTCTTTAGGATATATATCACATCCTATAACTTTATGGCCTGCTTTGTGCAAATTATTAATTGCACATAAAGCAGACATTGAACCTATTGCTGTTAATAAAATATTCATTTAAAACTTAGATTTTTGCAGGAATTCATCAGCAGTCCATCTATCGCGAACTATGCTGATTTTTCCATTATTTATTGAGTAAACTGTAGGAAACCAAGAGATAAAAAGAGGTGAGAATGTCAAGGTATAAGCACCAACTTTGTCAAAGCGTACCATATCACCAACCTCTAGCTGTCTCTCTTGTGTTAATTCAAAAAAAGAATCATACTCTAAACATGTATATCCTACTAAAATTTGCGGACGATCAAATATTGGAGTTTTATTCTGTTGCTCTATTGAATAAAAATAACTATTTATAGTTTTATGCATTAATGGGTCTATATGATTTCGACTTCCATCTAAAACAACAAAATGGGAACGGGCAGTATCCTTAACATCTTCAACTCGAGTATAATAACTAAAGCAACCAGATAAAAGACTTACACCAGGTTCTATTATAAGCCTAAGACTTTCAGGCTTATACCCTCTATTCAAAAGTTCTTCAGATATAGTTGAGATATAATTTGACCATTTTGGTTTGCCAGGAACTTCACCATAGAATCCACCACCAGCATCCAGATATTCTATATCAGAAAGAGAATATCGCTTTACAATCTCATCAAACTTACCAACTATATATTGGTAAACAGCCAAAGAACGAAGATTGGTTGAAATATGTAAATGCAGACCAGAAATTTTAACAGTATTGAGACTACGCAAATATTCTATTGCATGTCCTAACTCGCCTGTTTCATAACTAAATCCAAATCTACTACCTTTTATTCCTGCTGTTGATGCATTAGGAAATATATCTTCTATGTCATTATTAACACGCAATCCAACTTTAATTATCTCATCAGGATGTTGTCTTGCATATTTTTCTACAAGAACTAATTCTCTTTTTGAATCAATATTTAAATAACATTTACGAGCAAGAATTTTCTCTATCCAACTCTCATGTTTAATTGGACCATTGCAAACGATATTTCCACCTTCAAACAGAGTTACCTTATTTATAAAGTCATATTCATCTTCTGAAACAACTTCTGCAGCAACACCTTGTTGATGTAAAACCTTTGCTAAATATGGTAACGAATTTGTTTTTACAGAATAAGCAACTAATCCATTACCCCAATATTTCTCAAAAGCCTTATGAATCAAATCTACTTGATTTGCAAGATGATTTTCATCCAACAGGAAAAAAGGTGTAGAAAAGGCTTTAGCCTCTTGGTATGATAAGTATTGCATATTACTTTAAGATACAATCTAAAGTTCTCTGAATGTCCTCATCACTCAAAGCATGATGCATAGGCAAACAAATTACACTATTTGCCATCTTATGAGCATTAGGCAAATTAGTCGGATCTGCACTCTCCAAGCCACGATAAGTAGAGAACTCGCTAATCAATGGATAGAAATAGCGACGACCCAAAACATTCTGTGACTTCATCTTTGCATAAAGTTCATCACGAGTCATACCATACTTTGATGCATCAATAAAGATCGGGAAATAGCTATAGTTATGACGAACACCTGGCATATCATCAAAGAAAGTTATACCTTCAACATTGCGTAAAGCTTCACGATACTTGATGGCTACCTGATGGCGAGCCTCAATAGCAGCATCCACCTGCTTAAGGTTGAGCAAACCATATGCGCTACGCATCTCATCCATCTTACTATTGATACCAGGGCCAACAACCACTGTTTCATCAGCAAAGCCAAAGTTCTTTAAAAAGTCGATACGCTTCTTTGTTTTTTCATCGTGCATAACCATGGCACCACCTTCGATGGTGTTATATACCTTAGTAGCATGGAAACTCAAAGTACTCATATCACCAGCATTCAAGATACTCTCACCATTTACTTCTACACCAAACGCATGAGCAGCATCATAAATAACCTTCAAGCCATATTTATCGGCAATATCCTGAATTGCCTTGGTATCGCAAGGCTTTCCATAAACATGCACAGGCATGATTGCGGTAGTCTTTGGAGTGATGGCTGCCTCAATCTTGTTTGGATCAAGATTACCTGTTGCAGGGTCAATGTCAACGAATACAGGCTTGCAACCATTCCACCAAATACTGTGGGTAGTAGCTACGAAACTATATGGGGTTGTGATAACCTCACCCGTAATACGAAGTGCCTGCAATGCTGTAAGCAATGGCAAAGTACCATTGGTAAAGAGACTCACGTATGGAACTTTAAGGTACTCGGCAAGAGCTGCCTCCAACTTATGGTGATAATCACCATTATTTGTTATCCACTTGCTGTCCCAGATTTTCTGGAGTTCAGCATAAAAATCATTCAAATTTGGCAGTAACGGTGATGTTACTGTAATCAATTTCTTATCCATAATATATATGTTTTATAATGTTATTTTCATTTCTTTAAAGATACGAGTTAAAAAAACTCACTGTATTGTAAGATGTAAGCTAAAGACATATATTTCATTAGCCAAACATTATTCCTGCTATAAACTTTCACAAATTGTCAGATATTAAGTCTTTGACAAAAAAAATCCCCAAAACATTAATAATGCAAAGCAAAAGGTCTTCACTAGAAAAATATCCAAAGCGAAGTAGCATTTAGTTCTAAATTTATGAACAGTTGACAAACCAAAGCCCCCCAATCCTGAATAAGCCAAGCTAATACCAACTCCACCGGATGCGATAGCTGAAATAAAAGTACCCATAGTTTGGGACTTCAAATCAATATAATTAGTCAATAGTGCATTTTGAACGACTACGAGAAAATTGAATATGATACCCTAACAGACTATTTACATCACCAAGCAAAGTTCTGAAGAATTATAGGATTCTGCGACGAAGAGACAGGAATGAAGGATATTGCATAAAGTGAACCACTGACGACCAAGTTGAAATATAAGACTGTACTATTTTCTGTTTGAAATAAATATTTTTAACTGAATTTAGCAAGTTGCTTATCAACAAAACCAAATGTCCATTTTTCTAATGTATGAATTCGTATATAGTCTATGATAATACATGAGAAAAAAATACAGAATATGCTAACTAAAGAAAGCAACACAAGTTGTTCACTAGAATATTGCCCAATGCAATTTACTACATCTTTCCATAACCAATGGCGCATGGTATCACTATTGGCATGAATGCAAAGCACTCCAAATGTACTTGCACTAATCGTATTTATCAATTTGCTTTGCTTTATAGGCATATCCTTGAAATACATAAATGAACATACAGAAACTATAACTGCAAAAATAGCATTGGAATCAGCTACAAGTTCAAAGCAATCTAAGTTAACTCCAAATTGTACATTAATCCAATTGACACCTATAACACTCGTATAAGCAAGAATTAACGTTAAAGCTGTAAGTATACCCCATTGGCTATTTTTAATCTTAGTAAACAACCCATACATCCGAATATAGGATGCTATAAAATATAAAATACAAAACCAAGTGACATAATTAAAGCTTACATCAAACTTCGGTATAGTTCCCAATATAGTGTATGTGAATAAACATAATCCAATAAGCCTTATAAACATTCTCTTATCTAAATTCTGAATCAAAATGTTCAGAAATGGTATCAATAGATAAAATATCAGAAAGCATGATGTAAAATCATTTCTAACAGATTGAATCGGACTTAAAACCTTCATTGCTACCTTTAGGGAGAAAGGTTCATATCCAATGCCAATAAAAACTGACCAAACTACAAGATTATAAAACAGAACTTCTAACAATAACTTTAAGAACTTTTTTACTGTAATATGTGACTTGCACATAAAATAGCCTGTAATTAGGACAAAGCAATTGATACCTGTCTTACCCCACATTCCAATGAGATATAAATATAACGATCTTCCCGACATCGGGTCGTTATGCATCACATCCAAAACACCACTATTAACCACATAGTGGTGGGCTACAATCAGCATCATAACAAGAATGCGATATAACTCCAAATTAGAGCGGCGCTGTTTATGCCCCCCCCATAGTAGTCCCTAAGCTACTGCTATTTATTGTATCTACTTCCATCTATTTAATTATTATCAATACGATTATTGTCATTAAACATATCTTTATTTATCCTTATATATATCCTCATAATGTATAATACTCACCAAAAGTAACATGATCTATCCATTTCTGAATCTAAAGATACCATTATACTGTTTCTTCGATACCCTCCTCAAACTGGGAAAATGGCTTCCAACCCAATTTCTTCTGCAACTTTCGATAGTCGATAGCGTAACGCATATCGTGACCCATTTTGTATGTTACATAAGTTGTTAGGTCCATATCCTCACCTTCCTTTCTGCCGAGAAGACGTACAATAGTTTTGATGGTCACCTTAATGATATCAATGTCCTTCCACTCTTTGCCACCGATATAATACGTATGAGCCGATGAAACCAGCACCGCCCGTGATAATGATATTCTTCATTTCAATTAATATTCTAAATTCTTTTTTAATGTTTGATCTTTCTCTTCAAGTATTGAAAGGAGATACTTACCATAGTCATTCTTCAACATAGGCTGAGCATTCTCTCTCAATTGTTCTGCGGTAATCCAACCTTGACGGTATGCGATTCCTTCCAAGCAAGCTACCTTTAACCCCTGGCGCTTCTCCAATACTTCGATAAAGGTGGATGCCTCAGAAAGGGAATCATGGGTTCCGGTATCGAGCCAGGCGAATCCTCTTGCCATGGTCTGAACCTTCAATTGCTTATCCTTCAAGAATTCCTGGTTCACCGTTGTGATTTCCAACTCACCACGAGCGGATGGCTTGATATGCTTGGCTACTTCTACTACCTTGTTAGGATAGAAGTACAAGCCTACCACAGCATAGTTACTCTTTGGATGTTCTGGCTTTTCCTCAATACTGAGACAATTACCTTGCTCATCAAACTCTGCCACTCCATATCGCTCTGGATCGCTAACTCGGTAACCAAAGACAGTTGCCTTGTTATTCTGCTCAGCATCTACTACTGCCTGATGCAGCATCTGGTTCAATCCTGCACCATAGAAGATATTGTCGCCAAGTACGAGGCAAGCAGAATCATTACCAATGAACTTCTCACCGATTATGAATGCCTGTGCCAAACCATCTGGTGATGGCTGTTCAGCATACTCGAACTTCACTCCTAACTGGCTTCCATCGCCTAAGAGTCGTTTGAAACCAGGCAGGTCGAATGGGGTTGAGATAATCAGAATCTCACGAATACCTGCCAACATCAAAACCGAAATAGGATAATATATCATCGGTTTATCAAAGATTGGTATCAGCTGCTTGCTGATACCCTTTGTGATGGGGTACAAGCGTGTTCCGCTTCCACCTGCTAATACTATTCCCTTCATATTTTTATTATTTATTAATCATAACATGTTTCGAAAACCTACCCGTGCTTCCTTACCGTTAAGGAAGGCTCCACCTTTCTCACCAAGCCTCTCTTCAATAGT
>OJJU01000259.1_pt1 | contig 23105 bp, 18 predicted proteins | sample 1596141 | NCBI WGS metagenome assembly OJJU01 (sample SAMEA4350150, study PRJEB24818) | metagenome | biome: human; feature: gut; material: faeces | place: Denmark | collected 2013-09
TCCTTGAAGAAATCAATGGCACCAATCTTCAGTTTCACACAATGGAAACCCGCCTGGAGCTTCTCCTCCAGTCGTGCCAGCATCTCCTCGTAAGTACCCATCCATACCAGTCCGTTGATGGTGATACCCTCTTCTCCTTTTCCGAAAGGAGAGTCGAAAAGATCTACCAGGTTCTCCATTCCTGCAGGAACAGAGACCCCTTTCTGCTTCAACATTTCAGAAGAAGAAGATGCTCCTTCAGCAGGAACAATCTCCAAAAACTTCTTCGCCGCATCGAAGAACGAAGCGAAGGCAGTTTCCAAGCCGAAGGTGATGCTAGGGTAAGCACGAATCATATCGTATGGGATACGTCCCATCTGCTCCACCATCTGACATACCTGTCGAAGGGTGACAGCATATTCCGGTTTGGCATCGCAACTGAGATCAGGGAGCGTAGCACACTCACCCACTCCCTCTACTCCCGGCAATTCATCCGATGTAAGGGTGAGATAATAACTGTGTCTCGTGGTATATACGCCACGAGACGTGCCTGCCGGCTGCTTGAAGTGGAGCGTACGCTCCGAGATGTCTATCTTATACATGATTTATTCAAATTCTGAATATTGGGGAATTATCTGAAGTTAACTTACTTCTTCTGTTTCAAATCGTAGAGATCCTTGCGACGGTCACGAAGATTTCGAACGGCACCGTAGGTATGAAGCTCATTCAGGAGATTCAAGTCAACATCTGATACGAGAATCATCTCGGTATTCGGTGTTGCCTCCGAACGCTTGCCATCGTTAGGGAAGGCGAAGTCGCAAGGAGTGAATACGGCACTCTGGGCATACTGGATATCCATGTTGTGAACACGTGGCAGGTTACCCACACTACCAGCAATGGCTACATAGCATTCATTCTCAATGGCACGTGCCTGTGCACAGACTCTTACTCTAGAGTAAGCATTCTGCGTATCGGTCATGAATGGAACGAAGAGGATCTGCATACCATCCTCTGCCATCAGACGGGAAAGTTCAGGGAACTCCACATCATAGCAGATCACGATACCAATCTTACCGCAGTCGGTATCGAAGGTCTGGATATGGCTACCACCACTCAATCCCCAGCACTTCTGCTCATCAGGAGTTACGTGAATCTTCTCGTACATATCCACGCTACCATCTCTACGGCAAAGGAAACCGACATTGTAGAGGGAATCATCCTTGAGATAAGGCATACTACCCGTGATGATGTTGATGTTGTAACTGATGGCCAACTCGCGGAATCGGTCACGGATCTCATCGGTATATTGAGCCATCATGCGGATGCTCTGTGCCTCACCCAAATCGTTGAATCTCGCCATCAATGGCGCATTGAAATACTCTGGGAAGAGGATAAAATCGCTCTTGTAATCGCTCACGGAATCCACGAAGAACTCAACCTGCTCAAAGAGGTCGTCCACCGAAGCGTATGGACGCATCTGCCACTGTACCAGACCGATTCGCACGGTTGGCTTTCTATCTACATAGGAATCCGTAGGTGGCTGATAGTAGATATTATCCCACTGCAAGAGGGTTGCGCAGTGTTCGCTTTCCTCATCACTAGGAAGATAGTTGCGGATGACACGGCGAACGTGGAAGTCGTTGGAAAGCTGGAAGGTAAGAACCGGGTCGTAAATCTCACGGTTTCTTACGTGCTCGATGTACTCCTTAGGGCGCATCTTGTCGGCATACTTATGATAGTTTGGAATACGACCACCAAACATGATCGCCTTCAGGTTGAGCTTCTCGCAGAGTTCCTTGCGATACTCATACATACGGCGAGCCAATCGCAGGCCACGATAATCAGGGTGGATAAATACCTCAATACCATAAAGGATGTTTCCATTAGGATCGTGGGTATTGAAGGTTTCATTACCTGTCACCTGAGCATAGGTATGGTCGCCTTTCACCATATTATAGTTGACGATGATAGAGAGCGCACAGCCCACAATCTTATCATCCACGATGATAACCACCTGTCCCTCAGGAAAGATAGTAATGAGTTTCTTAATCTGTTCTTTTGTCCAGAATACATCTGAGTCTGCGTAAATACGCTTAAACGACTTGGCGAGCTGGTCATAATCCTCCATGTGGAGGTTGCGCATGCTCACTTTTTCGATTTTTCGAGTTGGTTCCATAACAACTGTATTTTTATTATTATCTAAATCCGGGTGCAAAGATACAGCAAATTATAGATACGACAAAGAGTTTTCGCAAATAATTGATATTTACGAAAACTCTTTTCATGTATTTTGCTGTAAGAAAGCCTTTTGGCTTAGAATTTAACGCAAAAACTTGGCATCTTCCTGCGGTATTGCCTCGTCATGATCATCGAGATAGAGCAACTTTACCGGATGATATTTATCACTTGCCACCGAGTATTCATCCTGACGATAATGGGTCTGAATGCCACCGATGCCCAACATGGTATGAAAAGCCGAAAGACTACTCTGTACCTGTTTTGACCGATTTTCTCCCAATGCCTTCAATATATCCGGATATTGTTTACTGAATCCTTCAGAAGTCCAGATGATGAAAGGCACATGCAGTTCGTAATCCGAAGCCTTCGGGGCAGCATGAAGGAAGAGGCAGCGCTCATCATCGAAAATATTCTCTCCATGATCGCTGGTATAGAGCATCGCTGATATAGGCTGACCATATACCCCATCCGTCTTAGTCTGTATCCCCTCCCATTTCTGCAGGCGTTCAATGATACCATGCAGGATATAATCGGTATATCGGATGGTATTATCATAGGCATTTAGGAGGTCACGCCGATTCTCCGGCATTGCCTCACTCCTGCTATCAGGCTTGAAGTAAGCAAAGCTGCGGGGATAACGCTCTTGATAATTGAAGTGAGAACCATAGGTATGAAGAACGACGAAGAGCTTGCGATAATGGTAATGGGCAGACGAGGAAGCATCAGCCTTGGGCAATATCTCATCCAGTTTCTGCAACAAATCCTCATCATAATGATTACCTTGCAAAGCATCCTCTTTCTTCAGAAAATAATGTTCATCAGCCTGTTCTCCCAGAAAATCGATAAACGAATGATTGGGCAACTGGTTGCTGATAAACACGGTATGGAATCCGGCTTCCCTGAAGGCTGCCAGAATGCCTTTCTCATGAAAGAGCCGTGGGAAATCCTCTGCCGAAGCAGCCGACAGAAGCATCGGTACACTCTTGTGGGTGGTGTTGCTCTGCGTGGTTGCATCAGGGAAAGCCATAATACCCTGCGTTTTGGAAAGCAGAGGATTGGTATTTCGAGGATAGCCATAGAGACTGAAGTTATGGGCACGAGCCGTCTCTCCTACCACCATTACATACACCTCAGGAGTTTCCACATCGTGCTCGCTCCGGGCATCAAACCGGAAGTTACGGCTTGCCTCCCTGTAATTCTCCGATGCCGCATTGCGCTCGAAAGCCAGATAGAGATTGTAGCAGACGTTGACAGGATAGAGCTGATTGCGCATCCGGTAATCATCCACTACTACATAGCATGCCAGCAGACAGAAGAGGCCGATACCTCCCATCTCCATCACCCATTTTCGAACGTGATGCTGAAAAGAGACAGATAACTGACGCTTCTTCCTGATATGGATGACAGCCAGAATGAGCAAGGGAAGATAAATCACAAAAACACCTACCACAGCAGGCACCAGATTGTCCAGCAGTTCCATCACCTCTCCTGAATTGGTAGTCACGAGATTCAGGAACATATCCACCGCTATCACTCCTGTACCGAAGAGATAGAGCAACACCAGCTGGAAGGCTGCGAAAAAGACAAAGAGAAATGCCCACCATACCATCTTGCCCGGACATCTGGCTACGGAAAAGAACCACATATACAGAGCCAGAGGCAACAGCACATTGGCTGCGCCCGCCCAGAAAGACAATCTTTCGGTAAAGCACAGGGCGATGTTGGGCAGCAGCAATGCCACCACCGCATACCAGTAAAGGAAGGTACCCGAAGACACCTTATTATATATAGTATTACATATAGAATGATTCATAGACTACACCTTATTATATAATGAAAAAGTCTCATCAAAATGCCTCGTTGATATTGAAGAGGAAGCCAGACTGTCCCGACTTTCCAAATCCATAATCCAATCGTACATTCACATTCTTCTTGAACTCCCAGCGATAGCCTACTCCCGCATTCGGCAGAATCTGTCTGCTTCGCAACGCAGAGAACTTAGGGAAAACTGTACCTGCTCCAGCCCAGACCACAATACCATTTCGCTTCCAGACATGCTGGCGCAGCTCCACCGTAGCCTCCAGGGAATGCTTGTCACGATAGCGGCCCTCGTAATAGCCGCGCATCGAACTGGTACCTCCCAGTTCCGCCATCATACCCCATGAAGGATTGCCGAAATTGAGATTGGCTCCGAAATCCTCGGCAAGAATCGTTCCCTTGCCCAGTCGCTGATAGGCATCAAAACGGAAGTGAGTCGTACTGAAAGCATAATCATTACCCATAAATTTTGGTCGGAACATCTGCTTCAGATTCAGATAGATACCCCGGTGCGGATTGGTAAGATTATCTCGGTTGTCATAAACCAAAGATACACCCACTCCTACATTCCAGGTATGCTTATCCATCCCCTGCAGCAATTCCGGGCGCTCTATCTGCTTGCCTATCACATAGTCGTAAGCTGCCATTGGTCCCACATAGAAGTTATCGGCTACCCTGAACAGAAAACTGGCTTCTGCCTGAGCCTGCCAACGCTTCATATCACTCTTGTTGTCATCGTTATCGCCCATATCGTAACCGATTCCCCAGAAATCGGAAGGGAATGAATAGAAATAGAGATGATAATCAATGCGGTAACGACCGGCAGGAGCTATATGATTACCCCGAACACCCAACATATAGAAGCCCACCGAACTGACATCACCGAAAAGCGATACATTGGAAGGCGGCAAGATGCTATCGTTAGGATCGGTGCGGTAAAGTCCTGCAGCCACCATTCCCAGACCAAACTTGGTATCAGAAGCATAGTGAGGACCTCCAATTACGCTGAAGTCGAACCGCTTATGCTGCTTGTTCTTGTTGGCATCATTGAAGTAGTCTAGGAATCGCGTCATCCACGATTTCTTGACCTGCTGGACAGTATCCACCTTCTCTGAAGAGAGAGTATCTGAAGAAATTGGCTCCGAGGCATAGCTGCTCAATGCCATCATCGCAAAAAGTATGATTAGAATATGCTTCATAAAGTCAATATTTTCCTGTTGATTCTATTTTCGTCATTTACTAATAAACCCGTGACGCATTATTAATATACCAGTGACACATTATCTATCCACAAGGTGTTGCCTGGTGTTCCGATATAGGCACCGCCATCCGAAGAAGAGAACTGGAGAATGAGATGAGTAGGCGTTTCATCGGCAGCAGCCCATCCCACTTCTCTTACGGGCACACTCTTACCCTTGCTGTTGCGGGCATAATCGGTAGAACGGAGTCCCATCGTTGCGGCATGGTAGCCAGCCATGTGACGGATATCACCATAGTGGATGGTATAGGTTGCATCTTCCACCCATCCATTCGTACTCTTGCCGTATCGTACCACCATCGTACCCACTCGCTTGGCTGTGATATTACCCTTGGCATCCTCGTGACGCTTCTGAAGATAGAGCACCACGATGGCATGGTCTCTTCCAGCCACAGTAGAGGCACCACTGAATCCATTCTGTTTGATACGGTTGGCAACATTAGGAAGAGAGGTCTTGTAATCGAAACGCAAAGCCTTAGGACGAGCCGTAAACGGAATACCCCAGTTGATAGCCTTTGGACCATCCTTGGTACTGGTGATCGGTTCACGAACATCTCCCAGGAAAAGGGAACCAGCTGCAAGTACCTTGATATTGATAAGTCCCAACACCTTTACCTTTTCTATATGAGTCTCCAGTTTGGCGCAATAGCCACTGCCGTGCCTGTCGCGATAAACCGAATTATTGGTCTTGTAAATGCCGGAAACATGCGCCAAGACATTGGATGAGCCCCAAGGAGACCCACCCTTATTGGTATATGGAGTATTGCCATGGATAGTCATATTAGGTCCTACGGCATAAATGGTTTTCTGATTACCACCAATGATAGCCGACTCTTTGATATTTCTGATTACCCAGTGGTCCATGTTTCCATATTTCAGAGGAACCACTTTTTCCTGTCCCTGCATAGGAAGGCATGACAAAATAGCAAGCGCTAATGCAATGCCGAAAATTACTTGTTTTTTCATATCTATTACTTTTATCTTTCTAGATGCTGCAAAGATAGAAAAACTTTTCGTACTTTCGGGTTTTCAAAGTACTAAAAAATGAAATATTAAGAAATAATAATATATTTAGGGGATTTTAATCGATGAAAAACAAAAAAAGCCCCGCAAGAGCAAAAGCTTGGGATAGTGAAAGCTTTTGCTCTTACAGGGTGTCTATTAACGGTTAGAATACATGTTGTCATAGTACTTCTGGTAATCGCCAGAGGTAACGTTGTCCATCCATTCCTGGTTCTCGAGATACCATTTTACGGTCTCCTCGATACCCTCCTCAAACTGGAGTGATGGCTCCCAACCGAGTTCCTTCTGAAGCTTGCGAGAGTCGATGGCGTAACGCATATCGTGACCCTTTCTGTCAGTTACGTAAGTGATGAGATCCATATCCTCGCCTTCCTTTCTGCCGAGCAGACGGTCAACGGTCTTGATTACCACCTTGATGATATCAATATTCTTCCACTCGTTGAAACCGCCGATGTTATAAGTCTCGGCAATCTTACCCTTGTGGAAAATCATATCGATGGCACGGGCATGATCCACTACATACAACCAGTCGCGCACGTTCTCACCCTTACCATATACTGGCAATGGCTTGCGATGACGGATGTTGTTGATGAACAGCGGAATCAACTTCTCTGGGAACTGGTATGGACCGTAGTTGTTGGAGCAGTTGGTCACGATGGTAGGCATACCGTATGTATCGTGGAAAGCACGGACGAAGTGGTCTGAGCTTGCCTTAGATGCTGAGTATGGAGAGTGAGGATTGTACTTGGTAGTCTCTACGAAGAACTCCTCGCCGTAAGCCTCGTGGTTCTTACCGCTGGATGCCTTGGTGGTGAAAGGAGCAGGAATGCCCTCAGGGTGAGTCATCTGCAAGGCACCGTAAACCTCATCGGTTGAGATGTGATAGAAGCGCTTGCCCTCATATCCCTCAGGAAGACTCTCCCAGTAAATCTTGGCAGCCTGGAGCAGAGACAGGGTACCCATCACGTTGGTCTGAGCGAAAGTGAAAGGATCCTTGATACTTCTATCTACATGGCTCTCGGCAGCGAGATGGATGATGCCATCCACCTTATAGTCCTGCATCAGCTTGAGCATGAGGTCGAAATCGCAGATGTCGCCCTTAACGAAAGTATAGTTAGGCTTATCCTCTATGTCCTTGAGGTTAGCCAGATTACCTGCGTATGTCAACTTGTCGAGGTTGATGATGTGATACTCAGGATATTTGTTCACGAAAAGTCTTACAACGTGTGAGCCGATGAAACCAGCACCGCCCGTGATAATGATATTCTTCATTTACTTTGAACTTTGAAAATTGAACTTTGAACTTTATGATTAGTTTTTTTTGAGCAGAAGCTACAAAAGCTTCTAACTCAAATATTCTAACTCTTTATTATTTTGCTTCCGCTAATTCGGCGATACACTTCTTCAAACTGTCAGTCCAGTATGGCACCTTGAAACCGAAGGTCTGCTTCAGCTTACTCTTGTCGAGCACAGAGAAGTGAGGACGCTTTACTGGGCTTGGGAACTCCTCGCTGTAGCAAGGCTGGATATCGCAGGTGTTTCCACTGAGTTCGCAGATAATCTTGGCGAAATCGAACCAAGAGCATACACCCTCATTAGAGAAATGATAGATGCCAGTCTTTTCGAGCTGGTTGGTCTCGATGATGTGAGAGATGACAGCAGCCAGGTCGCCGGCATAGGTAGGAGTACCAACCTGGTCGAAAACAACCTTCAAAGTATCGTGGCTAGCAGTCAAACTCTGCATGGTCTTTACAAAGTTCTTTCCCCACTGAGAGTAAAGCCAAGCTGTACGGATGATGATATGCTTACAGCCCGTAGCCTCAATACTCTTTTCTCCAGCCAACTTGGTCTTGCCATATACACCAAGCGGATTGGTTTCCCAATCTTCCTTGCATGGAATATTCTTGTCGCCTTGGAAAACATAATCGGTACTTACATGAATGAGAGTACCATCCACTTCCTTCATAGCCTGAGCCAAATTGCCAGCTGCCGTATTATTGAGCAAATTGGCAAAATCGAAATCAGTTTCAGCCTTATCCACATTGGTATAAGCCGCACAATTAACGATTACCTGAATATCATTTTCCTTAACCTTAGTGCGAATAGCATCAAGATTAGTGATATCCAATTTCTCATAGCCTTCAGCCACATCGGTGAAGACAAACTTGTGATTGCTGTTTTTGGCGCAAATCTGCATTTCATGGCCCAATTGACCATTAGCGCCTGTTACTAAAATGTTCATTGGTCTCAAATATTACCATTTATTAAATATAGGGCAAAAGTACAGATTATTTCTGAGATATGCAAAAAACGAAGAAGGAATTTATATTAATAATATATAATTAAGGTGTAAACGACCAAACGGATAAAAAAAACCGCCAGAATCTTTCACAAGAGCCTGACGGGTTTAACCTAATACACTAATTTTCTTTTCCCTTAGATAAACTAAAACCTGTTTTTTATTTAAATCAACATACTAAATCAACAAAAGGAATATTTACCTTAGAAGACTTGAAGTGGTAGTATAATAACTACTTTTTCTTTTTCGATTGCAAAGATACAACAAAAAATCTACAGTTGTATCTCTAAGTAGCAGAAAAGTAAATGGAATATAAAATCCTACATTCCTAACTTGTTTTAAATCAAAAACTTACAAAATTAACCATTTTTATCAAAGTAAATACTATAATACCATTTTTTATTTGTATCTTTGCAACACAAAAACGACAAATAGACTAATTTTATCCTTTTCAGACTACAATTATGTCATTTACAAAACATAAACAGAAGATGAGACTATTACTAATACTTCTTACGCTTATGATGCCACTGCTCGCTCAAAGCAAAACCGACGAGAAAAAGCTCCTGGAGCGTATCGACTACATGATTGATAACGACAAGCATTATCAAGATATCAAGGAAAACGAGCTCAAACAGCTGAAACAGCTAGCCTTTGATGCAGAAGATGACAAGACCCGACTTCTTTTCCTTGACAGCATATACCGTGCCTACAGCGCCTACCGCTACGACTCGGCATACGCTTACATGCAGCGTGGACTGGAGTTGGCAAAGAAGGTCAACGATACCTATTATATAACTCTCAACCAGATTAACTGGGCGTCAGTACTCTCGGTAAGGGGATTCTATGGCAAAGCCGAAGCTCTGCTCGAATCACTCCATCCCGACACGATGCCCTACAAGCTGAAGTTATACTATTACTATACCTTCGCTTGGCTCTATAATTACGGGGAATCATACGCCCAAAACTCTGATTACGCAAAAGAATTCCGCACCCAAAGGAAGCATTACATGAATCTCTTGCTCCAGAATTTCAAAGAAGATAGCAGAAACACCGTCTACTACAATTATCTGCTAGGCGAAAACATCTATTTGGATGAGCCTACCAGCAAGCAGTCGCTCTACCATTTCATGAAGGCAGTGAAGATGTCTCCAGCCAAATCACGCATCCATGCCATGTCGGCATACGGTGTCGCCAGATATTACAAACTTACAGGTAACTTCGATCTCTACGAGAAATATCTCGTGGAAGCATCTGTGAGTGATGGCCTATGCCAGCTCAAGGAAACGGTAGCCCTGCAGAAACTTGCCTACTTTCTTTTTAAAAAGGATGCAAGCAACAGTAAGAGAGCAGCCAAATACATCCAGCACACGATGGAAGACGCCCAGTTCTTCAACAACCGACTGCGCATGATGGAGATTTCCAATATCCTCCCAGTCATTGCTTCTGCCAACCAGCAGGCTGCAGAGAAATCACGTGCCCGTTTCCTCTTCGGCTTCATCGGTGTTAGCGTAGCACTCATCATCATCCTCATTCTCTCCTTCGTCAACAACCGACAGAAGAACAAGCTGAAGAAAAACAAGCAGGAGATAGAAGAGCAGAACGAGAAGCAGAAAGAAATGAACGCACAGCTCACCCAGCTGAACCAACAGCTGATAGAAACAAACATCAAGCGAGAGACCTACATGCGACTCTTCATGGACATCAGTGCTGCATATATCAGCAAGTTGTCCGACTATCGTAAACTGGTGAGCCGAAAGATCAAGGCTAACCAGACTGCCGACCTGCTGAAAACCCTCAACACTCACAAGATGGAAGAGGAGGAGTCACAGATGTTCTATAACCGCTTCGACAAGGCGTTCATGGAACTGTATCCCGGTTTCGTGACGGAGTTGAACAAGCTCCTGCTGCCAGAATGCCAGCTGGAACTTCCTACTACCCACACCCTGACCACGGAAATCCGTATCTATGCATTGATGCGACTAGGCATAACCGACAGCCAGGAGATAGCCACCCTGCTGTATTATTCCACCCAAACCATCTACAACTATAAATCGGGCATGAGAGCAAAAGCAAAGAATCGCGAGACTTTTGAGAACGACATCAACCGTCTCTGCCATATTATTATATAATAATGTAAAAGAGGGTAGTAAGGTTTTATTCACAACCTTACTACCCTCTTTTACATTCTATATCCTTAACTCTTTATCTTTCTCTATGGATAACCGTTCCGTTTGCCTGATGCGTAGCAAGAACCAGCACCTCTGCTATCTGCACATGTTCAGGAGCAGAAGCTGCATAGTAAGCCACATCAGCCACATCATCACCATTCAGAGGAGTAATACCACGATAAACCTGGTCAGCTCGCGCATTATCACCATGGAAACGGACATTAGAGAAATTGGTTTCTACCAACCCAGGTTTCACATTGGTTACACGCACCTTGGTATGTGCCACATCAATACGCAACCCATCAGAGATAGCTTTAACGGCAGCCTTGGTGGCACAATAAACATTGCCTCCAGCATAAGCAGCATCTCCTGCCACACTACCAATATTGATGATATGACCATGATTACGTTTAATCATGCCAGGCACAATCAGGCGAGTCATGGTTAAAAGTCCCTTGATATTGGTATCTATCATCTGATCCCAATCCTCAAAATCACCTTCATACTCCGGTTCCAGACCACGAGCCAATCCTGCATTATTGATCAGCACATCAATATTGCGCCATGCATCAGGAATATAATCTACAGCCTTCTTTGCTGCCTCACGATTACGGACATCGAAAGCTAAAGCCAAGACTTCAGTGCCTTCTGCCTCTAATTCCTTTTTAAGGATTTCCAACTTGCCGGTATTTCTACCAGTGATAATCAGATTATAACCACCTCTTGCAAAGCGGCGAGCGCAACCTTCACCTATTCCACTTGTTGCACCTGTGATAAGAGCTATCTTTCCCATAGTTTCTTATATCTTATAAATTATATTGTTAGTTATCTCAGTATAACATGTCTTCTCTTCGGGATACATGTTTTCCTTTATCTTATGTTTTCTCTTTACAACACCAAAACCCGGACTTCGGCATTAGCCATTTTCTCTATCTGATTCATCGGGCGTTTGAAATAAACACTCTGTACAGCCTTGTTGATGATACCATGTCCTACTGCCAGAATAGTCTTATCAGGATAAGTAACCTTGAGCCAAGTTAGAAAATTCTGCGCTCTTGACTTCATCCTTTCCAATGTTTCTATATTATCCGGCCAATCCTTTGGGTCCTTAGGTAAGGAAGGAATGAACTTGCCAGTAAAGTCTCCCCAATCCCGTTCTCTCAGCAATGGAGTGGTAACGATATGGGCATCAAGCTCCTCATCTGTCAGATTGCCTGTCAAAAAGAGAGCTTCGATATGAGGACGGGCAATAATCTCACAGGTCTGAATACTACGATACAGATCACTGGAAACGAAGACATCGATATGTTCGTTTACCATCTTCCCTGCAACTTCCTCGGCTTGTTCAATACCTTTCGCATTCAACTTGCCCGGTGTTTGACCTTGCATGATTTGAGCAGCATTATCTACAGTCTCACCATGGCGCACAAGATATAACTTTGTCATAGCTTATAGTTTTTGCTTACAAAATTACTCATAATTGACGAAAATAAGGAATTATTTGCGTTAAATAAATCATAAAAAACATGCTTTCTCGATTTTCTTTCGTATTTTTGCATAAAGATTAATATTACATTGCAAAATCATTTTAAAAAAGATAATTATGAAAGTAGTACATAGCTCTTTGTTTCGTGCCGTCTGTGCCATCATCATTGGTGTTTTACTCATCCAATATCGCGAACAGACAGTTACATGGATTACCATCGCTATCGGTGTGTTGTTTTTCCTATCTGGAGTCATCTCTCTTATCACATACTTCAGCGCTAAGCGAACAGCAGAGAAGATGCAAGGACAGGTGCTTTCTGATGCTAACGGCAAACAGATTATCGGAACCACCCCAAAATTCCCTATTGTCGGTTTGGGCAGCCTGATTCTCGGCATAATTTTAGCCTTGATGCCCAATGTATTCATCTCATGGCTGATGTTTATCATTTCGGCAATTCTGATTCTAGGTGCCATCACTCAAATGGCAAATCTGGCAACAGCTGCCAAGATGGGGCGTGTGGGTATCATCTACTGGCTGATGCCATCAGCTCTTCTGCTCCTGGGTATACTGGCTATCATCAAGCCTTCCGCCTTAGCCTCAGCCCCATTACTCATCATCGGTTGGGCCATGTTGGTATACGGTGTGGTGGAATGTGCCAATACCTTTAAAATTTCGAACAACCGACGTAACTGGCAGAGAAAGAACAACCAAAAGAACAACATCGTAGTAGACTCAGATTCTACCAGTACCCAAAACGAAGAAGTTACTTTTATTGAATAGAAAACAAAATAGCCTCACAAGTATCTAAACTTGCGTGGCTATTTTTATTATTTTTCAACGAGTCCCTCTACATAGCGACAAAGGATACTGATACCCTTTTCATTCTCACCTCCCTGCGGAATGATGATATCTGCATAACGCTTGGTTGGCTCGATAAACTGCTCGTGCATAGGCTTGAGCACCTTGAGATAACGGTCAACGACCATTGATACCGTTCTACCTCGATCTATCGTATCACGCTGAATATTACGAATCAACCGTTCATCAGCATCGGTATCAACAAATACCTTCAGGTCCATCAAACTGCGCAATTTCTTATCTACCAAGGTCATGATACCCTCAATAATCACAACCGGCTTTGGCTCTACATGAATCGTCTCCGATTCACGATTGCATTTGATATAACTGTAGGTAGGCTGCTCTATAGCCTTGCCTGCACGCAAATCAGCAAGTTGCTGATGCAAGAGTTTCCAGTCGAAAGCCGATGGATGGTCGAAATTAATTTGATGGCGTTCCTCTTCCGTCATATGCGAGGTGTCATTATAATAAGAGTCGAGCGGCACCACTGCTACATAATGTGGCGGCAGCACTTCTACGAGTTTCTTTACTACAGTTGTCTTGCCAGAACCAGTACCTCCAGCAATACCTATCACCGTTACCTTATCTATCTTTTCCATTTTCTATAAGATTTCTTCAAACATTTTGCGATAATACTCAGCCTTCTTCTCCACCGCCATCGGATAAGCCCTGGAACTTGACGGCATGCGATAAAGCCTAAGCTGACGAGTTCCGACAGTAAACTCAATAAATTCTCCCATTTTAGGAAGCGAACGAATACCAAAGTGTTCAGTAAATACCTTGGTGGCAAGCTGTCCTGCCGTAAGAACCGCCTTACATTCGGGTAATCTGGCAAGCATACCATCCAGATCAGAAGGCTGCACTATTTGCAAGTCTTTATCTGAAGCCGTATTCTTGGTACGAATCACCTGTTGGGCGGTATCATAGATAGCCACTCCTTTTTCTTTCAGAAAATCCTTGATGGCATCCAGCCTATAAGTCTTATGTTCCACATCTACGAAATGGAATTTATCTTCGAAATAAATCAGCCCGAATATTCTCCACATATCGTTCTGGAAATTAGGATAATACCAAGGCATGCACCATCGCTTCTCTGCGGGTGGAAAGGTACCGAGCATCAGCAACTTGGCATTGCCCGGTAACCATGGTTCAAAAGGATGTTCTTCAACCATTTTATTTTTTCTCCTTCACCAGATATAAAACTACAGGCAAGTGATCACTGTAACCGTTGAGCCATCTGCCACCCGCTTTGGTACGCAGAGGAGCTCCCTTGTACTGTCCTTCCTGCTGAATCAGATAATCTCTACGGAACACGTGATGCTTCCAATACTTCAAGCTGCTGTAATCCTTGTTCTTCGAGTCCTTATTCAAAAGACTTGGCGAAAGCACAATCTGGTCGAAAAGGTTCCAAGAGCCGTTATAGAACAATGTACCCTTACCTTCCTTAGCCAGGATATTATACCATGGATTGTACATATCATCAGGACCAACCTCAGAGATTTCGGCCTTTGCTTTCAACACCTTGTGCATACTCACATTTGTCGGATCATCGTTCATATCACCCATCACAAAGACCTTCATCTCTGGATTTAAGCGAAGCAGGGAATCTTTCACAACTTTCGTTTGACGAGCGCCACTCTCACGATAGAACGAAACAGAAAAACGGCTAGGCCAGTGACATACAATGACTGCCACATCATCACCTCCCATTTCACCACGTACGGTAAGGAATCCACGAGTCTTATATGCAGAATCCTTTTCCAATTCCTGGACGTAAGGAACCAACTTTACATTCTTGACAGTGAAAAGTGCAGGATTATAAAGTAAAGCACAGTCAATACCACGCTTATCAGGACCCTCAACATGACAGAATTGCATATTGCGAGCCTTCAAAGGAGGCTGAGCTGTAAGATCTTTCAAGACATTGGCATTTTCAACCTCAGCAAGACCAATGAATGCACATCCCACATGAGGCAATACATCTGTACCCATATCAGCAAGGGCTTTCGACATATTTTTCAATTTATTGGTATACTTCATACCATTCCATCCCTTTGCCGGCAAGTACTCATAATCATTCTTACCCGCATCATGACAAGTATCAAAGAGATTCTCCTGATTGTAGAATCCAACAGCATACACCTGAAACTGTTTATCACTAGAAGCCTTTGTTTTCTTCTGGGCAATAGCACCTAAACTTATCAAAAGTAAGGCTGCCAAAAATAGCATTTGTTTTCTCATACCACCTATTTAATATTAAAGTTATATACTTTGTTATTATGCACACAGCACACAACTGTGCGATTTTGTTGGGCAAAGATAGTACAAAAACCGCAGATTTCCCCATAAAAATGAATATTTTTTCAGAATTCATTCATTTTTAACTAAAAAGACTTTCTTTTTCAAAAAATTATTTGTTACTTTGCAGCATTAAACATAAATTTATAATTATCTTTAGGCAAGAACCTTACAAAGGTACAGTCCAACAAGTAATTATTAATTCTTAATAACGATAAACTATGCAAAAGAAAGTAAACTTAGCAACATTAGCACTCTTTTCCTGCACGCTTGCTATGGCTCAAAATGAAAAAACAGAGCAACACATAGCACAGGGTCTTGACGAGAATGCATTTACCTTCTCAGAGGCACAGTTGGGTGAGGACGATGACATGTCTTCAAATGTCACCATCCTCAATTCTACCAGCAACGTTTACGCCAGCAAGGCAGGTTACCTGTTCTCGCCCGTCCGTTTCCGCTATCGTGCCTTCAATCAGAAGTACAATGATGTCTATATTAATGGAACAGCCATGAACGATATGGAGACTGGTCAGTTCAGATTTTCCAATATCGGTGGTTTGAACCGTTTTTCCAGAAATGTAGACTTTTCTTTACCTTTTGAAGCCAACAATTACTCAATGACAGGAATGGCGGGTTCTAACAACTATGATTTCCGCGCAGGAAGCATGCAGGAAGGTCAGTATGCCAGCGTGGCAGCTGCCAACCGCAACTACACACTTCGTGGATTATACACCTATGCCAGCGGCTTCAATGAGAAAGGTTGGGCTATTACTGCCGGATTGACCTATCGATGGGCCAACCGTGGCTACGTGGAAGGAACCTTCTACAATGCTCTCTCCTATTTCTTCGGAGTACAGAAGAAATGGATGAACGGTCACTCACTGAGCTTCTCTACCTGGGGTAACCCTACCGAAAGAAGTACTCAGGGAGCATCTACAGATGAGGCTTACTGGCTTGCCAACGACTACTATTACAACCCATACTGGGGTTATCAGAACGGGCACAAGAGAAACTCACGCGTAGTGAACGACTTTGCACCTTCTGCCATCGCTACATGGGATTGGGACATCAATGACAAGATGAAGCTCACTACGTCTCTGTTTGGCAAGTATTCTATGTATAAGAGTACTAAGCTCAACTACAACAACGCCGAGAACCCACAGCCAGACTACTGGAAGAACATGCCATCGGCTAACTTCTATGTATGGGGCGACTTCCAAAACGGCAACAACGCCTACAACTGGGAGAGTTGGAATAACGCAGTGAATTACTGGCAGGCAAGCAAGGCGAACCGACAGATTGATTGGGACCGTCTCTACTATTCTAACCAGCAGGCTGCAAAGAATGGTCAGGAAACCATGTACTATCTGCAGGCAAAGCATAATGACAACCTCAATGTCAGTTTGTCATCTACCTTGAATACCAAGTTGACCAAGAAGTCAAACTTGACTACAGGTCTCATGCTTGGCACCAATAGCAATCGCCATTATCAGACCATGGAGGATATGCTCGGCGGAACCATATTCCACAACATAAACTCTTATGCCATCGGTGATTATCCTATCACAGACCCACGTGTGCAGTATGACCTTAACACAGCTGGTCCAAACAACACTGGTAAACTTGTCTATGAGGGTGACAAATTCGGTTACGACTATCGTATCGATGTAAACAAGGCAAATCTCTGGAGCACCTATACCAGCGAATTCTACCGCATGAAGGCAATGTTGAGTGGCCGTATCGGTTATACCGGCATGAAGCGTCATGGCTATATGCGCAATGGTATGGCAGCCGACAATAGTTACGGCAACAGTGAGACAGCCAACTTCCTGGATGGCGGTATGAAGGGAAGTCTTAATGTAGACTTAGGCAGAGGTCATGCTTTCAGCATTGGCGCTGGCTACGAATGGCGTGCACCTATGGCTAATACTGCATTTATTGCACCAGAGATCAACAATGATTTCGTAACCAATCTCAAGAACGAGCGTATCTTCAGCTCAGAATTCAGCTATCAGTATCGCAATGCATGGTTACATGCCAACCTGAGCGGTTACTACAGTCGCCTGGATCATGTAACAGAGTGGCAGAACTTCTACAACGATGACGAGAACTCATTTACATACGTAAGTATGACAGGCTTGAAGAAGGAATACTATGGTTTGGAGGCTGGTTTGAAGTTCAAGCTCACCTCTTGGCTCGACCTCAATACCTTGGGTTCTATCAGCGAGGCAAAGAACATCAACAATGTAACTGCCAACTACATGCTCTCAAAGAGTGCCGAGGTATATACCGACAAGGCTTACGTGATAGATATGCGCGAGAGCGGTACACCGCTCACCGTGGGAAGCATCGGTCTCGACCTCCATACCAACGGATGGTTCGTGAATCTCAATGCCAACTACTACGACCGCATCTACCTCTCATATTCTCCAAGCTATCGCTACGAGAAAGTGCTCAAGAACCGCCAGAATGCCCACGTGAAGTATCCAGAAATCTTCCCTGCAGTGGTTACAGAAGATGGCAACAGCTGGCTGCCAGAGGCTGTGGCACAGGCGAAGGGTCACGGCGGATGGATGGTAGATATGAGCATCGGCAAGAGCATCCGATTGAAGAAGGGTTCGCTCAACTTCAACCTGTTGATTACCAACCTGCTGAACAACCAGAAGCTGGTAACGGGCGGATATGAGCAGAACTCACGTTCGGGCTACACCCTCACCACAGGCGGCGAGGTGAACAACGTTCGCGTTTATCAGTTCTCAAAGAATCCAAAGAAGTATTACGCATTCGGAACCAACGGCATGTTCCAGATTGGCTACCGATTCTAAAACGATGTATCTTCGATTCTAGAATGACATAAAATAGATTCTAAAACGACACGACAATGAAAAAGATAAAATTCATAGCAATGGCCATGATGGCGATGGCGGGAATGATGCTGGCATCATGCATGGGCGACAGTTATGCAGACCCGGATATGGTAGAGACCATCCCTGCTCCACCTTACGGCAACAATCTGCTCAAGGAAAAGAACGTGGTTACCATTGCACAGCTCAAGAGCGACTACAAGACCACCATCACCGGTGGCGGATACAAGCTCATCGACAAGCCGATGATGATCAAGGGTTACATCACGGGCAATGACATCAGCGGAAACCTCTACCAGCAGGTGGCCCTGCAGGATGCCACGGGTGCTATCCTCGTAGATATCAACGGCGGCGGACTCTACGGCTATCTGCCAGTGGGTCAGGAGATTCTCATCGACCTCAACGGCCTCTACATCGGCAGCAAAGGCAAGCAGGCTCAGATTGGCGGCATCTACACCAACCTGAAGACCGGAGCCACATACGTTGGTAAGATGGACCGACCAACCTGGCAGAAGCACTTCAAGCTTCTCGATGAACCAGATGCCAGCAACGTAAAGGCAGAAGTGTTCGATCTGAGCAAGGCTACCGATGCCACCTATCTGGATGAAAACGCAGGCAAACTGATGACCATCAAGGGTGTGAAGTTCACCAGCGCCAACGGCAAGACCGTCTGGGCAGCCAATGACGAGACCAGCAAGCAGTATCTGAAGGATGCCGAGTCGGGCCAGTGGCTCAGCAGCAACACCATTATGGTCTATACATCAGGCTATGCCCGCTTTGCCAATGCCATCCTCCCAGAGGGAGCCTTCGACATCACGGGTATCTTTACAAGATATAACAACACATGGCAAATTATCATCCGCAACACCGACGACCTCAGTCCGGTAACCCTCGACAAGGGCGGTACGCTGGAGGATCCATACACCGTGACCAAGGCGCTTGAAATCATCAATGCCGGTACCTTTACAACAGATAAAGTTTATACCACTGGTATCATCTGCGAGGTGAACGACATCGATACAGGCTCCTACGGCAACGCCACCTACTCCATCTCCGTGGATGGCAAGGTAGCAGAGGGCAAGACCCTGAAGGTATTCCGTGGCTACAATATCGGTGGTGAGAAGTGGACCGAAGAAACCAAGGGTACTCTCGCTGTAGGCAAGAAGGTAGTGATTTTGGGAGCCTTGACACTCTACAACGGCGTAGCGGAGATTAACTCGGGCAACCAGCTCATCAGCATCAAGTAAATTACACCTTATTATATATAGTAACATCAATAAAAAAGACAACAATATGAAAAAGTATATATTTTCAGTTTTGATGGCAGCGATGGCTGCTTTCACATTCAGCAGTTGTGAGGATGTACCAGAACCTTACACCATGCCAACCAAACCGGAGACTGGCGGCACCACAGAAGGTGTGGCTAAGGGTACCGGTACCGCAGCTGACCCATACAACAGTGTGGCTGTAGCCAATTACTGCAAGACCCTGGAGGCAGGCGTAGAGTCTGACAAGGAGGTCTATATCAAGGGTAAGGTAGTGAGTATCAAGGAGCAGTTCTCTACTAACTTCGGTAATGGTTCCTTCTATATTGCCGATGATGAGACCAGCGAAAAGTTCTACATTTTCCGCTCACTCTATCTGGGCAACAAGAAGTGGACAACCAACGATCCTGAGCTTAAAGAAGGCGACGAGGTTGTTGTATGCGCCAAAGTGATGAACTATATGGGCAATACACCGGAGACTGTAGCCAACAAGACTTATCTCGTATCTTTGAATGGCAAGACAGCAGGCGGAGAAAGCAGTGGCGATATTAACGGCGTGGCTAAGGGTGATGGTACCGCAGCCAATCCATTCAATAGCGTTGCTGCTCAAAAATATACAGCTGCTTTGGAGGCGGGAGTTGTTACCGACAAGGAATTCTACATCAAGGGTAAGGTTCAGAGCGTGAAGGAGCAGTTCTCTGCAACCTACGGAAACGGCTCATTCTATATTGCCGATGATACCAACAGCACCCAGTTCTATATCTTCCGCATCTACTACTTCGGTGGCGAAAAGTGGAAAGAGGGCGATATGACGCTGAAGGAAGGTGATGAAATCGTAGTTTGCGCTAAGCTCATCAACTACATGGGCAACACACCTGAGACCAACCAGGGCGGTAAGCTCATCTCCGTGAACGGCAAGACCAGCGGTGAGGGCGGCGGCACTGTTACTCCTGACCCAGAACCAGATCCAAACCCAGGCGAGGTAGCAACAGGCGAGAATGGCGGCTTCGAGACTTGGGCAGATGGTAAGCCAACAAACTGGAAAACAGCTTCTACAGCAGGCAATGCTACCCTTTCTCAGAGCGAAGACGCTCATAGCGGCAAGTACTCAGTAAAAGTAGGCGGATCTGCTAGTGCGAACAAGCGCTTAGGTTATAAGGAGATGACTCTCAAGGCTGGCAAATATACAATTAAATTCTATGCTAAAGCAGCAACAGATAAAGGTGGAACTGCTTGTCCTGGTGTTGTCCCAATCGTTGACGGTAAGGCTGGGAAATACGTGTATGGGCAATACGTAAATGATCTCAACACGGCCAATTGGACTCTTGTAGAGCAAACTCTTGAAGTTGCAGAAGATGGCACTTATTGCTTTGTCATCATGAACTCTAAGAATCCAGGTGGCGACATCCTCATTGATGACTACACCGTAACCTTAGGTAACACTGTCATTATCAAATAATTCTTAAAAACATCAAGAAAAATTTGGTGGTTTCAGGAAAAAAGCGTAACTTTGCACCCTGAAATTGTCAACAGGCTATAATGGGCATGCCCCGATGAGGGACACGAAATGATGCGAAAGCATCCCCATGACGTCTATTTTTAATAACCAAATAAAAATAAAAAAGAAAAAATGAAAAAAGGTATTCATCCAGAGAACTATCGTCCTGTAGTATTTAAGGATATGTCTAACGGCGATATGTTCCTCTCACAGTCTACATGCAAGACAAACGACACAGTAGAATTCGAGGGCGAAACTTATCCAGTTGTAAAGATTGAAATCTCTAGCACTTCTCACCCATTCTATACAGGTAAGAGCAAGCTCGTTGATACAGCTGGTCGCGTAGACCGCTTCATGAACCGTTACGGTAAGTTGAAGAAGTAATATATATACCTTTTTCATAAGGATATATTATTATCGAAAGATACAAAGTGCGTTCCAACGTAGTTGCATATACGTAGGAATGCACTTTTTCTCTTCTTATACATTTAGGAAATCACTTTTTAACTTCTTATTTACCAGAAAGTAATCTCCTACTATTATTCTGAAAGTAATCTATAACTTAAAACAATTACGAGAAATGAAACATACTAAGTTACTTATTCTCTCGCTTATCGCAGCAATGTCATTCTCGGCATGCGGTACAGACGACTCCCTGCAGTTTAACTTCCCGGATAAAGAGAATAACGGTGGAGGAAATACTGGGGGTGATAATTCTGGCGGTTCTACAGACAAGAACAACAGTAATAAAAATATGGTAAAAGCCAATATGCCACAAGTGTTAAAGAACGCTCTCGGTGGACTTGAGTTCCCTAAACTCAAGGATAACGGAACAAGCTATGTCATTGTTCACATGGACGGAGACGTTGTAAACTTCTCTAGCGAATGGGATGATGATATGAAAAGCCAGCGTTGGAGCTGCTATACTTTCAACACCACCAACATAGCTTCGAACGTAAAACGATGGGATGCTCCGCAGGGTGAACGCCAATACCCATGGGATACCGACCTGCAGGAACAATGGGGCATCACCGATTTCACCGAAGACCCTACCCCAACCAGCCAGGGATTCGACCACGGTCATATCTGCCCTTCTGCCGACCGCAAGCTGAACCTTACCCAGCAGAAGCAGACTTTCTTCATGACCAACATGCAGCCACAGTACAAAAACTTCAACCAGCGTGGTACCTGGTTCAAGATGGAGGATGAGCTGCGTAAGCTGGCTCCGAAGATTGACAGCGATACTCTTTTTATCGTAAAGGGTGGCACTATTGATGCTGTAGGTAGTGAAAGCAACCTCATCGGATGGAAAAAACAAGGTGCATCCAGCGACGTAAAGTTACCAGGCTACATCCCTGTGCCAAAATATTTCTTCGTTGCAGTACTGAAAAAGGAATTCAATACAAAAACTCAGAGTTACGGCTATAGCGCCTTCGGTTATTGGTTTAAACATGAAAACAAGGCATTCGATTCCAAGAAGGACAAGTTAGGCGATTATGTAGTCAACATCAAGACCCTGGAGGAGCGAACAGGCATTGATTTCTTCTGTAATCTGCCTGATGACATTGAGAAACAGGTTGAAGAAATGGATGTACAAGCTATTAAGAATATCTGGGGATTCAAGTAAGGGCAAGGAATGTATTGTCTCTTAACTTCAGAACGACCGTAGGGAGTGATAACTTCTTTGATTTCAATTATTTCCCCTCTTATTCGAAGTTGGAAAGAGGCTCATTCCACTTTTTGCTTGACTATGGCACAATATTGCCCTCTACTGGGGCAACTTTTTGCCAGTGCCGGGCGCAAAGTGATGCGTCGGGAGAAAAATTTCGGGAGGTCTAACATCGCCATTCGGAGTATGCTTTCCGGCTACTGGAAGCGTGGTTTTGCCCGGGAAAAACCTCACTCTCAATTTTACCCTTCACCCTTCACCTTTTCGCCCGAAATGCCGATAAACACTGGGGTTTTGAGAGGTGAAGGGTTAGCGGCACCCTTCACCCGTATAAACACTTAACTATTAGATATTTATGCTTGATTGGTGAAGGGTGAAGGG
>OJJU01000262.1_pt1 | contig 23022 bp, 21 predicted proteins | sample 1596141 | NCBI WGS metagenome assembly OJJU01 (sample SAMEA4350150, study PRJEB24818) | metagenome | biome: human; feature: gut; material: faeces | place: Denmark | collected 2013-09
GTACAGAAGAAGCTTTTGCCCCGGAAACGGGGCTTATTTTTTGATTCAGAAACAGCAGGATTTTGGAAAGAGCAGTCCGGACATCGAATTCATAGCCGGGATTCTCATTTCTGCAGGCTTCAAAAGCCAGAGAAAAATTATCATAAAAAGGAGCATCTTCTTTGCAGGGGGTAAACTGAAGGTAGGGAATCCCGCTTTCCAGCAGAGGACGGACGCAGGAGGTATCAAAAACGCTTCCGGGGGCACCACCAACAATACCGGTGTCGAAAACGAAGGAATGATAAGTGCATGGTGAGGCATCGACAGGAGTGAAGGAGTGCAGAATGTCCGAATTGATAAAGCAGCCTTCTCCTTCCCTGACCAGATATTCCTGATCTTCAATGCCGATCCGAACCTGCCCTCTGGTGGAAATGAAAATTTCCATTTCCTGATGCCAGTGGGCAATGATACAGTCAGTTGCATATTGGTGGATATCTCCATCATTGGCAGTCAGGTTAAAGGGACGCAGGTGCCCTGAGGGGATCTCCTTTCCCTGAAAATCAACGGTAACATAATTTCGTGTCTGAATCATAGAGATGAACCTCTTTTGTCGCTTTTGTTATAGTATACACCGTTTTTAGAAAAGCAGAAAGCCTTCTTTTTCGTTACAATGTAGAAAAAAGAAGGAAAGCAGGATTACGATGGAAAAGACAAAAGAAGCACGTGTTCTTGATATGACAGGGGGAAATTCTTTCCGGCTGTTACTGGTATTTGCTATGCCGTTGTTCATGGGAAACCTGTTACAACAGCTGTATAATCTGGCAGATACTGCCATAGCAGGGCATCTGCTTGGAGATAGTGCCCTGGCTCAGATAGGAGTTACCTCCGCACTGTACAGTCTGCTGACAAACTTTGCATTTGGAATGAATAACGGGCTGGCACTTTCTGTCAGCAGAAGTTTTGGGGCAGGAAATCAGAAAAGACTCAGACAGTCGGTATGCTGGATGACAATACTGTCCACGAGCTTTGCTTTTCTTATGATGATTTTGTTTTTGCTGCTTCGAAGTCCCATTCTTGTGGCCATGCAGGTGCCGGAGGATACGCTGCAGCCTGCGCTTCAGTACTTTACGATCATACTTCTTGGTATACCATTTACTATGGCTTATAATATGGAATCAGCCATGCTGCAGTCGGTAGGAAACAGTATTGCACCACTTTTCTTTTTACTGGCAAGCAGTATTCTGAATGTGATATTGGATATTTTGTTTATGGGACCTTTTCATTTTGGAATCCGGGGAGCTGCAGCAGCGACCATATTGTCGCAGGCAGTCAGTGCACTGCTGGCATTTATCCTGATTCTGAAAAGGTATCCACAGCTTCACTTTTCTGCTAAGGACATGCATACGGGAAAGGACTTTGTAGCAGGCATGCTTGGAGCCGGGATGAGTATGGCGCTGATGAGTGCTATTTATAATATAGGAAGTGTTGTGCTTCAGGGCAGTATCAATGCTCTTGGAAATCTGTATATTACAGCCCAGGTAGGCGGCAGAAAGCTGGCAGAGCTATTTTATATTCCCGGGATTGCGCTTGGAACCAGCACAGCTACTTATGTCAGTCAGAATGTGGGAGCCGGGAAGAGAAGCAGGATCGGCAGGGGCATGCTTTCTGCAATTGCTCTGTACGGAGCATGGTGGATCATAGCGCTTTTGTTTACAATCTTTGGGGCAGAGGATGCGGTCAGGATGATCACGGGAAGTGATAACAGTGAGGTGATCCGGAATGGAGCGCTGTATCTGCAGATCAGTATTCCCATGATACCGCCCATGGCAGTGCTTGTGATCGTCAGAAACGGCCTGCAGGGGATGGGACATTCCGTATCACCGCTGATCTGCAGCAGCCTGGAGCTGATCGGCAAGGTGGTATTTGCACTTTTTGTAGTTCCAGTGTATGGTTATTTCGCAGTGTGTATCTGCGAACCGGTGACCTGGGTTGTATGCTGTATATTTATTCTGGTGTTCCTTTTTCTGACACGGAGGGAACTGAAGGATACCACAGAGGGAGATTATATAAATGAAACCATATAAGATGATCGCCTTTGATATGGATGGAACGCTGCTGAACAGTAAGAAGGAAATTTCAGAAAAGACTGTTGCTGCAATGAAAAGAGCCATGGATCATGGATTTACTGTAGTGCTGAATACCGGACGCTGTATGGCAGAGCTGTATAAGTATTTTGATGTTGTCGATATTCCCTATGTAAATTCTGTCAGCGGTGCACTGGTGCTTGACAGGCGGCAGAACAGGGCTGTTTTTGAAAAAGGGCTTACACCGGAGCTGGCAGAGCAGGTGCTGGCGATCGCAGCCAAAGAAGATGTGATGATTCATATTCTGACTGAAAAATCTATTGTACAGAAGGATGCCATAGCTAAGATGGACTATTATCAGATGGGCATTTACAGAGGTATGTTTGAAAAGGTGACAGACCAGTGGGAGTCCCTGATAGAGACCTATCTGACAGATCCTTTTCCTGTTGCAAAAATAAATCTTTATCATCCGTCTACAGAAGCAAGAGAGAAAACAAGAGCGCTGATCTGTGAAGCCGGTCTGCCGGTAGAACTGGCAAATTCTGAGATTGCATCTTTGGAAATTTCTGCGGAGGGAATCCATAAGGGGATTGGTCTGCAGGGGCTTTGTGATTATCTGAAGATCCCCATGTCCCGGACTGTTGTCGTGGGCGATGCAGACAATGATATCGGGGCACTTAAGATGGCGGGACTTTCAGTTGCCATGGGAAACGCCAGTGAGAAGATCAAGAAAATCTGTGATGTAACAGTGGCGGATAATGACCATGACGGCTGCAGGGAGGCCATTGAGAGGTTCCTGTTTCAGGAATAAGGAGGAGGGTAGATGGCTGAATTTGCTGACGGAATTTGCAGGAAAAATTTCAGTTGGGAAATTCCTGAAATGGGAGTTGACAAAGCATTTTAGGCCATGCTATAATACAATTCGTTGGTGTAAAACCACAGGCTGCTGTGGCTCAGTCGGTAGAGCGTCGCATTGGTAGTGCGGAGGTCACGGGTCCGATTCCCGTCAGCAGCTTTCTAAAACCCTTGAAGGATCAAGGGTTTTTATTTTTGCAGGAAAAAGGAGCTTACAATGGAACTCTACTTGATCCGTCACGGAGAAACCGATTATAATAAAGAAAGAAAAATCCAGGGGAGCTGCGACATCCCACTGAATGAATATGGAAGAGAGCTTGCCAGGGAAACCGCAGAAGGGCTTAAGGATATTCCCTTTGATGTGATCTTTACTTCCCCTTTATGCAGGGCCAGGGAAACCGCAGAGTGGATCGCAAAAGGAAGACAGATCCCTGTTTATGAGGATAAAAGGCTGCAGGAGATCTGCTTTGGCGAGTATGAAGGACTCTGCTGTGGCAGGAAGGGGTACAATATTCCCGATGGAGGAGCTTTTTTTGATACCTTCTTCTTTGATACAGAGAATTACCAGACACCACCAGGAGGCGAAAGCTTTGAGGATGTGATCAGCAGGACAGGGGCATTCCTAACAGAGCTGCTTCAAAAAAGAGAATATCAGGACAAAACAGTGCTTCTGTCCACCCATGGATGTGCACTGAAGGCAATATTGGCGAATATTTATCATACGCCTGTTGCAGAGTTTTGGGGTGAGGGTGTGCACAAAAACTGTGCAGTGACCCATCTTTCTGTAAAAGGTACAGAGTTTCAGATGATAGAAGAAGGAAAAATCTATTATACACCACGAAAGTAATGAGGTGATCAGATGCAAAAGGATATGACAAAGGGGAATCCGATGCCGATCATTCTGCAGTTTACATGGCCGCTCTTTTTAGGAAATGTATTCCAGCAGGTTTATAATGCGGTAGATTCCATGATCGTTGGAAGGTTTGTAGGTTTCGGTGCGCTGGCAGCTGTCGGTTCCACAGGAACGATCATGTTTCTGGTGATCGGTGCGGCAACAGGATTGTCCACAGGCTTTACTGTGCTGACCAGTCAGCGCTATGGGATCCATGATGAAGAAGGAATTAAGAAAAGTGTAGCAAATGGAATGCTGTTGTCGGCGGCCGTTATTATATTGATGACAGTATCTTCACTGCTTGGAATGAAGGGGATACTGCGTCTCCTTAACACACCGGAAAATATATTTGAGGATGCTTACACCTATATTTCCATTATCTGTGCGGGAATTATTGCCAGTGTGGCATATAATTTTTTCAGTGCATGTCTGAGGGCAATCGGGAACAGCAAAGTACCGCTTGTAACACTGATCTTTTCCGCCTGCCTGAACGTAGTGCTGGATCTTGCACTGATCGTAGGGTTAAAAATGGGAGTGGCAGGTGCAGCACTTGCCACGATTATTTCCCAGGGAGTATCTGCACTGATGTGTTTTCTTTATATCTGGAAAAAGGAAACCATGCTGCGGCCGGAATGGGAACAGATGCGTTTTTTCCCGGAGGATACGAAAAAACAGCTTGGTGTTGGTGTACCTATGGCACTTCAGTTTGCAATCACAGCCTCCGGAACTATGGTGATGCAGGCAGCCATTAATCTGTTTGGTGCCCTGGCAGTAGCCAGCTATACAGCGGCCAGCAAGCTTCAGAATATGCTGATGCAGGGAATGATGGCGATCGGACAGACCATGGCGACCTACAGTGGCCAGAACTACGGTGCAGGAGAGGTAGACAGGATCAAAAAAGGTGTCAATGCCGCATTGCTGGTAGATATCGTTTATTCTGTCATAGCAGGACTGGTAGCATATCTTGGGCTGCCTGTTCTTTTAAAATTTTTTTTCGAGAGCGGAACGGATATGACACAGATCATGTTCTATGCCAAGCGATATACGGTACTTTGTATTCTTTTTTATATTCCGCTGTGTGTGATCTTTATTTTCAGAAATACCATGCAGGGCTGCGGTTATGGGTTCCTGCCTATGATGGGCGGTGTGGTAGAGCTGCTTGCAAGGCTGCTCTGCGCAGTGATCGCCATGAGGGTGATGAGTTATTCTCTTGCTGTATTCTGTGATCCGGCAGCATGGCTTGCAGCGGGCATCTTTACTATGGTATCCTATTTCCATGTCATAAAAAAGATAGAAAAGAGAAAAGAACTTGGAAGTACAGGTACGGCTGCAAAATAATTACATACAGGTCCTGCGGGAAGAAAACGGAGTAAAGACCTTTGGCGGAGACCAGGGATTCTTTGCAAAGACGGCGCAGGCAGACAAGAAGGAGAAGCGAAAGAGGAGCAGTGGCTGTGGAGTCATTGCTCTTTCCGATATGCTGTTTTATCTGGGAAGAAAAAGAAAGGAACTGCAGATATGGCCTTCTTCCTTTTATGAACAGAAGGAGCTGACGGAAGCAGAGTACAGGAAATGGTTTGCAGAAAGCTACCGGATGCTGCTTGGAATCCCTTTTTCCTCAGGCGTCAGCAGTCTTTGGATGACTTTCCGGATCAACCTTTTTTTTCAAAAGAGAAAAAGTCCTTACCGGGCATTCTGGGGGTTTAGGATTTCACGGACCCATGAAAGAACCATGCAGATGCTGCAGCAGGATATCCCGGTTATCCTCTGTATCCCGGTGATGCTGCTTCCATGGGACAAAAGGGACGGGATCCGGTTTTACGGAAAAGAGGAGCTGGAAAATGGGGAAATTTCTGGCAGCAAGGTACAGGTAAGCGGACATTTTGTAGTAGTGACGGGTATTTTGTCAGAAAAAGAAGAACTATATTATGAAATATCCTCATGGGGAAGGAAATATTATATGAAGAGAAAAGATTATGAGAAACTTTGCAGATCTCATTTTCTCGGTAATATACTGGGCAATATCCTTGTGATCACTGCCCGGAAAGGACTTTCCCGGAATTGAGACAATACAGCATAATAAAGGATCCACATGGGGAGCCGGCAGGGAGGGCAGTCAACGGACTGTTCTCTTTTTTATATTACCGGTCAGGAAAAGCGTTTCATAAAAAAATCTGCAGGAACCATAGGATTCCTGCAGAATGAAATTTTGAAGCTGGTTATTCAGCGGCTGGTGCTTCACCCTCTGTTGTGGGAAGCGGAGCTGCGGCAGCCTGTGCTGCGGCAGAAGCGGCTGCCATTTCTCCACGCTGTTGTTCGATGATCGTCTCAATACCAGGCTGAGCCATGTATTCGGCAGTGTGGATACAGGTCTTTTGCGCTGTCTGTGGTACGGTGATCGTGGAGACAGTGCCGTCTTCATTGGTAACCTCCTGGGTTGCCATAGCCGGTGCTTCTGTGCCGCTTCCCTGCTGGAGAGACGGATCCTCTACAGGCGTCATGGTCAGGACACCTTCAACCTTGAAAGGACAGGTATCACAGGCCGGAAGGTTACTGTAAGGACAAACCATACCCTGATAATGTACATCACAGCTTTCTGTAGGAACAGTGCCTTCTGCAAAGTACTCCGTTTTCAGGGTACCATCACACAGACCGGGAATCGGAAGCTTGCCTGACTGTGAGCATACAGTTGCAGTGACGATACCACTGGGTACCTGGAAGGACTGGCTGGGCAGATCCTCGTGTACCTTACTCATAACAGCACGCCAGAGTTTTTTGGCAAGGTTTCGTTCACCGTTTCCTTTCTGGAGCTTGGCATTGTTATCATAACCGGTCCAGACGGAGGCAGTGTAATAAGGTGTATAGCCGGAGAACCAGACATCATTGTAATCAGATGTGGTACCTGTTTTGCCGGCAATCGCCATATTACCAAAGTTAACAGAGGCACCGGTACCGGAGGTAACAACGTCTACCATGGCATCTGTCAGGAGCCATGCAGTTGTTTCCTTGATCACCTGTCTTGACTGCGGAGCAGTATTGTCCAGAATAACATTGCCATCATGGTCAAGAACCTTGGTGTAAAGCTTGGGCTTGATATAGGTGCCGCCATTTGCAATCGAAGCATAGGCAGCAGTCAGCTCCTCATTAGTAACACCCTTGGTAATACCGCCAAGAGCAAGGGACTGCTGGATATCAGAAAATACCTGTGTCTTGCCGCCAACGGTGATTTCCTCTCTTTCTACAAGAGTGGTGAAACCAAAGTTCTTCAGGTAATCAAAGCCAAGCTGAGGTGTGATCTGCGTCAGTGTTTTTACAGCGATGATATTCATGGACTGTGCTATTGCTGTACGCAGAGAGTTCAGACCTCTGTATTCACTGCCCCACCAGTTGTTGACGGGACGTCCGTTTGCATAGTTGAAAGGAGCATCATTCATAACCGTAGCAAGGGTAAGGCCTGCGCTGTCAAGGGCAGGAGCGTAAACCGCTACGATCTTGAATGTGGAGCCGGGCTGACGTTTGGAATCAGTAGCACGGTTTAAGGTACGGCTGGCTTCCTTCTGGCCTCTGCCGCCTACCATGGCAACGACGTAGCCGGTACTCTGATCTTCGATAACGATGGAAACCTGTGGCTGGGGAGTCAGGGTGATATTTTCACCATATACTTCCTCACTGGGTTCCATAACAGCAGCCTTATACTGTTCAATCGCATCATAGGCAGCCTCCTGGCTGGAATAAAGCAGGTTAAAGGAGCTGTCCATCTCCTTGAAATACTGGCGGTACATTTCTGTACTGTAGTTTTTGAAATTGCCATTAGAATCCTGCGTGGTCAGCTCATAGCTGAGCTGCCATCTGGTACCCTCCGGATAATTCTCTTCATTGGAAAAGGCTTCATCACAGATTTCCTGTACATGGGGATCCTGCGTAGCATAGATCTTAAGACCTCCGCTGTAAAGCAGGGTATAGGCCTGGGTCTCTGTATAATTACCAGTGGCCATCAGATCCTCCATGATATCATCGGTAAGGGCATCCACAAAGTATGTATTTACGGAGTCCTCTTCAACCTCAGCATTGACGATCTGGATACGGGAGTAGACATCATCTGCCATGGCCTCATCATATTCGGTCTGAGTGATATAACCCTGCTCCAGCATATTGTTCAGTACCTTTTCGCGACGCTGGGCATTATTGTCCGGGTGGGAGATAGGGTTGAACTTGGAAGGATTCTGGGTGATACCGGCAATAACGGCACATTCCGAAAGTGTCAGAGTGTTGACAGATTTGTTGAAATAACGCAGGGATGCTGCCTGTACACCAAGAGTATTCTGTCCAAGGTTAATGGTGTTCATATAGTTGACAAGGACATCATCCTTGGACATGGTCTTGGTCAGCTCAATGGCAAGATACTGCTCCTGGATCTTACGCTTGATCTTATCCATGAAGCCATCTTCCTTGGTCCAGTTGGTAAATACGTTATTTTTCAGAAGCTGCTGGGTAATGGTACTGGCACCCTCCGTAAAGTGGAATCCGTTGCTGATACCTACATAGGCTGCACGGATGATTCCTTTGATATCAATGCCATTGTGTTCATAAAAACGTTCATCCTCGATTGCTACAAAAGCGTGGGCGAGATTCTCCGGGATCATATCCTTGGCTACAGGAATACGGTTGGAATCCTGAGCGATCAGTTTACCGATCTGGTTGCCCTCCAGATCATAAACGAAGGTGGAAAATCCGGTGGGTGTGACATCAATATTTTCAATACTGGGAGCTGTATCAATGATTCCCTTAAAAACACCGATCCCGGCACTGGCACCGATGACACCGATTGCCAGAATGCCGAGAACCATCAGGTTCATGACAGCAAGCAGTAATTTCTTGCTCCATTTATGGGATGAAGCATGGAGGGATTTCTGACGTTCCTTGATCCCTTTTTTACTATAATTCATGTAATTGCCTCCATATCAGTTTTACAACATATAGAGTATACCAAAATGTGCCAGCAAAGGAAAGGTTTTTCATACTTTATTAAGAATTGTTCACCATATGATCCCGTTTTATTCAGCCTTGACAAGAGAAGAAAGCTTCCTCATAATTTAAGAAAAGAGTGGGAAAAGAGAACACAGATGGAAGAAAAAAAAGAACAGTTTTCTCCTTATCGTATACTGGTAGAGGGAGGAAGCGGTGAGATCATAGAAAAGAAATCCCGTTTTATTGCGAATACGATGCCGGTTTCATCTGAGGAAGAGGCAGCAGCATTTATCGAGTCCATGCGGAAAAAATATTATGATGCGAAGCATAATTGTCCGGCTTATATAATAGGTAGAAACCAGGAGCTGACAAGATGCAGTGATGATAAGGAACCGGCGGGAACGGCAGGAAGACCGATCCTTGAGGTACTGTTAAAGGAAAATCTGACAGGTGCAGCCATTGTCGTGACCAGGTATTTTGGAGGAGTGCTTCTTGGAACAGGAGGCCTCGTGCGGGCTTATACAGAGGCTGCCAAGGCAGGGCTTGCAGCATCCAGAACTGCATGGATGCGCTATGGTGTGATGCTTTCCATAAAGACAAATTATACGGATCTTGGAAGGATACAGTTCCTTCTTGCAGGAAAGGGACTGGAAGCGGAGTGCATTTATACTGAGAATGTGGAGATACAGGTCAGAGTACCGGCAGAGGAGAAGGATTTTCTCTTGAAGGAGCTGACAGAAGGAACAGCGGGAAGGGCTTCGTTCCAGATCCTGGAAGAGGGGTATTACAGGGATTTTACCTGAATCTGACATAGATCTTACGGTAAAATCCGTTGACAAAAAGAGACAGGTGGTCTAAAGTAAATTTGGTGATCAAATATCCGTAAAATGGGTATAACACATAGTAGGATTCTTCGAAAGGTGGTGGTTTTTATGAGTAAAAGTTCACAGTCAGGCAATGCGGACATACCTCCTCATGAACGGAGCATAAAAATCACATATAAAGGAGATATACTATGGATATGGAAGAAATCAGGGATCTGGAAATAATCAGGGAATTACTGGAAACCAGGCAGTATACAAACCTCCGTCAGAAGGTAGCTGAGATGAATACCGCTGATGTGGCGGCTATTCTGGAGGAAATGGAGGAGGAAGAGCTTTTAAAGGTATTCCGTATATTGCCAAAGAGCATGGCAGCAGATGTGTTTTCTTATCTGGAAGTGGATCATCAGCAGATGATCATCACCAGTCTGTCCGACAAGGAAGCTGCCAACATCATTGATAATCTGATGGCAGATGATGCGACAGACCTTCTGGAAGAGATGCCTGCCAATGTAGTCAAGAAGCTTCTGGCAAATGCCAGTGCAGATACGAGGAGAGATATCAATCATCTTCTTCGCTATCCTGAAGATTCTGCTGGCAGTATCATGACTGTGGAGTATGTGGATCTGAAGGAAAATATGACAGTACAGGATGCCATTAACCGGATCAGACAGGTAGGTGTGGACAGTGAGACCATCAATATCTGTTATGTTCTGGATGCCAAGCGTACACTGGTTGGAACGGTAGCACTCCGTTATCTGCTGATCACACCACCGGATGCTGTTATCGGTGAGATGATGCATGAGAATGTGGTATTTATCAATACCATGATGGATCAGGAGGAGGTTGCCAGGCAGTTCCAGAAATACGACTTTACAGCAATGCCCGTTGTAGACAATGAGAACCGTCTGGTTGGTATTATTACCGTCGATGATATCGTGGATATTCTGCAGGAAGAGGCCACAGAGGATATCGAAAAAATGGCGGCTATCGTACCTACCGACAAGCCATATATGAAGACCACGGTGTTTGAAACTTGGAAAAAGAGGATTCCGTGGCTTTTACTGCTGATGATTTCAGCGACGTTTACAGGAAGTATCATTACTTCCTTTGAGGATGCCTTAAGTGCCTGTGTGGTGCTGACTGCCTATATCCCCATGCTGATGGATACCGGCGGAAATGCGGGTGGACAGGCCAGTGTTACGATCATCCGTGGACTTTCCTTGAATGAGATCGAGTTTAAGGATGCGTTTAAGGTAGTGTGGAAGGAAGCAAGAGTAGCAGTGCTTTGCGGACTGACGCTGGCTGCAGCGAACTTTGTGAAGCTTCTGCTTTTTGACAGAGTGACGATCGCAGTTGCAGCAGTCGTGTGTCTTACGCTGGTAGCAGCTGTGTTTATTGCCAAGATCATCGGATGTCTCCTTCCAATGCTTGCCAAGAAGATCGGCTTTGATCCGGCAGTTATGGCGAGTCCCTTCATTACTACGATCGTAGATGCGTTGTCATTGCTGATCTATTTCAGCATTGCTACAGCGATCATGCATATATGATGACAAACAGAGACAGGTGCCTGCAGCAGGCATCAGGGCCTTAGGCTTCTGATCCCGGTCTCATAAAATAATAAAAACAGAAATCCCGGAAAGTTATTCTTTCCGGGATTTTTCTCACTTCATCATTTATTGTCTGCCTGAGCTGCCAGGGAAGCCTGACGCATGGCAGCACGCTTTCTCATGGTAGGATCCAGGATCTTCTTACGGATACGAAGGCTCTTCGGAGTAACCTCCAGAAGCTCATCGGTATCAATGAAGTCAAGAGCCTGCTCAAGACTTAATACCTTGGGCGGTGTCAGACGAAGCGCTTCGTCTGCACTGGAGGAACGTGTATTGGTAAGCTGTTTCTTTTTGCAGACATTCAGCTCAATATCCTCGCCACGTCCATTCTGCCCTACAACCATGCCGGAGTATACCTTTTCACCGGGACCGATGAAGAGAGTACCACGCTCCTGTGCATTATAGAGACCATAGGTGATGGCTTCCCCGGCTTCAAAGGCGATCAGGGAACCCTGCTTTCTGTACTGGATCTCACCCTTGAAGGGACCATAGCCGTCAAATACGGTATTCATGATACCGTTTCCCTTGGTATCTGTCATAAATTCACCACGGTAACCGATGAGACCTCTGGCAGGAATGGAGAACTCAAGACGGGTGTAGCCGCCGCTGGCACTTCCCATGCTGCGCAGTTCACCCTTTCGCTGACTCAGCTTTTCAATGATGGAGCCGGAAAATTCTTCCGGTACATCAATGTAGCAAAGCTCCATAGGCTCCAGCTTCTTGCCGTTTTCATCTGTCTTATAAAGAACCTCGGCCTTGCTGACTGCAAATTCATAGCCTTCACGGCGCATATTTTCGATAAGGACAGACAGATGCAGCTCACCACGTCCGGATACCTTGAAGGACTCTGTGGTATCGGTTTCTTCTACACGCAGGGAAACATCTGTATTCAGTTCACGGAACAGTCTGTCACGGAGATGACGGCTTGTAACGTATTTACCTTCCTGACCGGCAAGCGGAGAATCATTGACAATGAAATGCATGGCAATGGTAGGCTCTGAGATCTTCTGGAAAGGGATGGGAGCCGGATTATCTACGGAGCAGAGAGTATCTCCGATATGGATGTCTGCAATGCCGGAAATAGCAACGATGGAACCGATGCCGGCTTCCTGGATCTCTACCTTATTTAATCCGTCAAATTCATAAAGCTTACTGATCTTGACCTTCTTCATCTTATCAGGTTCATGGTGGTTTACGATCATCACTTCCTGATTGACCTTTACGGAGCCATTGTCTACCTTGCCGACACCGATACGACCCACATATTCATTATAATCAATAGTACTGATCAGAACCTGGGTACCAGCATCAGGATCACCTTCCGGTGCCGGGATATAATCCAGGATCGTTTCAAATAAAGGAACCATATTAGTACCTGGCTCATCCATATCAAGAGAAGCTGTACCGGCCTTTGCTGAAGCAAAGACAAAGGGACAGTCAAGCTGTTCTTCACTGGCTTCCAGATCGATAAACAGCTCCAGAACTTCGTCGATCACTTCATCAGGTCTTGCTTCCGGACGGTCGATCTTATTGATGCAGACGATAACAGGAAGCTTTAATTCCAAAGCCTTGCGGAGAACAAATTTGGTCTGGGGCATGGCACCCTCAAAAGCATCTACTACAAGAATAACGCCGTTTACCATCTTAAGGACACGTTCTACTTCGCCGCCGAAGTCCGCATGCCCGGGAGTATCGATAATATTGATCTTTGTATTTTTGTAAGTTACCGCAGTATTTTTGGAAAGGATTGTAATACCACGTTCCCGTTCGATATCATTGGAGTCCATCACTCTTTCGGCTACTTCCTGATTCTCACGGAAGACACCACTTTGTTTCAAAAGCTCGTCAACCAAGGTGGTTTTGCCATGATCAACATGGGCAATAATGGCAACGTTTCTGATATCTTCTCTTTTCTGTTTCATAATCTCCTCCATCCGACATAAACACTATTTCGTAGTATAACACCGGTAAATAAGGCTTGTAAAGTGTCAGAATGTCGATTTTATGCGGTAAATAAAGGTTCTTCTTTGGCAAAAGAGATGATATATATTTATTACATACAGGGAAAAACCAAAGTGTAAAAGGAGAAGAGCAATGACAGATAAGGTAATTGAAAACAACCAGGTGGTAATCATGGGAGAAATTGTCAGTGATTTCTCATTCAGCCATGAAATTTTCGGGGAAGGATTTTACATGGTAGAAGTAAAAGTGGAAAGACTGAGCGATTCCAGTGACATTATCCCGCTGATGGTCTCGGAGAGGCTGATCGATGTAAAAGCTGACTACAGGGGACAGCTGATCATGGTCACAGGACAGTTCCGTTCCTACAACCGCCATGAGGAAAGAAAGAACAGGCTGGTTCTTTCTGTATTTGCCAGAGAAATTGAATTTGTTGATGAGATTGAAGAAAGTGCAAAGACCAATCAGATCTATCTGGATGGCTATATCTGCAAGGAGCCTGTTTACCGGAAGACGCCGCTTGGGAGGGAGATCGCAGATCTTCTGCTTGCGGTAAACAGACCCTATGGAAAGAGTGATTATATTCCTTGTATCTGCTGGGGAAGAAATGCCAGATACGCCAATCATTTCCATGTGGGGACCAGATGTGAGATCTTTGGGAGGATCCAGAGCAGGGAATATATGAAGAAGCTATCAGAGGAACAGGCAGAAAAGAGAATCGCCTATGAAGTTTCTGTCAGTAAGCTGGAGCTTCTGGAGGAGCCGGAGGATACGCCTCTTCATGCATGATTTTTTCAAAAAATCCGGGAAAAGCAGCGAAAAGTTGCTTTTCTTATCTGACTGTGATATGATGAGCCGTAAGTTTCTATAGAATTTGCATATGAGGTGTGTTTATGAAACAGGGGCTGATACATATATACAGCGGAGATGGACATGGCAAGAGTCCGGCAGCACTTGGCAAGGCGGTGATGGCGGCAGCGGCCGGTGAAAGAGTTGTGATCATCCAGTTTTTGAAGGGCAGAGGTCTGCAGGACACTGAGTTTATCAGGAGACTTGAGCCGGAGATTAAGATTTTCCGTTTTGAAAAGAGTGAGACCGATTTTGTGGCACTTTCTGAAGATAAGAAGCAGGAAGAAATTGTCAACATTAAAAACGGATTGAACTTTGCCAAGAAAGTACTTACCACGGGAGAATGTGATCTGTTGATCCTGGATGAGGTACTTGGACTCATTGACAATGAGATCATTACCGTGGAAGACCTGAAAAATCTACTGGAAGCAAGGGACGGTGAAACTGACATTATCATGACAGGGATTTCACTGAATGATGATCTGTGTCTGGTCGCCGATGAGGTTTCCAGGATAGAAACATTGAAATTTAAACGCTGGTAAGACAAGAGCATTTTTTGCAATAGCAAGAGCAGGATATCATAGCATCTGCGCATTGACAGGAGTCAGGCGAGGTGCTATGATTTGTTTATAACAAAACAGCAGTTCAGTCTGCGACAGCAGATGGCTGCATGAACAACTTGATAGATGAGATAGAGGTTGCGTATTTTAAGAGTAATTTTTTGGATGTGGCAGGCACAGAGGAAGGAAAATGAAAGGAAAACACGCCGAAAGAATTCGGAGACACTGCATATGGATTCTTGGGGATACAGTTAAGAGCTGTATGACTGTCATCAGATTCTGATGGGGCGCTATCCGATGAAAGAGATAAAAGTCGGCGCCATTTGTGCCGGCTGTTTTTTTACATAATAATATTCAAGGAGGCAGTTAATATGGCAGTTTTTACAGGCGCAGGAGTAGCAATCGTTACACCCTTTAAGGATAACGGTGAGGTGGATTACGAGAAATTTGCAGAAATGGTAGAGTATCAGATCGAGAATGGTACGGATGCGATTATCGTCTGTGGTACTACCGGAGAATCTTCCACACTGACACATGAGGAGCATCTGGATGTGATCCGCTACTGTGTGGAGAAGGTAAATGGCAGGATCCCGGTCATTGCGGGAACAGGCTCCAACTGTACAGATACAGCGATCTATCTTTCTACAGAGGCCGAAAAATACGGCGTGGACGGACTTCTTCTGGTAACTCCTTATTACAATAAAGCAACCCAGAAGGGCTTATACCAGCACTTCAAGGCAGTGGCAGATTCTGTTAAGGTTCCAGTTATTCTTTACAATGTGCCGAGCCGTACAGGCTGCAATATCGCACCGGAAACTGTTGTGAAGCTCTGCACGGAGGTAGAGAATATCGTAGGTGTCAAGGAAGCAAGCGGAAACTTAAGCCAGATCGTGAAGCTGATGTCTCTGGCAGATGGTAAGGTAGATCTGTATTCTGGTAATGACGATCAGATCACTCCTCTTCTTGCACTTGGCGGTAAGGGTGTGATCTCTGTTCTTTCCAATGTGGCACCCAGACAGACACACGAGATCTGTGCAAAGTTCTTTGCAGGAGATGTGGCAGGAAGCTGTGCAGAACAGCTTCGTGCGATTCCGCTCTGCAATGCATTGTTCTGTGAGGTAAATCCGATCCCTGTGAAGAAGGCACTGAACCTGCAGGGAAGGGGAACTGGTATCCTTCGTATGCCGCTCTGCGAGATGGAAGAAGAAAATGCGGTAAAGCTTGAAAAGGCAATGAAGGATTACGGTATTTTATAAGAGCCATATTAATAGGAAAGAATGAGGAACAGAAAATGGTAAATGTGATCATGCATGGCTGCAATGGAAAGATGGGACGCAATATCGCTGCCCTGATTGCAGATGATCCGGAAATTACGCTGGCAGCAGGTGTAGATGCTTTTGATGAGGGAAAGAATCCCTTTCCTGTTTTTAAAGATATCAGGGACTGTGACACGGAGGCGGATGTTATCATTGATTTCAGTGCAGCACCTGCAGTAGATAACCTGCTTACTTACTGCGAGGAAAAAAAGGTGCCCTGTGTGCTTTGCACCACCGGTCTTTCTGAGGAGCAGCTTCAGAGAGTAGAAGAGGTTTCAAAGAAGGTAGCGATCCTGAAGTCTGCCAACATGTCCCTTGGCATCAATATGTTGTTAAAGCTTTTGAAGGAAGCAGCAAAAACACTGGTACCGGCAGGATATGATATCGAGATCGTAGAGAAGCATCATAATCTGAAAAAGGATGCACCGAGTGGTACTGCGCTGGCACTTGGTGATACGATCAACGAAGAGTTTGACAATGAATTTGACTACGTGTTTGACAGAAGCACCAGAAGAGAAGTAAGACCGAAGAAGGAGATCGGATTTGCATCCGTCAGAGGCGGTACTATCGTAGGAGATCATGATGTGATCTTTGCGGGAACAGATGAGGTGATCACCTTTTCCCACAGTGCCTATTCCAAGGCTGTTTTTGCAAAAGGGGCGGTCCAGGCTGCAAAATATTTAAAAGGTAAGCCTGCAGGTCTTTACAATATGAGTAATGTGATAGATAATAAATAGTAAGAGAAAAGGAATGGTTTTGTGAAGAAATGGCCATTCCTTTTTTAATCTGAACGGGGGAAGGGTCATAAGGTGACCTACGGAAAAATGAATGAACTGGAATTAAAGTATTTAAAGAGCCTTGCACATCAGTATCCTAATATTGCGGCAGCTTCTACAGAGATCATCAATCTGCAGGCAATTCTTAACCTGCCGAAGGGAACCGAGCATTTCCTGACGGATATCCATGGGGAGTATGAGCAGTTTAACCATGTACTGAAGAATGGCTCCGGTGCTGTGAAAAGGAAGATTGATGAGGTGTTCGGAAATACCTTAAGCAGCAGGGACAAGAAAGCACTTGCCACGCTGATCTATTATCCGGCAGAGAAGCTGGATCTTGTGATGCAGGAGGAAGACAATATTGAAGACTGGTATAAGATCACACTGCACAGGCTGGTACAGGTGACCAAGCGTGTGGCTTCCAAGTATACCAGATCCAAGGTAAGAAAGGCTCTGCCGAAAGATTTCGCTTATATCATCGAAGAGCTGATCACAGAAAAGGCAGAGGTTTCCGATAAGGAAGGCTATTACAATGAGATCATCCATACTATTATCAGGATTGGGCGGGCACCTGACTTTATCATTGCCCTGAGCAACCTGATCCAGAGGCTGGTTATCGATCATCTGCATATTGTAGGGGATATTTATGACAGAGGTCCTGGTCCCCATATTATCATGGATACGCTGATGAAGTATCATTCGGTGGATATCCAGTGGGGAAATCATGATATCGTGTGGATGGGGGCTGCCTGCGGACATCTTGCCTGTATTGCGACAGTCATCCGTATCGCAGCACGATATGGCAGCCTGGATACCCTGGAGGACGGCTACGGTATCAATCTGATCCCGCTTGCCACCTTTGCCATGGAGACTTATAAGGATGTAAACTGCGATACCTTTGCCATTAAGTTTAATACAGACTATGACACCAAGGATCTGAGTCTTGACATGAAGATCCATAAGGCAATTTCCATTATGCAGTTCAAGCTGGAAGGCCAGGTGATCAAAAAGCATCCGGAATTTCAGATGGATGACAGACTGCTTCTTGACAAAATTGATTATGATAAGAAGACTGTGTGGATCGGTGATAAGGAATACGCCATGTCAGACGTGGAATTCCCGACCGTGGACAGGAATGATCCCTATAACCTGACTCCGGAAGAAGAGCAGGTTATGGCAAGACTGCGTCAGGCCTTCCTGAAATGTGAGAAGCTTCAGAGGCACATCCGTTTTCTTTATACCAACGGAAGTCTGTACAAGGTGCATAATTCCAATCTTCTGTATCATGGCTGTGTGCCGGTGGATGAGAAAGGCGATTTTAAATCTGCCAATGTAGAGGGCAGGGAGTATAAAGGCAAGGCGCTGTATGATGTGCTTGACAATTGTGCAAGAAAAGGCTACTACGCCAAGAATGAGCCAATCGAGATGTACCGGGCGCAGGATCTGATCTGGTATATCTGGGCAGGACCTAATTCTCCGGTCTTTGGCAAGGATAAGATGGCTACCTTTGAACGGTATTTCATAGCAGACAAGGAGACTCACAAGGAAATAAAGAACAGCTATTATTCACTGCTTGGCAATGAAGAGTTTCTGAATAAAATACTGGCAGAGTTTGGCCTCAGCACCAGAAATTCCCATATCATCAATGGACATGTGCCGGTAGAACTAAAAAAGGGAGAATCACCGATCAAGTGTGATGGCAAGCTGCTCATTATCGATGGTGGCTTCTCCAAGGCCTATCAGAGCAAGACCGGAATTGCGGGCTATACACTGGTGGCCAATTCCCATGGTATGCGTCTGGTTGCCCATGAGCCCTTCGAATCTACAGAAGCAGCGATCCTGCATGAATCAGATATTTTCTCTGATACTACGATCGTGGAAACCTCCTATGACAGGATCCTGGTTGCGGATACTGATATTGGACGGGAGCTGCGGGAAAGCATCACTCAACTGGAACTGCTGCTTGATGCTTACCGGGATGGTACGATTATTGAAAAATAAATTCCAAAAAAGAGCTGTCATTGTCTGACAGCTCTTTTTCTGCCAATATAAGAATAAAATCTGGCAGTAATTACTTCTTTACAGGTGAAGCCGAGGGGGATGCCGAAGCTCGTGTATTACCATTAGCCGGACTGCCTGTGTTACTGCTTCCTGTAACGGAATCTGTCATATCATCAATGCCGTCTGTAACTCCGTTTACAACATCATCGACACCATCGGTAATACCATCGATTGCATCTCCAACCGCATTGCCTGCGTCTTCGAGGAGAGAACCATCATCACCAGCAGTCACATCGTTGACTGCATCATTGACATCATCTGTGATATTGTCATTGCCATTCACTGCACCATTCTCGGTGCCTGCAGCATTATTTTCCGGGGAGCCTGTGACAGTTCCCTGATTGTTTCCGGTTGCAGCATTCCCTGCCATATCATTTGCAGAGTTGTTATTTTTGCTGCTTCCACAGGCAGCAAGTGCCAATGTCATAGAAAGCAGCATAGCTGCAACTAACAGCTTTTTCGATCCTTTCATCATAATACCTCCTGTCTAAGGCTGAAAGATGCCTTTCTTAAGAACTGCAAACTGTCAGTTCTGTTGCTATTATGTGCATTCTGTATTAAAATAATTCGTGTGAAAAGGAGCAGAGAATGAAATTCAGACCATGTATTGATATCCACAATGGAAAAGTAAAACAGATTGTAGGTGGAAGCCTGAAGGATGCAGGAGATCAGGCAGAGGAAAATTTTGTTTCAGAGCAGGATGCGGCCTTTTTTGCCAGATTATATCAGAATAAAAAGCTTTCAGGCGGACATATTATACTTTTAAACCCACCCTCTTCAGAATTTTATGAACAGACGAAAAGACAGGCTCTCAGTGCACTGCGAGCCTATCCGGGAGGACTGCAGATCGGTGGCGGGATCACACCGGAGAATGCAGGGGAATATCTGGAGGCAGGTGCAAGCCATGTGATCGTAACCTCTTATGTGTTCAAAGATGGAAAGCTTCATTATGACCGCCTGCAGGAAATGGTAAGGGCTGTTTCAAAGAACAGACTTGTGCTGGATTTAAGCTGCCGGAAACGGGAAGGAAGCTATTATATTGTAACCGACAGGTGGCAGAAGTATACAGATGTTTTGTTAAATGAGGAAACGCTGCATAAGCTGGCAGGATTCTGTGATGAATTTCTGGTGCATGCAGTAGATGTGGAAGGAAAGGCAAATGGTATAGAAGCGGAGGTAGCTGCCCTTCTTGGAAATTCCTGCGAAATTCCGTCTACCTATGCAGGCGGGGTACATTCCTATGAGGATTTGGAAAAGCTGAAGCTTCTTGGGAGGAACCGGGTTGATGTGACGATCGGCAGCGCCCTTGATCTGTTTGGGGGGAGGATGAGCTTTGAGACTGTGGTAGGACTACACAGAAAGGATATGTAGAAATCCTTGAATTTACGCACTTTGCTATTGTAGGTAGAAGAATAGCGGTAGAGAGTGGGTAGTCAGTTGCAATGGCTGGCTACCTGCTTTTTTTATTTTGGCAAATTTTTGACATTTTTGGAATTGTCCAATCAGGAATTGGACAATTAGAAACGGCATACAAAAAAATACCATTTAAGCTGAGCTGGACACATTATCAGATACTTATGCGTATAGAGGTTAAGGACGAAAGAGACTTTTATGAGAAGGAAGCAATACGTTCTAACTGGAATGTAAGCACCTTGAAAAGACAATTTCACTCCGGTTTCCGGTGCTGTTTACCCTCTTTGCGATCTGGTTTAAATTGGAGCTGATACGTCCCAGTTCCGTGTTGTAATTTCGTAGGTAACTGTAATCGACATCATACACATATCCATATAAGATCAGCTTGCGCAGGAAAGCAGACATACTCTTCATGCCGGATGCTTTGTTATTTTGAAAATATATGGGAATAAAAATATCGTTAAAGATTACTACTCACTTTCAAATACACTTTATAGTGGGATAGTAAGCTCTGTTTTGAAACCGCCATAATATTCACTGTGCTCTATTATAACAGTTCCACTATGACCATCCATAATCTGCTTCACAATCAGCAGTCCTAAACCATGCCGTTGTTCGGTAGTGTTTGTATCACAGACCATATAATGCGGTGTGTGATTGAGCTTTTCTATTTGTTCATCGGAAACTCCTATACCGTTATCTTCAACACAGATAATACATTTGTTAATATACGTGGAAACTGATACATAAATCGCACATCCGTTTTCGTTGTGAGTTATGCTGTTCTGAATAAGATTTGAGATTGCCCGTTTTAATAAATCCTTATCTGCGTTAATGTTGCAAACGGTCAGTTTATCATCAGTTTTCCATTTAATTGGAAATCTATCATCAATATCCATATTCATAAAATCTACAACGACTTGACGAACAACGGCAACAGCATTTTCCTCTTTTTTCATAATTGGTTGCATATTATATTCGAGCTTTGAAGCAAGATTAAGGTCGTTAATCAAATTCTTCATTCGCTCACTTTGCTTTACAATTACAGTAGCTTTTTTACGCTCTGTTTCCGAAAGACTTGGGGAATTTTCTAATTGTCCAGCATATCCCATAACCATTGACAGTGGTGTCCGAATATCGTGGGAAACACCCGCTATTCCGGAAATGTGCTTTTTGTGCTTACGGTGTCCGGCGGCATCCATCCAACGCAGAAACCCGTGGAGCTCTGCGAGTATCTGATCCGCACCTATACCCGCCCAGGCGAGCTGGTTGCGGACATTTGCGCGGGCTCCGGCACAACCGCGATTGCAGCTATCAACACAGAACGCCGCTTTGTATGCTTTGAAACGGCCCCAGCCTTTTATGCCGCAGCCAGTGAGCGTATCCGTGCGACCCGCAATGAAACTTAGCAAATTGAAAATCAATAAAGTTTATGTGTTGTAAAAACTGCGGTTGAATTTTACAGCAGATTGGGATATACTATGAGTGAAAGGAGTTGAGCAATATGCCAAATATCAAACCCATTTCCGATCTGCGAAATTACAGCGATGTGCTGCATGATGTGGCTGTTGGTGCTCCGGTTTTTCTGACAAAGAACGGGCGCGGCAGATATGCAATTCTCGATATGCAGGACTTTGAAAAGACACAGGCAACCCTCCGGCTGATGAATGAACTTGCAAAAGGACGAAAATCTGGCGAAGAGAAAGGCTGGCTGACATTGGAAGCCGTGGAGAAGAACCTCGGGATTATCAATGAATAATTTGCATTTATCTGAAGAAGCCCAAAACGATCTTTTAGAAATCAAAGCCTGTATTGAGGAAGAGTTACTGAACCCATCCGCAGCATTGGCAACCGTAAGTCGAATTACAAAAAGTCTCCGCATTTTACAGAACCATGCACAGGCCGGAGCTCCGCTATCTTCGATTGCAGATATAGAGAGCGATTATCGCTTTATTGTAAGCGGCAATTACATTAGCTTCTACCGTGCTTACGGCAGCGAAGTTTTTATTGATCGTATTCTCTATGCCCGCCGCGATTATATGCGTATTTTGTTCGGAGACAGTACAACAGATGAATAAATGACAAACCATTGAACCGCTTGTAGAAATACAGGCGGTTTTTTCATGTGCAAAAGGAGCGTGAAAAAATAAAAAAGTATTCTATCATCTACGCCGATCCCCCTTGGCGCTACTTGGCTAAGAAAGTACAGGGTGCGGCGGAAAATCATTATCCCACTATGAGCATTGAGGAGTTATGTGCGTTGCCTGTGGCCGATCTTGCAGTCCCAGACAGCGCACTCTTTTTATGGGCCACTTTCCCGCAGCTCCCGGGGGGCTCTATACAAAAACCGTGGAATATGAGGACATCAATTACTCCGTGGCATCCACCGAGGATCAGACTGCCATATTCAGCGGATGGAGCTCATTCCTCAACTACTTTGACAGCTCGCTGCCGTTCCAGCTTTCCTTTATCAACCACCGTTCCCATTCCCGCAGCCGCTATCAAGTCAATATCCCGAAAGTGGATGACAACTATAACAGCGTCCGGGACGAGTTTACCGGGATGCTGAAAAATCAGATTGCCAAAAGCAACAACGGTATTGAGCGCTCAAAATACATCACCTTTGGCATACGCGCCGAGGGGATTGCGGAGACACGGCCCCGACTGGAGCGTGTGGAAGCCGATGTTATGGGAAACTTTAAGCGGCTGGGCGTTCCCTCGGAGCCGATGGACGGACGGGCCCGCCTTGCGTTGCTTCATAGCCAGATGCATCCGGGGAGCCGCGAGCCGTTCCGCTTTTCGTGGAAAGACATCCCGCAGACCGGGCTTGGCACAAAAGACTTTATTGCCCCGGACAGTCTCGACTTCCGCCAGTCCCG
>OJJU01000263.1_pt1 | contig 22905 bp, 20 predicted proteins | sample 1596141 | NCBI WGS metagenome assembly OJJU01 (sample SAMEA4350150, study PRJEB24818) | metagenome | biome: human; feature: gut; material: faeces | place: Denmark | collected 2013-09
CACCATACTTAGCTCTATCAGCTCCCTTCTGCTCATACTCCACAATATAATAGCCCGTCAACCAAGCCTTGGCTGTGACGTGGCGATTAATCACTAAGCGAGCATTGTTCTGCAATACATCTTGCGTTTGCTGAATATGGGCTACAAGACCATCGAAGTCATTGTTTTGCGACATTTGGGTTTCATTATTCTTCATATTCGGTGGAGTTTTGGAAAAACATGTATATCACATTTATCATGTGCACATATTATAATGTGCAAAAATATAAAAAATATGGCAATTAAACAAATATATCTCGATTATTTTATCAAAAGAACTTAAATAATTTGGTTGCTTCAAGCTAATGCAATATCTTTGCATTTTAAATAATCATGAAATCAAATAAAAATAGAATATATGTTTAGTGGAATCGTAGAAGAAATGGCCACCGTAGTGGCGATTAAACAGGATAAGGAGAACATCGACTTTACCCTGAAATGTTCGTTCGTAGATGAACTCGGCATCGACCAGAGCGTGGCGCACAATGGCGTCTGCCTCACCGTGGTGGAAATCAAGGACGGTACTTATACCGTTACTGCCATGAAGGAAACCCTGGATAGAAGCAACCTCGGTCTGCTGAAGGTGGGCGACAAGGTGAACGTGGAGCGCTCGATGATTATGAACGGCAGACTGGACGGCCATATCGTGCAGGGACACGTGGATGAAACCGCCAAGTGCATCAACATGAAGGATGCAGACGGTTCTACCTACTTCACCTTCGAATATGAACTGAACAAGGAGATGGCGCGCAAGGGCTACTTCACCGTAGATAAGGGCAGCGTAACCGTGAACGGCGTTTCACTCACCGTCTGCGAGCCAACCGACAACACCTTCACCGTAGCCATCATCCCTTACACCCGAGAGAACACCAACTTCTGCAACATCGAAGTAGGAACCGTGGTGAATATAGAATTCGATATTCTCGGCAAGTATATCGCAAGATTGAAAAGCTTCGAGTAAGAAAAACCTGCACAAATGTCTCTTTTTGCGCACTAGATAAAGACATTTGTGCATTTTTTCTTTAAAATATTTGGGTAAAAGACAAAAAAATGGTACTTTTGCCGACGTGTTTGCTCCCAAATCAAGGATTTGAGCTCCGAACACTAACAACTTAAGAGAATTATAACAATAACCATTTTTAAATATGAGTTTGAAAATCGTTGTACTTGCCAAGCAAGTACCTGACACAAGAAATGTGGGTAAGGATGCGATGACAGCCGAGGGCACCGTGAACCGTGCAGCCCTTCCTGCTATCTTCAATCCAGAAGATTTGAACGCACTGGAGCAGGCTCTCCGTCTGAAGGAGCAGAATCCAGGTTCTACAGTTGGAATTTTGACCATGGGTCCTCCTCGTGCGGGAGAAATCATCCGCCAGGGTCTTTATCGTGGTGCAGACACCGGTTGGTTGCTCACCGACCGCCTCTTTGCCGGTGCTGATACACTGGCTACTTCCTATGCCCTTGCTACCGGAATCCAGAAGATCGGTGACGTGGATATCGTGATCGGCGGTCGCCAGGCTATCGATGGTGATACTGCGCAGGTGGGTCCTCAGGTGGCTCAGAAGCTGGGCTTGAACCAGGTAACCTACGCTGAGGAAATCCTCAAGGTAGAGGATGGCAAGGCTACAATCCGCCGCCTCATCGATGGTGGTGTTGAGACCGTAGAGGCTCCATTGCCACTGGTAATTACCGTAAACGGAAGTGCTGCTCCATGTCGCCCATGCAACGTGAAGCTCGTAATGAAATATAAATACGCTACCTGCCCTATGGAGCGCAAGGGTGATGAGCCTTGGGCTAACCTCTATGAGGAGCGCCCTTACCTCACCTTGAACCAGTGGAGCGTTGCCGATGTGGATGGCGATCCTGCACAGTGTGGTTTGAGCGGTTCACCTACCAAGGTGAAGGCCGTGAAGAACATCGTGTTCCAGGCAAAGGAGAGCAAGACCTTGACCAGCAGCGATGAGGACATCGACGGACTGATGAAGGAATTGTTGGACGAAAGTATTATCGGATAATCATCGAAGGATGATTCAGATTCCGATTCATTTAAAAATGCTTTATTAGAAAAGACAATGAACAACGTATTTGTATATTGCGAGGTAGAAGGCACAACCGTTGCCGAAGTATCTCAGGAATTGCTCACCAAGGGTCGTAAGCTCGCTAACCAGCAGGGCGTGGAACTCCATGCCATCGTGGCTGGTACTGGCATCAAGGGTCAGGTAGAGGATCAGATTCTCCCTTACGGTGTAGATAAATTATTTGTTTTCGATGCTGAGGGATTGTTCCCATACACTTCAGCTCCACATACCGACATTCTCGTCAACCTCTTCAAGGAGGAGAAGCCTCAGATTGCACTGATGGGTGCCACCGTTATCGGTCGCGACCTCGGTCCTCGTGTTTCTTCTTCATTGACCAGCGGTCTTACCGCCGACTGTACAGAGCTTGAAATCGGTGATTACGACGATAAGAAGAGCGGCAAGCACTATGAGGGTCTGCTCTATCAGATTCGTCCTGCCTTCGGTGGTAACATCGTGGCTACTATCGTAAACCCAGAGCACCGTCCTCAGATGGCTACCGTTCGCTCTGGCGTGATGCAGAAGAGCATCTACGAGGGTGAGTGCAAGAAGGAAGTAGTTTACCCTGAGGTAAGCAAGTATGTTCCTGCTGAAGACTTCGTAGTAAAGGTACTCGACCACCACGTAGAGGCTGCCAAGCACAACCTGAAGGGTTCTGCCATCGTTGTAGCCGGTGGTTATGGTGTAGGAAGCAAGGAAGGTTTCGACCAGCTCTTCGAGTTGGCTCATCTCCTCCATGGTGAGGTAGGTGCTTCCCGTGCTGCAGTAGATGCAGGTTGGGTAGATCACGACCGTCAGATTGGTCAGACTGGTGTTACCGTTCATCCTAAGGTTTATATCGCCTGCGGAATCTCTGGTCAGATTCAGCACATCGCCGGTATGCAGGATTCAGGTATCATCATCTCTGTGAACAACGATCCTGATGCTCCAATCAACAAGATTGCCGACTACGTTATCAACGGTAATGTAGAGGATGTGGTTCCTAAGCTCATCAAGTACTACAAGCAGAATTCTAAGTAATCTGCATTACACATTATTTAAATAAGAAAAGCAAAATGGCTAATTATTATACAGACCATCCTGAAATAGAGTTCCACTTGAATCATCCGCTCATGAAGCGTGTTGTGGACTTGAAGGAAAGAAATTACGCAGAAAAAGACCAGTTTGAAGATGCTCCTGTCAACTACGAGGATGCTATCGAGAACTACAAGCGATTGCTGGATATTACCGGCGATGTAGCTGCTAACATCATCGAACCAAACTCTGAGGATGTTGACCTCGAAGGTCCACACTTGGAGAACGGCCGCATGATTTATGCCAGCAAGACATTCGAGAACCTCGATGCTACCCGCAAGGCTGGCCTCTGGGGCTTGTCTATGCCTCGCCGTTACGGCGGCTTGAACCTGCCTAACGCCATCTTCTCTATGGCTTCTGAAATCATCGCTGCAGCCGATGCAGGTTTCCAGAACATCTGGTCTCTCCAGAGCTGTATCGATACACTCTATGAGTTCGGTTCTGAGGAGCAGCGCCAGAAGTACATCCCTCGCATCTGCGCAGGCGAGACCATGAGTATGGACTTGACTGAGCCTGATGCAGGTTCTGACTTGCAGCGCGTAATGCTGAAGGCTACACAGGATGAGGACGGCACATGGCGTCTGAATGGTGTGAAGCGTTTCATCACCAATGGTGACTCAGACATCCACCTGGTTCTGGCTCGTTCAGAGGAAGGCACCAAGGACGGTCGTGGTCTTTCTATGTTCATCTACGACAAGCGTGATGGCGGCGTAACTGTTCGTCACATCGAGCACAAGTTGGGTATCCACGGTTCTCCTACCTGCGAGTTGGTTTACAAGAATGCCAAGGCAGAGCTTTGCGGTAACACCCGTCTCGGTTTGATTAAGTACGTGATGGCTCTGATGAATGGTGCCCGTCTGGGTATTGCAGCTCAGAGTGTAGGTGTTGAGCAGGAGGCTTACAACGAGGGCTTGGCTTATGCCAAGGAGCGTGCTCAGTTTGGTGAGAAGATCATCAACTTCCCTGCCGTTTATGACATGCTTTCAAGAATGAAGGCTAAGTTGGATGCAGGCCGTTCACTCCTTTACTGCTGCGCTCGCTACGTAGATATCTACAAGGCTTTGGAAGACATCGCCCGCGACACTAAGCTCACTCCAGAGGAGCGTCAGGAGATGAAGAAATACACCCGCTTGGCTGATGCATTTACTCCATTGGCTAAGGGTATGAACTCAGAGTATGCTAACCAGAATGCATACGATGCCATCAGCATCCATGGTGGTTCTGGTTTCATCATGGAGTACAAGTGCCAGCGTCTGTTCCGTGATGCCCGCATCTTCTCTATCTACGAGGGAACTACCCAGCTTCAGGTTGTTGCAGCCATCCGCTACATCACCAACGGTACTTATCTCAGCATCATCAAGGAGATGTTGGAGAATGAGGTATCAGATGACTTGAAGGCATTGAAGGAGCGTGTAGCTAAGCTCGTAGAACTTTACGAGGCAGCCATCAACAAGGTGAAGGAGGCAAACGATCAGGCTGTTCACGACTTCCTGGCTCGCCGTCTCTACAACATGACTGGTGACATCGTAATGTCTCTCCTCATCCTCGACGATGCTACCAAGGCACCAGAGATGTTCCAGAAGAGTGCCAATGTTTATGTTCGCATGGCAGAGGAGGAAGTTCTCGGTCATTCAGCATACATCCAGAACTTCAAGGCAGAAGACTTGGAGAGCTTCAAGGCGTAAGATATTTATAAGAATCAGATAATTTAAAAAGTCCGTGGACAAATGAATGTTCACGGACTTTTTTTTATTACAAACTTTCTTCTTTACTTACCTGATATACTCCCAAAAATTTTGGGGGAATCGGATATTATTAGGGTAAGAATTTCGGGGGAATCGGATACCACATATCTATCTTTCTCATTTTCATTGAATTAGCAAAAATATCAAGTTTTGTAAAGCAAAGTACAAGATTAAAAGGAACTTTCTGCAAAAAAATGCAACAAGCATCTACCTCAATCGGAGCAAAAGAAATGTACACCTCATAAATATACTTTATAAACAGATTTCTTCTACAAATTACAAACTATCGTTAAAAAACAAGCATCAAAGAAAGATTTTACTGGTAAAATGAAGCTATTTAAAAAGAAATGACTATATTTGCAATGTCTAGCTCGGGTAAAACCCTTAATGGGCAAAGGCTGGGCAGACATACATATCGGTAAAAGGCGTTTTTGGACGCTTTGGTTTTGGCGATTCAAGAATCTCGCAAATTCATCGACAAGTCAAGAACAAAGCAACGGGAACGCCCCAAGGGATGTATTATATACAGCCCTCATTGTCTTCGGATGCCAAAACATTCGTTGGTAGGGAGGGTATACTATATACTTACATCGGCGTAGGGGCTTTCAGCGTTGTTCGTTTCAGACTTGTCGGGCAATGCGAGAGCCTTTGAATCGTGAAGCGAGCAACAGAATGGCTCTACGCTTTTTTCGTATGTATCAACTTAATAAACGAATACTTAAAGGAAGACAATGGAGCCTTTGTTTCTTCAAACAATAGCAAACCATGAGTTTCATATTACTAATAGCCATCGGAGCTTTTATTTATTTCCTTTTCAAGAAGGTTCTTCCGCATTACAATATTTCCACCAGAGATATCGTAATAACCATTGCCATATTGATAGGTGGCATCTATGGCGTGAGATTTCTAACGACAACCGATATTTTTAGTGGATGGAGTGAGCCAGACCAACCTGCAAAGGAATTCTGCGAGGACTTTTTTATCGCAAATCAAAAGTCTACCTGGTCTAATCAAATAAAGATGTTGAGTGGAGTTATCAGAAAGGTAAGAATGGCTGGTCATGCTCCAACCTTGTCTGATGTCTCACAAGAAGTTCGTGACGATTTAGATGAACGTCGACGTAATTGGACAACCAGCGAGGATATGGCAGAATACATCAATGAAAAACTTGGAACAAACTTGGAGAAAGATGATGTTAATTATTTTATGTTTTTATATTTTAGCAGCCAAGGGCTTCAAAACCCTATTCTAAAATATAAATACAAAGAATCTGTAGATGATGCTGAGGTTTGGATAGTAGAAGACTATTACACCATGAAGAAAGCTTACCTTACAATAAATGGTACGAACTATCACATTCAAGTTCAAGGCAAAGTAAACGACCCAAATGATTAATCAAAACGCATAAATATGATGAAACGAGTTATACCGATAATTATCTTCTGTCTCAGTGTCATTCAAATGGCATTGGCACAAATAACGTATTCTCCAGAACTCCTCCAAAAGGCTAAGGACGGAGATGCCGAAGCACAGCTTAATCTAGGCTGGTGCTATAGAGATGGCATTGGCATCCGGCAAGACTATAAGGAAGCAATAAAGTGGTACAAGAAAGCTGCCAAGCAAGACTATGCAAGAGCCATTCGTAATGTCGGTCTATGCTATTTGAATGGAATAGGTGTGGAGAAAGATGAAAAAGAAGGAGTAAAATGGATTAGCAAAGCTATTGAAAAAGGGTACCTTGCTTCCAAAATCAATTTAGCTTATTGTTATCTTGAAGGAACAGGTGTACAGAAAGATACCTTAAAGTTTCAAACACTTTTGAAAGAAGCTGCCGAACAAGGAGACACAACTGCAATCTGCATAATGGGTGATAGCTATTTATCGGGAGCCAATGGATTTCAAAAAGATAGCATACAGAGTACAAATTGGTATATGAAGGCTGCCCAACAAGGAGTACCAACAGCGCAACATAATGTTGGAGTAGCCTATGAGCAGGGATTGGGAATTGAACAAGATTATTGTGAAGCATTCAAATGGTTCAAAAAAGCCGCAGAACAGGGAATTGCCGATTCTCAATATGCAGTTGGTTGGTGTTATTACCAAGGTACAGGAGTAAAACAAGATTACAAAGAAGCAGAAACGTGGTTTACAAAAGCATTCAAGAAGGGATGCACGAAGCCAAGTTTTGCCCTAGGAGTAAGCTATTATGCAAATGAAAATTATGATGAAGCATTCAAATGGCTTAGTAAAAGTGAGAACGAAAACGACGCAATTGCGTTATCATGTCTTGCGGATTGCTATAAGAACGGCTATGGATGCGAAAAGAACTTAGAGAAGGCATTCGCTTTGTTTAAGAAATCTGCTGATTTAGGTCATGTCTATTCACAATACTGTTTAGCACAATGTTACGACAAAGGTGAAGGATGCGAGAAAAATCCTGAGCAAGTTTTTTATTGGTATAAGAAAGCAGCAGAGCAAGGCAACATAGACGCAGAATTTATCCTCGCATATTGTTACTTTAAAGGAACTGGCTGCGAAACAGATTTCAAAGAAGCCTTTCTTTGGTTTAAGAAATCAGCGGAACAGGGAAATATGTTTGCACAATACTTCGTAGCAGCATTCTATTACGATGGCTTAACTGGTGAGAAAGACCTCTCTCAAGCCTTCACTTGGTATAAAAAATCTGCAGAACAAGATTACGACGAAGCACAATATATGTTAGCATTATGCTATTTAAGAGGAGATGGATGTAAAAAAACATAAACGAAGCGTTCAATTGGTTCTATAAGGCTGCAGAGCAAGGACATAAAAAGGCACAATATGAACTTAGTGGCATCTATTTTACCGGTTTGGGAACGCAGCAGAATTATAAAAAAGCATTCGAGTGGTGCAAAAAAGCTGCCGATAACAGATTACCAGAGGCTATTTATGACATAGGAACTTTCTATTATTCCGGGATTGTAGTTGAGAAAAACTTATCAGAAGCATTTTCATATTTCAAGGAAGCTGCAGAGTTAGGTGTTGCAAGAGCACAGAACATGGTAGGTGCTTTCTATAATGAAGGTTTAAATGGAACCAAGGATTACTCTCAAGCTCGTTTATGGTTTGAAATGGCCGCCAAGCAAGAGGAACCAATGGCTCTCTACAATCTAGCTCTCTTTTATGATTCTGGACTAGGAGGTTTAATTAGGGACTGTAAAGAAGCTACAAGATTATTAGAGAAATCAGCAAATTTAGGTTGCTATCCTGCTCAGATGCTACTAGCCGAAGGGTATCGAAAAGGATTAGCTGGACTTCCTATAAATAGCACAAAAGCAAAGTATTGGGAGCAAAAAGCCGTTAACAATAAAGACAAAGATGTAATAATGATGAAACAATAAATTCCAAAATCCCTTGGGCTGCCACTAGACACCCCAAGGGACTTTCTTTATTTTTTCTTTGTATTACTTCTTGCCATCGAAGGAGCAGCAACATACTTTTGAAGAGGATGATTAATCATCTCCGGAATCCAGTTTGCTAATCTCAAAGGTTTCAGATATTTATCCTTTAATGCCTTAGGCGACCGTTGCAAAATAGAAGCTAGTTCCTCATAACTATATGGCTTAAATGCACATAAATCTATTAAGAGTTGGCATACTGTCTCACGAGAAGCTCGGTTACCGATATTATTGACTCTTTCTTGCAATTCATTAGGAAGTTCTCGTACCAACTCTTCACAAGGTTTTAACATACATTCCTCTTCAAAGGTACCAAGGTAAGCTTGGTTCCTTTCATCTTCACCTTGGTATCTTTCGCCTAATGTACCATGCTTACCATGGTACATTTTGCCTTGAGGTGGTATCTTTTCTCCCAATGTACCATGCTGAGGTAGTAACCTTTCGTCCTGAGGTCGTAACCTTTCGCCCTGAGGCGATAACCTTTCTCCTAATGTACCATGCTGAGGTAGTAACCTTTCTCCTAAGGATACCACCTTGGAGGTTCTTATATAATAAGTGTTACGACCTTGCCCTTTCTTCTCGATAAATCCAAGATCGCAAAACTTATGAATCTCCAAGCGTGCACGGGCATGAGTAATCGAAGGATCCAGCTGGCGATACGTAGCATTATCTATCGCCCCCACTTCTCTCACGAAGACTAGAGCCAACTTTTGCTCATTCACCAAACCAAACTCGGCATATTGAGCCAACCACTCCATATTCTCCTTGCTGAGGAAATGATGGAGCAGAAGTCTTGCCGTAAACTTATTCGCTTCATGGTTCGACCCTAAAGTTGGTATACAGTTGTACAACTAAAAGGTATATAGTCGTACAACCAAAAGGTGTATAGTTGTACAACTAAAAGGTATATAGTCGTACAACTAAAGAGTGTATAGTCGTACAACTAAAGGGTGTATAGTCGTACAACTAAAGAGGGTTGTCACTAGGCTCAGCAGACCTTCCGACTGCAGTCAGCAGACCTGCTGACTAGGCTCAGCAAAGCTGCTGACTGCAGTCGGAATCTTCTAGAAACAGGCTTCGTATACTTAATATATTAGTTCATTGAATCTGATTAAACGCCTTTCATTACTTACCCAGTCGTCTCGGTGCGTTTATTCAGTCATATTAGGCTTTAGCAGTAAATAACAATCTCTTTTTATAATCACAGCCATTCCCGAAAAGTGAAACAAATAACCCTAATCAGGAATAGGGATTTCCCCTTCTACTTTAGGGAATCCTTCTCGTTTCTTTTCGGAAGAAAGTAGTACTTTTGCAGGCGTAAACAAGATAATGACCGAGCACTCTTTTTAAAAGGGGCTCAAGATTATAACTTATAAAAACAGTATCGCTTATGAAAAGAAATGAAGTAATGGCGCTCATCGCCACAACCATATTGATGTTTGCCGTATGCCTCTCGGCTTCGGCTAAGGGAAAAAGAAACGTGGAGCGCGGAATGACCAAGCAGGAAGTAATAGCCATTCTCGGAGAACCTAAGCTCACCAGTTTCGACATGTATGGGGACAAATGGGAATATGACAAATGTAATTATCTGTTTGGAGATTCCAAGTACATCACGGTCTTCTTCGACAGAAACGGAAAGGTTGTGCAGTACGATACAAGAATCATAGAACCAAACAGCCAGACATCGAATGTACAGCAGCCACAACACCCTACTCCACCCATCTACGATGGAAGATGTGATCCCGATGGCAGAATGGATTACGGCTACAGCCTCGATGATGCTTCCTTCTCCAAACTATATAATAAGGTAAAGCAAGCAAGCTTCAACGACAACAAGTTCGACCTGATAGAAGTGGCAAGCCTCGGCTGCTATTATTCCTGCGCCCAGGTGGTCCGCATCATGAAGATATTCCCTTTCGACGACGAACAGCTGAAAGCGCTCAAAATGATGGCGCCACATATCGTGGATCTTCAGAATACAGGCCTCATCTATAAAGTATTCAGCTTTGACAGCGAAAAAGAAAAAGCTGAAGAAATCATCAGAAATAGCAAATAAATAAGGTGATTGATGCGGATTGCAAATCCGGCAGGACGCCTAACGGATACCAGATAACCACAGAATCAAATCCGTGAGCAAGATGCTGCATCTTGCTCACGGATTTTTCTTTTCCCCCTCTCCTTTCCATTTTTTTACAAAAATCACAAGGATTGTTAAAATTGAAACTTTATGCTAAACTTTTCCGTCTAAATGCAATCAGATTAATATCTTTCGAAAAAAGAAAACGGGTAAAAAGAAAATTTAAGAAGATTATGAACGGAAAAGTAAAAAACGCAATGGCTGCTCTGCTTCTTGTGGCGGCACCATTAGCAACGCAAGCCAGACAATGGTCGCTGAAAGACTGTATCGACTATGCGCTTGCCAACAACATTTCTCTTCAGAAGACGCAACTTACCAAGGCCAGCGCCCAAGAAGATTATCTGCAGTCGAAAGCTGCTCTGCTTCCTTCGCTCAGTGCCAGCACCAACCAAAGCGTGAACTATACGCCGTGGGTAGCTAGCGGTATCAGCGGTGATGGTTTCTCAAGAGCCAGCATCGACAAGGTGTATTACAACGGAAGCTACTCCGTGATGGGTAACTACACCATCTGGAATGGAAACAAGAACCATAATCAGGTTAAACTGAACCAGCTCTCTGCCGAGGCTGCACAGCTCGATTCGGCTACCCAGGCTATCAAACTGCAGGAACAGATTGCACAGCTCTACGTGCAGATTCTCTACTCTACAGAGGCTATCCAGGTGAACAAGGAGAGCTATCTCTCGAGCCAGCAGAACGAAGAACGGGGCAAGGAGATGGTGAAGATAGGCAAGATGAGTCAGGCTGACCTGGCACAGCTCACTGCTCAGCGGGCTCAGGATGAATTCAACATCGTGCAGGCTGAAAGCAATGTGAAGAACTATAAGCGACAGTTGAAGGAACTGCTTCAGATTACAAGCGATGAAGCTTTTGACATCGAGATTCCGAATACCACCGATGAGATGGCTCTCGTGGCTGTTCCGGCAATGAACGGAGTCTATGCTGCGGCTCTCGAAAACCGTCCGGAGTTCAAGACCATCCAAAACCAGTTGGCACAGAACGATTTGACCATCAAGATTGCAAAGGCGGGCAAGCTGCCTACCATCAGCGCTAACGGAGGTATCTCTACCAGCAATACTTCCATGAACAGCAATGGTCTTGGCAAGCAGTTGAAGACCAACTTCAGCGTTGGAGGCGGCGTAGGAGTGAGCATCCCTCTCTTTGAAAACCGAACCACCAAGACTCAGGTGAACAAGGCTTTGATTCAGCGCGAAAGCATCCAGCTCGACCTGAAGAACCAGCAGACTCAGCTCTACTCTACCATCGAGAACTACTGGTTGCAGGCTACCACCAACCAGAGCCAGTTTAAGGCGGCAAAGGTTAGCAGCAAGAGTGCCCAGACCAGTTACAATCTGCTGAGCGAGCAGTTTAAGCTGGGATTGAAGAATATCGTTGAGCTAAGAACAGGAAAGGATAACCTGCTCAAAGCGAAGCAGAACGAGCTCCAGGCGAAATACCTCGCCATCCTCAACATCAATATGTTGAAGTTCTATAAGGAGGGACATATTTAAGGAGTTAAGGAGTTAAGGAGTTAAGGAGTTAAGGAGTTAAGACATATGTTTTGCTGCTTGAAAACTACACCAAAAGACTATTGTCTTAACTCCTCAGCGACCGAAGGGAGCGATAACTCCTTTAACTCCTTAACTCCCCCTTATAACGTTTTATTATTTCGAATTAAATTAATCTGATTATAAAAAATGAAAAAGTTGAGAATTAGCAAAATCTGGATTGCTGTCGTGGTGATAGTAATCGTTGCCGTGGCGGCATGGGCGATGTCGGGCGGAAAAAAGGAGGAAGATATTAACTTCAAGGAGGAAAAAGTGGCGCTGAAAACCTTGCAGAACAGCGTAACCGCTACGGGTACCATCGAGGCGGTGACCTCTGTAACCGTGGGTACACAGGTGAGTGGTATTGTCAACAAACTCTATGTGGACTACAACTCCCAGGTAAAGAAGGGACAGGTCATCGCAGAACTCGACAAGACCAATCTCTTGAGCGAACTGAATACTGCGAAGGCAAACCTAGCCAGCGCACAGAGCAGTCTGAACTATCAGGCAGCCAATATGGAGCGCTACAAAACCCTTTACAAGAAGGGACTTGTCAGCGCCGATGAATACGAGAATGCCCTCCTCACCTATCGCCAGGCTAAGGAGCAGGTTGCCTCTTCCAGGGAAAACGTGCAGAGAGCACAGACCAACCTCGGCTACGCCACCATCACCTCTCCTATCGACGGAACCGTGATTTCGAAGAGCGTAGAGGAAGGTCAGACCGTAGCGGCAAGCTTCAACACCCCAGAGCTCTTCACCATTGCCAAGGACCTGACCAATATGCAGGTAGTAGCCAATGTGGACGAGGCTGATATCGGCAATGTAAAGGAGGGCGACAGAGTAACTTTCACCGTAGATGCCTATCCGGATGATACCTTCGAGGGAACCGTGAAGCAGGTGCGTCTGGAAGCTACAACTACCAATAATGTAGTAACTTACGAGGTAGTGATTTCTGCTCCAAATGCTGATTTGAAACTGAAACCAGGTCTTACAGCCAACGTTACCATCTACACCCAGGAGCGCAGCGGCGTGCTCGCCGTAGCCAACAAGGCTCTCCGCTTTACCCCTACCAAGGAAACCGTGGGCAAAGACATGAAGATTGTAGACTGCAAGGGTAAAAACAAGGTTTGGACATTGAATGGCAACACCCTCACCGCTCATCCTGTAACCATCGGTCAGAGTGATGGAATCAATACAGAAATCACCAAGGGATTGAAGCAGGGCGATAAGATTGTTACGGAAATCGTGGTGAATGTTCCGGAAGAAGAGGACGCTCCACAGCAGAGCCAGGGACTGATCAGCGGTCCGGGTCCTAGAGGAAAGAAGAAGTAGAGTTAAAGGGAAGTAAAAGGGAAGTGAAGAGAAGTTAGAGGGAAGTGAAAGGGACAAATGCCCTACGTTTTAAGAAAGAAGACTATTGTCTCTTAACTTCCCGAACGACCGTAGGGAGTGATAACTTCCCTTAACTTCTCTAACTTCCATAATAATAATCATTATGTCTGAAACATCAAATAACAACGAGAACAAGAAGGTGGTGATAGAGCTCGACAACGTGCGCCGCGACTTTCTTGTGGGTGATGAAACCGTCCACGCCCTGAAAGGCGTAAGCTTCAAAATCTACGAGGGCGAGTTCGTTACCATTATGGGTAAGTCGGGTTCCGGCAAATCCACCCTGCTCAACCAGCTGGGCTGTCTCGACACCCCTTCCAAGGGTGAATATTACCTGGATGGCGTGAGCGTGCGCAAGATGAGCCGCAACGACAGAGCCATCCTGCGCAACCGCAAGATTGGCTTCATCTTCCAGAACTACAATCTCCTGCCAAAAACCACGAGTGTGGAGAATGTAGAGCTGCCGCTGATGTACAATTCTGCCATCAATGCAGAAGAACGGAAGCAGCGTGCCATCGAAGCTCTGAAGGCTGTAGGATTGGGCGAGAGACTCTATCATAAGAGCAATCAGATGTCGGGTGGACAGATGCAGCGTGTAGCCATCGCCCGTGCACTGGTGAACAATCCTGCCGTGATTCTCGCCGACGAGGCAACGGGTAACCTGGACACGAGAACCAGTTTCGAGATTCTTGTCCTTTTCCAGAAGCTCTACGCTGAGGGCAGAACCATCATCTTCGTAACCCACAACCCGGATATCGCCAAGTATTCCAGCCGCAACATCGAATTGCGCGACGGACACATCATCAGCGATACCTATAATGACCACATCCTTTCGGCAGCAGAAGGCCTTGCCGCCCTGCCAGCCAATACGGACGAATAACAGTATAGAATATGAATTATCAGAATCTTTTTAAGATAGCCCTTCGAGCGATAGCAGCCAACAAGATGCGCTCCTTCCTCACAGCCCTGGGCATCATCATCGGTATTGCAGCCGTGATTACGATGCTTGCCATCGGACAGGGAAGTAAGGCGAGCATCAAGGCGAACATCGCCGAGATGGGTAGTAATATGATTATGATTTCGCCGGGTGCCGACATGAGAGGCGGTGTGCGACAGGATGCTTCCTCGATGGAGACCCTGAAGCAGGCAGACTACCAGAGCATCAAGGAGGATTGTAATTACATCAGTGCCATTTCGCCTACCGTAAACAGTTCGGGACAGTGGATCTACGGCAACAACAATACGCAGAGTTCCATCTATGGCGTGAACCAGGACTACCTGAGCATCCGCCAGCTGAAGGTGGCAGATGGAGAAATGTTTACCGATACCGACATCAAGGCAGCTGCCAAGGTCTGCATCCTGGGTCAGACCGTAGTGGATTATCTTTTTCCCGACGGCAGCGACCCGATCGGCAAGGTAGTACGTTTCAACAGCATCCCGTTCCGTGTAATAGGTGTGCTCCAGAAGAAGGGTTACAACTCCATGGGAATGGACCAGGATGACCTCGTGCTCGCCCCATACACCACCGTGATGAAGCGAATCCTGGCACAGACCTATCTGGGCGGAATCGTATGTTCTGCCATTACCGAGGAAGCATCCCAGCCGGCTCAGGATCAGATTTCGGAAATCCTCCGCCGCAACCACAAGCTGAAGGATGCCACCGAGACCACCGAGGCAGATGAGGATGATTTCAACATCCGTTCGCAGGAGGAAATCTCCAGCATGATGAATTCCACCATGTCCACCATCACCATCCTTCTGGGTAGTGTGGCAGGAATCTCCCTGCTGGTGGGCGGTATTGGAATCATGAACATCATGTACGTTTCCGTTACCGAGCGAACCCGTGAAATCGGTCTTCGAATGAGTGTGGGAGCTAGGGGAATCGACATTCTGAACCAGTTCCTCATCGAGGCGATTCTGCTCTCTGTAACCGGTGGAATCATCGGAGTGATATTGGGAGTGAGTCTGTCGCTGAGTCTGAATGCCTTTCTGCACATAGCCACTCAGATAGAGCCTTGGAGCATCATCATGAGTTTCGCCGTCTGTACCTTCACCGGCGTGTTCTTCGGATGGTATCCGGCAAAGAAGGCTGCAAGACTCGACCCTATCGAGGCAATCAGATACGAGTAAAAATCTGATCAGTTTTTTCTGAAATATATCTGTTTTATCAAAACTTTATTGTATTTTTGCAGAAGAATTCAATAAACTTAAGATAAAACAGATAGAAAGAAAATGAATACAGAAATATTATCAGCAGATAAAGACCCGATGGGCGCAGCCATTCTCGACTTCCAGCAGCATGGGAAAGCAGCCCGACTGAGAGTGCTCTCTTCCATGTTTGAGGAAGACGAAATGCCAGTGAAACATCTGTTCAGAAGCACCCGGGAAATGCCGGTGCTGGAGCAGAAGGCCTTGCAGCTAGCCAAGGGACGGGTGCTGGATATCGGAGCCGGCAGCGGTTGCCATACGCTCGCCCTGCAGGAGAAGGGCTTTACGGTGAAGGCGATAGATATTTCGCCTTTGAGTTGCGAAGCGATGAAGTTGAGAGGAGTGAAGGATGCGGAATGCATCAATCTCTTCGACGATCATCTGGGAACGGGTTTCGATACGATTCTCCTTCTGATGAACGGAACGGGAATTGCCGGAAAGATAGAACATCTCCCTGCCCTCTTCCAGCGCCTGAAGGCGTTGCTGAATCCGGGCGGTCAGATTCTCATCGATTCCTCTGATCTGAAATATATTTACGAGAATGAGGATGGAAGTTTCGACATCAATCTGAACGGAGCCTATTACGGAGAAGTAGATTATCAGATGATTTACAAGAATATAAAAGGCGACCGCTTCGACTGGCTCTACGTGGATTTCCCATTACTGAAATCCATCGCTGAAACCTGTGGGTTGCATGGTGAACTCGTGGCAGAAGGCGAACATTATGACTATCTGGCGAGGATTTTCTAAAAAACATCATAAAAAGAGGGTGTGTCATAAGCCACATCCCATACGCCCTGAAAGGGCAGAAGCTCTTAGCCCAGGGCAGCGCCCTGGGTTTTAGAATAGATACAACAAAGTCGCCCTGAAAGGGCAAAAGCTTTCAATTTCAAAGCTTTTGCCCTTTCAGGGCGACCTTGTTTTTGCCAACATTACCCAGGGCGCTGCCCTGGGCTAGGAGCTTTTGGGCTTTCAGCCCGTCTTCGGCTGCCATTATTTAGACTTGTGACACACCCTCTTTTTCCTCCTAACCTATTTTATCTTATCGTTGAAATCGTGACATCTGAAAACTCGTTCATGTAATCAAGAATCTCCATGGTGTGGAAATCGCGCTTCGCCTTGATTTCTATGTTCGCTTCCAGGAATTCCTCCTTCGAGTAGCGGCGCTCTTTCAACTCATAAGAATGAACTTCCAGACCTTTCTGCTTGATTTGCCTGATAAATTCCTTCACGCTTTCACGAGATGGCGCGGTGAAGGTCAAGTCGATGGTAGTTGTTCCCAACTGCGGAATCCAGTAGTTCAATACTTCCAGTCCCAGCAACACCATCGCCGTGGTAATAGCTGCAGCCACATACATTCCCGTACCGCACGCCAGACCGATGGCTGCCGTCACCCACAAGCCTGCAGCAGTAGTCAATCCTCTCACCACGTTCTTCTGGAAGATAATCGTTCCGGCGCCCAGAAATCCAATGCCCGAAACCACCTGCGCAGCCACACGGGAAGAATCCTTTAAGTCAAATCCGAATCCATACTGGGAAACAACACAGAAGAGCGCACTTCCCAATGCCACGAGAAAGTGAGTACGGAAACCTGCCTCCTTGGCACGATATTCTCGCTCTATTCCTATCGCACCTCCTAAAAGCAGGGCGAGAGACAGGCGAATGGTAAGATCAATATAGGTTGCATCCATATTATTCCTTTCTTTTATAGTTTGCTTGCAAAGATAATATAATTCGAAGACTATACAAAATAAAACTATCATTTTTATTACGAAAACATCATTTTTCTTTGGTAATTCAAGAAAAAAAGCGTATCTTTGCCACGAATGATATTCATATCATTGATATAATATACATAATTCACCTTTTAAAACGACACAAAGATATGAAGGTAATATTCTTAGACATAGATGGCGTACTGCAACCGGGCAGTTACCAAGACCGCTTTGAGCACTTGGCAGAAGTTTCAGACTTAGCCAAGAAACTGAACGTGGAACTGAACAACGGGTTCGACTACTACAAGCTGGTAGGAGGCGACAAGGAATATGACAACAAACAGCAAGTCAACAAATACGACATCGGTGCCGTCTATTGGGATTGGCATCCTGAAGCCGTAAAATTGCTCCATGAGGTTATAGACAAGACAGGAGCCAAGATTGTCCTCTCAACCGACTGGCGTGGTAGAGGTCTGGAAGAGATGCGTGGACTCATCGACATCAAGGGATTTGGCAAATATCTCTATGGAGCTACCTATTTTGCAGCCAAATCATATTCTTCTACCGATGGCGAGTTATTTACCGATGAAGAAATGAGCAAACAGGAACAAGAGTTCAGCAAAATAACAGCAGATATCCAAGATGGACTTGGCAAGATCTATCCTCCTATAGAAGTTGGCTATTGGGAAAGATATGTAAATTATCGAACTGCCGAAGTAAGAGAATATCTGGATCGTCACCCAGAGATAACCAGCTATGTAGCCATAGACGACATGTATATTGGCGTAGGTCTCGACGATCATTTCGTTTGGTCAGACAAGGGCTGGATTCGTCAGGAACATGCCGACAAGATAATAGAGATTCTCAACAAGGAAGATGGTCCTTATCCTCTGCCGGCAGAACTGAAGACCAAGGAATTGGAAGAATGGCGAGAGAAGCGAGTATATCACAGTGAGTACTATCATTAAAATATCCAATTCAAGAGAAGTGGCTAACTTTAATGTAATTATTACTAAACATTTTTAGACTTTTATGAAAAAGAAGATAACATTATTTTTGCTCTTGGCAACAGCTGTTGTCGGCAGAGCACAAACAACCACAGAGTTGCTACCAGTTGGCACTGAAGCACCTGACTTCCAAATCACCAATGACAAGACAGGCGAGAAAATATTCCGTCTGTCCGATTGGAAGACCAAGACCGATGCAGACGGCAAGGTGGTACCAGGCGTATGGACCGTACTCGACTTCTGGGCTTCATGGTGTCCAGACTGTCGCAAGGACATGCCAAAGGTAAAAGAAATATCAAAAAAATATCTCACGAAGATACAGCTCGTCGGGATTTCATTCGATACTGACAAGGAAAAGATGAACAAATATCTCAGCAGCAACCACTACGACCAGTGGATGCAATACTGCGAGGGAAAGAAATGGAAGGAAACTCAGATTTCCAAGGATTACCACATCTCATGGATTCCAACCTCCTATCTCATCGACCCTGAGGGAAAAGTATACTTCTCTACCGTCAAGGCCGAGGAAATGATGCAGAAACTGGACTCGCTCAACAATTTAGGTAAGCTAACAGCCTTTATAGAGATGCCCCACTACCCTGGTGGAGAGGCGGTCTTGATGAAGCAACTATCCGTCAATACCAAGTTTCCAAAGTTGTGCCAAAAGTATAAAGCCGCAGCCAAAGTAAAAGTGGAATTTATCGTCGAGAAAGATGGAAACGTCTCTGATGTCGGAATACAAAGTTACCAGGTGTTAGACAACCCTAACGGCAAAGATTTCAACAAGCTGTCAGGAGCTGAGCAAACCCAAGTCCGCTCACAAATTCGTACTCTCTTCGAACAGGAAGGCATCCGTGTTGTGAGCACATTGGGGAAATGGACACCCGGCAAAATAAGGGGCGAGGCTACACGCGTACACTATACCGTTCCCATTGTATTCAGACTACATTAGAATGGGCTGACAAGTTTCAAGACACGTGGTATGACCAAACAGGAAGTCATCGACATTCTTGGCGACCCCAAGACCAAAAGTTTCGATGAATATGGAGACAAATAGAAATTCTATAAATTCACAAATACACATTAATTTATATATATGGCAACAGTTGACGACAAGAAGATCATCTTCTCAATGGTGGGCGTATCTAAGATTATCTCACAAAACCAGAAACAGATTCTGAAGAACATCTACCTATCGTTCTTCTACGGAGCAAAAATAGGCATCATCGGTCTGAACGGTGCAGGTAAATCTACCTTGATGAAAATCATCGCTGGATTGGAACAGCCTACACAAGGCGAGGTGGTATGGAGCCCAGGTTACTCTGTGGGCTACTTGCCACAGGACCCTCCGCTCGACGAAAACAAGACCGTGAAGGAGAACGTGATGGAGGGTGTACAGAAGATTTATGATGCACTCGCTGAGTACGAGGACATCAACAATAAGTTCGGTCTCGAAGAATATTACGGAGACCCAGATAAAATGGACAAGCTGATGCAGCGACAGGCTGAGGTGCAGGACATCATTGATGCTACCGATGCCTGGAACATCGACTCCAAACTGGAGCGTGCGATGGATGCTCTCCACTGTCCTCCTGGCGATTGGCCGGTAACCAACCTCTCTGGTGGTGAGCGCCGCCGTGTGGCTCTCTGCCGCCTGCTCTTGCAGAAGCCGGACGTACTCCTGCTCGATGAGCCTACCAACCACCTGGATGCTGAGAGCATCGACTGGCTGGAGCAGCACCTGCAACAGTATGAGGGAACCGTAATCGCCGTAACCCACGACCGCTACTTCCTCGACGACGTGAGCGAGTGGATTCTGGAGTTGGACCGTGGCGAGGGTATTCCATGGAAGGGCAACTACTCTTCATGGCTCGACCAGAAGACCAAGCGAATGATTCAGGAGGAGAAGACTGCCTCTAAGCGCCGCAAGACATTGGAGCGCGAGTTGGAATGGGTTCGCATGGCACCTAAGGCCCGTCAGGCTAAGGGTAAGGCTCGTCTGAACTCTTACGAGCAGATGCTCAACCAGGAGCAGAAGGAGCGCGAGGAGAAGCTGGAAATCTTCATCCCTAACGGTCCTCGTCTGGGTAACAAGGTGATTGAGGCTCAGCATGTAAAGAAGGCATTCGGCGAAAAGGTTCTCTTCAACGACCTCAACTTCATGCTTCCTCCTAACGGCATCGTAGGTGTGATTGGTCCTAACGGAGCCGGCAAGACTACCCTCTTCCGCCTCATCATGGGCTTGGATCAGGCTGATGGCGGTACATTCGAGGTGGGTGAGACCGTGAAGCTGGCTTATGTTGACCAACAGCACAAGGACATCGACCCTCAGAAGACCGTTTACGAGGTGATTTCTCAGGGCAACGAAACCTTGCGTCTGGGTGGCAGAGACGTGAACGCGCGTGCTTACATCAGCCGTTTCAACTTCTCGGGCACCGACCAGAGCAAGCTCTGCAGCGTACTTTCTGGTGGTGAGCGCAACCGTCTGCAGTTGGCTTTGGCATTGAAGCAGGAGGGCAACGTATTGCTCCTCGATGAGCCAACCAACGATATCGACGTGAACACGCTGCGTGCATTGGAGGAAGGTTTGGAGGCATTTGCCGGTTGTGCTGTGGTTATCAGCCACGACCGCTGGTTCCTCGACCGAATCTGTACTCACATTCTTGCCTTCGAGGGCAATGGTGAGGTCTTCTTCTTCGAGGGCAGCTATTCTGAGTATGAAATCAACAAGGCCCGCCGTCTTGGCGATACAGAAATCAAGAAGGGTCGCTACCGCAAGTTGATGGAGGAATAAAGATTTCGAAAACGAAAAGAAGGACTTGGAAACGATAAGAATAATCGTTTCGGAAACAATAAAAAACAAAAGAGAGGGTGGGTCATAAGTACAAGACGCACCCTCTTTTTTGTTTCAAAGAGTATAATTATCCCAAACTACTCAGCGTTCCTGCCTTAGGAACATTAATCGTTATCTGCTGGGTTATCAAACCACTGTCATCAGCAAGCACTGATGACACACACAAAAAAGGGAAGCGCCGAAACGACACTTCCCCATGGATTGGATGGATTATATATTCATCTGTCTCGCGACAGTTTATTCTGTGTATGCAGTCTTGTAGGCTGAGTCAAAGAACATGGCGCAAGAACCTACGCCAGTCTCATACTCATGCTGCTTCTGACCAGCTCTGTCATACTCCACTACATAGCCGTTACCATTATAGTCGGCATAGCCATTATCGCCCATTTTATAAGAGAGCACAAAGATATGACCGTTCAATGGGTCGGCAAAGATTCCGCATGGACTCACAGGCATCTCAGAGAGCGTCAGCGCCTGTGGTTGTGTACTTCCTGCTGCAAGCACGCTCACGCTAGGAGTGCCGCCATAAGGTGCATTGAGCACAAAGAAATAAGAACGAACCAACTGCGGCGTACGTGTTGTAGTACCAGGGGTTACGCATACAGCATAATTGCCATCTGCCACTTTTTGAGACTTGCCATCAGCGAAATCCACTGCACGTAGAGCATTCTCACCATAAGCATTATAAGAAGCATCATAATACTGGTTGTCGAGAACATACAAAACATTAGATGCATAATAGATGCTGGTAGGATTGTTCACACCCTCGATATTCTTTGTCTCTACATTGTCGTTAGAAAGATTGATGCAAGAGATGTTGCCACCACCAGCACCATAGTTGCTGTTGGCAACGTAGAGATTGCCACCACCGATGACCAAGCCCTCAGGATAGTTACCCACCTGCCACTTCTTCTGAAGAGCAAAGCTTGTGGTGTCCACGGCTGCTACATAGCCACCGTATGTAGTGAAATATACCTTGCCGTCACCAGCGATAATATGGCGAGGATCAGCGCCCTCAGCATTGCCCAGCAACTCTGTGGTTTTGATTTGCTTGATGCTCTTCTTGGTATTCTTGTCGATTACCTCGATGGTGTTGCTCTGGTCTACGGCAAGATAAATCTTGTTGCCATAAACGATACCGTCGTTGGCAGTATTACCGAGCGAACGACCGTTAGCAGCCCTGAACACGCCCTGTGTAGCTGTGCTTGTAGCATAGTCGATAGCTGTGAGAGAGCTCTCAATTTTGTTATACATGTTACCTGAATTCACGACATAAGCGCCCGTACTATACACCTGGAGATAAGTCTCAGGATAGTCTTCGGCAGGATCGCATGATGTCATCACTGCAGTGCCCATCAAGAGCACCGCCAAACCTAATAAATACTTTTTCATTTTCTTTTTTTCTGTTTATATTTGAATCTAATTTGTTACTATTTAGAAGTTATACCCGATGCTTAACATCCAGCTGCGGCGAGGCATCGGATAATGCCCTACGAGTTCATACTGCTTCGCCAGCAGATTCTTCACATCCATCCTTACCTTCACGCCTCGCAGGGATTTGCCCAAAAGACTCAGTCCGTCGAGCTGCCGATAGAGCGTCAACCCCATGTCCCAGTAACCATCCACTTCGGTGCCGTCATAGTGCTCGTTGTTGGCCCATCGCTTGCTCATTCCCTGTCCA
>OJJU01000266.1_pt1 | contig 22838 bp, 14 predicted proteins | sample 1596141 | NCBI WGS metagenome assembly OJJU01 (sample SAMEA4350150, study PRJEB24818) | metagenome | biome: human; feature: gut; material: faeces | place: Denmark | collected 2013-09
CGTTCTTTGCATATTGCAAAATACAGAAACGAGCAGAAGGTCGCTCGTTTCCATATTGTTACCTATATAATATAGGCAAACGCCCAACTTCTTGATTTTCAATCAAAGTCCAATTTAGAGCGAGTTAGGATTATTAACGGGAATTGGAATCTGGGGCTGCTGAAAATCGGGGCTTATCACACCCTGATTTTTGGCGGTTCCCTAAAAAAGCCGTATCTTTGCATCGTCAAAAAATTAATTATTAACCCTTTAAAAAACTGATTGACTATGGGACAAGGAACTAGTAAGTATCGTAAGATTATGCGTACCCCTCAGACGGGTGAGAACGCTGGTAAGAAACTCTGGTATGCTACTGCCGTGAGCGACCGTGAGATGAGTTTCGAGGATTTCGTGACTCACATCTCCGAGCACAACTCTCCATACAGCCGAGGCACCATCCACGGTGTGCTGATGGATACTTTGGATTGCCTGAAGCATCTGATTCTGGACGGTAAGAGCGTTCGTTTCTCCGACCTCGGATTGTTCTCCATCGGTATGACTTCACGTGGCGAGGTGAGCAAGGAGAAGGTGACGGCGGCTAGCGTGCAGGGCGTGCATCTTATTGTGAGAAACACAAAGACCTGGAGCAACGCCGAGCTGAAGAAGCTCACCAAGATCGTGGCATACGATGACTATACTTCGGGAGCCGATGGCGGAGGTGGAACGGAGAATACTCCGGGCGGTGGTACCAGCCAGGGCGCTGGCGGGGGTACCAGTCAGGGCACTGGCGGCGAGACCAACAAGGATAACGGCGGTACCAGCCAGGGCGGAGGTGAAACCGACAGCAGCGGCGACAACGTAAATTTTTAAATCTTGCTGATGCGGATTGCAAATCCGCAGAGCTCAAATAGGTTAGGACGTTTTTTAACGGCGGATTACAAATCCGCCGAAACGCCTAACGGAATCAAACACTAATCATTAATAAATAAAACAGCTGATGCGAATTGCAAATCGCAGAAACGACTAACGGAATCAATCAATAATCATTAATCACTAAAAAAAACTGCGTATGAAGAAAGAAACCTGGAAAACTGTATTTCAGATAGTTATATCTATCTTGACCGCTATTGCCGCCTCTCTGGGCGTGACGAGCTGCATGTCGTAGAACTGCACAAGAAATCTTAGATTTTTATCAATTACTTCTCAAAAAAAAGAGGGTGTGTCATAAGTTCATGACACATCCTCTTTTTTTTATTTATTCCTTAATTCTTTATTTTTCTTCATCGGATTACGCTGAGTTACCGGAAGAGCATTCCTGCTATACGGATTACGCACGGAATTGATACGGAATCAGCCTTAGCGGATGAACAGCAGCTCACGATACTTCGGCAAGGTCCAGAGTTCATCTGCCACCAGCAGCTCGAGCTTGTCTATCTGATAACGGATTTCCTCCATCTTCGGAGCTACCGTGTCATGATAGGCTACTGCCTTCTCGCGCTCGCTCTCTATCTTGTTGGCTACCTTGCGGGCATCCACCAAAGCCTCTACACCACGCTCTATCGACTCGGTGCGCTCGGCTATCTCACGGATAATCTTCACGTTGCGGGCGGTCAGTTTCTTGCCTTCCTCGCCACCGAAGATGTGAATCATACCCTCTACATTCTTTGCCAGACGGCTCTGATAGTGGGTAGCCACTGGGATGATATGGTTCATGGTCAGGTCGCCCATCACACGAGCCTCTATCTGAATCTTCTTGGTATAGGTCTCCCACTTCACCTCGTTGCGCGCCTTCAACTCACTCTCGCTCATCACGTTGGTCTTGGCAAACATCTCGATGCTCTCCTTGTCCAGGTAACGGTCGAAGACTACCGGGCAGGATGCCTCGCAGTCCAAGCCACGCTTCTGAGCCTCTTCCTTCCACTCGTCAGAATAGCCGTTGCCATCGAAGCGGATAGGCTTGCAGGTCTTGATGTCCTCTCTTACGATGTCGATGATTGCCGAAGTCTGGTCCTCGCCCTTGGCTATCAAGGCATCCACACGAGCCTTGAAGTTCTCGAGCGCCTCAGCTACCGCTGCATTCAATACGATGAGAGAAGATGCGCAGTTTGCCTCAGAACCTACGGCACGGAACTCGAAGCGGTTGCCGGTGAAGGCGAATGGTGAGGTACGGTTGCGGTCGGTATTGTCGATCATCAGCTCCGGAATCTCAGGGATATCCAGCTCCATTCCCTTCTTGCCAGCCAGGGCGAAGAGTTCCTCCTTGTCAGCCTTCTCGATATGGTCGAGCAGATCGGTGAGCTGCTTGCCGAGGAATGAAGAGATGATGGCTGGAGGTGCCTCGTTGGCTCCCAGACGGTGGGCATTGGTAGCACTCATGATGGATGCCTTCAGCAGTCCGTTGTGCTTATAGACACCCATCAGGGTCTCTACGATGAAGACCACGAAGCGGAGGTTATCCTCAGGAGTCTTGCCTGCCGCATGCAGCAGCACGCCGGTATCGGTGCAGAGACTCCAGTTGTTGTGCTTGCCGGAACCGTTGACGCCAGCGAATGGCTTCTCGTGAAGCAACACACGGAAACCGTGCTTGTGAGCCACACGCTTCATCAGACTCATCAGGAGCATGTTGTGATCTACTGCAAGATTACACTCCTCATAGATAGGTGCCAGCTCAAACTGATTAGGAGCCACCTCGTTATGGCGGGTCTTGCAAGGGATGCCGAGTTCGAGTGCCTGGATTTCAAGATCCTTCATGAAAGCCTGCACACGCTCTGGGATGGTTCCGAAATAATGGTCGTCCATCTGCTGGTTCTTGGCCGAATCGTGGCCCATCAGGGTGCGTCCGGTGAGCATCAGGTCTGGACGAGCCGAATAGAGGCTCTCATCTACCAGGAAGTACTCCTGCTCCCATCCGAGATTGGTCTGCACCTTCTTTACCTGAGGGTAGAAGTAGTGGCACACTTCGGTAGCCGCCTCGCTCAGGGTATGGAGCGATCGGAGCAGCGGAGCCTTGTAGTCCAGCGCCTCACCGGTATAAGATATAAAGATGGTAGGGATACAGAGGGTATCGTCGATGATGAACACTGGCGATGTAGGATCCCATGCAGAATAGCCGCGAGCCTCGAAGGTGTTACGGATACCGCCGTTAGGGAAAGAGCTGGCATCCGGTTCCTGCTGCACCAGCAGCTTGCCGGAGAACTCCTCTATCATACCACCCTTACCGTCGTGCTCCACGAAGGCATCGTGCTTCTCGGCAGTACCTTCTGTCAATGGCTGGAACCAGTGAGTATAATGTGTTACCCCGTTTTCCTCAGCCCAGAGCTTCATGCCGGCAGCCACGGCATCCGCAATGGAACGGTCCAGACGATTACCGTTGTCTATCACATCGATGAGTTTCTCGTACACATCAGATGGCAGATACTTGTACATCTTCTGGCGGTTGAATACATACTTGGCGAAGTACTCCGAAGGGCGCACCTTAGGAGTTTCCACCTCAACAGGTCTCTTTTTAAAGGCCTCGGCTACAACCTCAAATCTCAAATTAGCCATTCTTCTTTTATTATTTTATAAGTTTGCGGGTGCAAAGTTACGAAATAATTGGCTAACTGCTACCATTTTGCCCGTTTTTTTATGGATAATTCAAACTTTTCTTATTTTGATTACAGGATTCTGCCCACAATCTGCAACTTGAGCACAGGACAGAACTGGATTTTATCCACGATATCGGCGATGTCGCCGCCATCTTCACCCATCGAATCATTGAAAGCTTTCCTGACATCTACCTCCGAGCCGTTCTGATAGATCTTCAGCTTGCCCATATACTGGCAGCCGATCTCCCAGCGGAAACCCAGACGGTTCTTAGGAACCACTCTGCCGAAGCCCAAACCGAGATAAGGGCGGAAGGAATTGCAGCGCAGGTCGGCATTGATATCACCATTCTTGTCGAACTTGATATTGTAATCCGAGAGTTCCGCACCTACGTTTTTCAGAATCTCATCTGAATATTCAGGATATTTACTGATAAACTGCGCCAGATCATCGCTGTGACCGCTCAACTTGGCAAGCTTGGCACCGCCGAAAGCGAAGCCGGCAGCCACGAAGAACTTGCTGTTGCCGCCGAAAGGATAGATATTCGCCTTGGCAAGAAAGGCTGTACGAGAGAAATCAGCATCAATATCCACCTCGGAATCAGGAATCCTTACGGTCTGTCCCTGAACGATGATAGAGGCATCTGTCGTTATGTTCGCCTTACCAGAAATCTTGAGTATCTTAGGCCGAATATCCACGCCTGCCTCCAACTCCACGAAATTGGAGATAGGAGCCGCCACACCTATGCTGATACCTTCGGTACCCACGCCTGCATTCAGACCCACATGATTGAATGCAGATCTCTTGAACTGTGCAAAACCACTTGTTGCAAATACGAGGCACAAAATGGCCATCATCAAAATCTTTTTCATCATTTCCATTATTTTTTAATAGTTAGCATTCACATCTCACACACGTTATTTCTTCTTGCTAGCCTTCCACTCGAAGAGATAGTCGATGCCCTTGATCTTTACCTTGACGAAGAGATCGGCAGCCTTGCGGTCGGTGGTGTAGAGATAGCCCGAAACCACTTCGCCCGGATGGATGGTGGTGCGCTCCAGATAGCCCAGGTCCTCAGGCATCTTGTCGGAATACTTCATGCGGTTGCCGTCTTCCAGCTGCTGCATCCGGCAGATACGGGTCTGGAAATCCTTCAGTGTATTGGAGGTTCCGGCATCAAACACCTGTGCGCCCAGGTTGGCATTCACGTTGTTCTCACGTTCGGTCTGCACTATCGCCTTGTTCTTTACCGCACGCTTAGCCACCTTCTTCTTGAACTTGAAGATTTTCTTGTCATACTCATCAGCGCCCACCAGTTCGAAATCCTTTCGCTTGCCGCCCTTCATATCGTAGATTTCAATCTGAGAAGGGTCGATATCCACATTGATCATGCTCTTGTTGACGATGAAGACGCCGATTTCGCGGTAATCGCCGATGTTCTCATCCACCATCGAATTGCTCACGCCCACGATGAGTCCGTTCTTGTTGTAATAAGGCCATGCCACACCGTTCTTATACTCGGTGAGGATTTCATCAGGCGAAGGGGTTTCCAGGATAGGCTGGTGGTCGGTGAGCGAATACTTGGAATAGTTGCCGTCGGCATCCACCACTACATAAAATCCTTCAGGAATATCATTCTTGTAGGGAGTAAGGGTGCATACCCTGCCGTTCTCGGTGAAAGAGGCTCCTACCCCCATCTTCTTGCCCTGGTTCATGAAGAAATGCTCCTTCACGTTGCCGTTATTATAATAAGAGGTATATTCGCCCGTGAGCAGTCCTGCCAGATAGGTCTTCTTCTGCTCTACCTGTCCATCCTTGAAATAGGTGGTAAAGGTGCCGGCAAACTGGCTCTTGGCATCATCCTTCCTGTCGAGGACCACGAAACTTCCCTCGCCCTGCAGTTCGCCGCTCATATAGTAGGTGCGGAACTCCTTGACCGCCGTAGAATCAGCAGGATAGAGCGCCAGGCGATAATAGTTGGCAAAAGCCTTGTTAGGGGTTACCTTCCAACTCTTGTTGTAATAGAGGGTGTCCAGCCGGTCTTGCGGAACGGGAGGAGTTTCTGGCACGATTTTCTCCTGCGCCAGGGCTGTCTGTCCTCCGAAGAGGGCAATCATCATGATGATGACCGAATACTTATTTTTCATCATAATTATTATGTTTTTAAATACTTAAGAATCTATCTATCAATTTCTTTCTATAGAGTCTGCCCACCTTTACATAGTCGATTTCATCGAAAGGGGGATAGAAATGGCACACATTGTCAACCACCTCGATGAGGTAATTGATGTTGACGATGAACTTCTGGTTTACCTGCATGAAATGAGGGGCGAGCGCAAGCAGGTCGGTGCTCTTCACGCTGCGTTTCAGCCTCAGGGGCTTCCTGTTGCCAGCTACTACCACCTCCCAGCATCTCACTTCGTGATTATACTGGAAGAGGCAGACATTCTCCTTATCCACCAGCCTGAAATCCACGGAGTTGGTATAGAAGAGCAGCTTGCCGTTAGCAACGGGTGCATTCTTCACGCCAGCCCCTACCACTCTCTCCGCCTCTTTCCCAGCCTCTTTCCCAGCCTCAAGCTCTTTTTCAGTCTCTTTCTCAGTCTCTTTCTCCAGGCGTCTGACGATGGTATCCAGCTCCTGGGGATTGATAGGCTTGAGCAGCACATCGAATGCCTGCTTGCGGAAGGCTGTCAGGATATATTCATCGTATGCCGTGTACATCACCACCTGGCAGCGGCGGTGCACGAATCCCGACAGCTTATCCAGGAAATCCAAGCCATTCACATCGGGCAGCTGGATATCCAGGAAGAGCACATCGGGCTGGTACCTGTTTACCATCGCCAGGCCGTCAAGCCCACAGAGCGCGCATCCCAGCACCTCCATATCGTATTTCGTTTCCAATAAATCAGCCAAAGCCTTGCCTGAAGATTTATCGTCGTCTATGATTACAACTTTCATACACCTTATTATATTGTTTATATTCAAATTTCGCAAGTCCTGCTATATCACGAAGCCATCGGGTATGCATACCTGCGCCAGGCATCCTGCCACGCTGCCGTCTTCAGCCTTCCGGTTCTGCAGCGAGAAGGTCATCTTGTGGCGATTATGCTCGTTCACCACTGCCAGGGTTTGGGTGATGATACCCAATCCGGTACGCTTCTTCCCCTTCTGGCGGATATCGAATCCCCTGCCGTTATCCAGCACGGAAACCACGGTATAGCCCGGCTGCTTTCTGCCTACCTTTACCTGCAAGCTCTTCCTTCCCTCCCAGCCTCTCAGTCCGTGAACCAGGGCATTCTCTACGAGAATCTGGACAAACATCGACGGGATATACGTATTCTCCACATCCACTTCGGGATCTATCTGCAGCGAGAAATCGAAATCATCGCCCATCAGCGGAGTTTCCACCGCCAGATACTGCTTCACGAAACCGATCTCTGCGGCTAGCGAGACCTTCGGCTGGCAGGACAGATCCAGGTTGCTGCGTATCAACCGGGCAAGCCCCATCAGTTCGTCGGCTTCCGCCGTACCGGCATGCAGAATCTTGTTGTTAAGGACATTGAACACGAAATGAGGGGAGATTCGGTTTCTTGCACCTTCCAGCTTCAACTGCAGCACGCGATGCCTGCTCTCTTCAAGCCGCTTGCCGGATCGCATGCTCTTGATGACGAAGAACATGCACAGCAGCAGAATCAGCAGCACCACCGCCAGGGCGATAGAGCGGGTCTGGTTCAGCTGTGCCGTCTTGTGCTCAAGCACCAGGTCGTGATGCAGTTTCAGCGTATCCTGGGTAAAGCGGTCCATGATTTCAGAAGCTCTCATCTTGATTCTGTTGTGCTCCAGCGAATCATTCTTCAGCATATCCCTGCGAAGATTCTCGAATGCCATGCGGTAATCGCCCTTGGCAAGGTAATATCGCTGCAGATACTGATTGCGGATCTGGCGCAGGTTGAAGGCTACGAGATTGCTGAGATTCTCTCCGAACTGCTGCCTCTCGCTGTCCAGAATGCGGGTAACAGCCGCCATATCTCCCTTCTTCACCTCCTGACCGATATGAATCGTATTACAGTAATATACCGCCTCTCGATCGTGGTTGGCCACCATGAAAGGCTCGCTCTCGGCAAGATATTTCTCCGACTGGGCAATGCTGTCCAGATTGAGATACACATCTGCCATATTCAGCTTGCAGAGATACATGTCGAAGCAGTCGTCCTTCTTGTGCTTCTCCAGCAACTGCTTCAGCTGCAGGAATTTGCGGAGCGACTGGGCATAATCTTTCTTATAATAGTAGTAGTTGCCGTAATTGTTCAGGTAATACGCCTGCATAGCCAGCGACATCTGCGGGAGATGGTCTTCCGTCTGCTGATAGCACTGGAGCGATGCATCGAAATCATTGAGTTTCAGGTAGATGGTAGCCAGACCCACATAGAGGGAGACATTCTCCTCCTTGGGCAGCTGGAGGGAATCTACCAGAAAGAGCGCACGGCGATACCAGGAGGCAGCCTGCGGCAACTGATTCTTGAAGAGATAGGCATCACCCAGGTTGGCACAGATGCTAGGCGCCTGATGCTGCACATCGCTACGCATGGAATAGGCATAGGCAGACTGGTAGAGCGAAACCACCTCATCTGCCTTGCGATGAAAATTATGATAGTTGATGCCCTGGCAGTTGTAGGTATAGGCAAGAAGTCCGTTGCGGCGCGGAGTATCGGGCTGACGGAGGGCGAAACGCAGGGTGCGGTCCACATAACCTACCGTAGAATCGGGCGTTGCCGACTGGCAGAACCATCTTCCCTTCCTGGCATAATACTCATAAAACGTGAGGCTGTCTTTCGCCAGCTTCATACCTTTTTCTATTTCCGTCTTAGCCTGCGGCGACTGCGCATTGAGGAGTTCATCGAGCTGATGCAGTTTTTCGATACGCAGGTTATCAGCAGTTTCCTCTGCCGATTTCCGGCAGGAAGCCAGGATCATCAGCAGAGGCAAGAGAGGCAGGAGAACCTGCCAGAGGCAAAACTTATCATTTTTCATCATTTCTATTATTTTCTACAGGGAGGGAGTGTCATCAGTCACAGTCAATACGCCCTGAACCAACGGTCACCGTCCGAAGGGAAAGGTAAGGGGCAGAAGCTCCATACTCCACACGCCCTGAAAGGGCAGAAGCTCCTAGCCCAGGGCAACACCCTGGGTTAAGATGGACGCAAGCCTGCCGCCCTGTAAGGGCAAAAGCTTTAAAGAACCGGGCTATTTATAAGGCTTTTGCCCTTACAGGGCGCCTTACTGACTGCTACTATACCCAGGGCGATGCCCTGGGCTAGGAGCTTTTGGGCTTTCAGCCCGTCCTCGGCAGTCATTATCTAGGCTTATGACACACCCTCTGAGTTTTCTACGAATTTACCTTGCAAATATAGGCAAATTAACGCAAACGGGCAAGCTTTTTGAATATTTTTTTCTTCTTAAAGCCATCAAACTTACATTTTGATATCGGATTGAGATGCTTGCGGGCTGTTACTCGGGTGCTGCGGGTATCATAGTCATCCTCCTCCATCATGGCACGGAGCGTATCTTCTGATATACCATCCAATACCATCATATAGATTGGGGCATATTCATCAATATCCTCAAAGGTATTCTTGTCTGTAGCGCCTGTAGCATGAGGATCATACTCCAGCGTAATCAGCTTCTTCTCCTTTGCCGAATAGAAGTTTACCGCCATATAGCCATCCTCATTGTCCTCTCCCATATTGGTAAGGCCTAACTTGGCTGCCGCATTCTTCAACTTCTGATAATCGCTGCTTCCACCATTATAATAAATGATGCCGCCCTTACCCAGATTGAGACTTTCCGTAATCAGCAGTGCCAAAGGAGCCTTTGCCTCCAGCTGTGGAGTGAAAGAAGGGAAGCCTGCATCTACCGGCTTGACGTTGCGAAGTGTCTTGGCTGTAGCCAGGAGCGGATAGCTCATCATCTTGCCTTCCAACTTGGCATTCTCATCATATTTTTCTTCAGTTTCCTGTTCATCAGCATCATTATCAGAAGCCTCCTGGAAGAAAACTCCATTTCCTTCCAGTGAGAACACGAAATCATTGCCGTTTCTCTGTACGGTACACTTCATTTCCTTGCCCGCCATAGTCTGGAACAGGCGCTTCTCTGTCCGATTAGCCACGCTGGCTGTTACACCATCCGTATAGGTAGTCTTCTCCTTATCATAATGAGCTACCAATATAGACATCAAGATGTTAGCTCTTTCTTCTGGTATCAGCATCAAATTATCATCCAGGAGAAGCACACCGCTAATCGGACTCGTATAGGTTGGTATAGGCCATGCTTCATTGCCCAGAACATCAGAGAAGATATGGATCATATTGGTATTGACACCTCCAGAACCGCTTACAATCAGTTCTACATATACATCCTTATCCTTGATGGTTATGTCCTTGGAAACCTCATCACCTCGATAGGTTCGGGCATGTACGGTGGCCTTGCCCTTCATATCCTTCGGTACATACACATTGAAGTTACCATCCTTATCGGTCTGGAGAACTTCTGTCTTAGCCTTTTCCGTCTGCACCCATACCGAAGAGCGGATGCCGTCGCCCCGCTCGTTCATCACCTTGCCATATACGCGAACCAGGTGAGGCAGCGTGATATCCACTTGGCGCTTTTCTCCCGGAGAGAGGGCAGGAACCTTTACAGAAACCTTCTGGTTGATGCCGCCATAATACAGATTCTTCACAGTGATGCTGAAGTCTGTATTGGCAGGAACTTCATGAGAATAATATCCATCCGATTTGGATACAGTAGAAGCCAGCAACTGTCCGATGCTCAATCTTACACCTGGCAGAACCTTGCCGGTATCATCCTTTACATATCCATAAACAGTGCCCTGCTTTTCAGGATAATCCAGGTTGACCCAGGAGAAATGAGCCACTTCTCCTACATATACATTTCCCTGCAATGCGGCACTTCCTTCTTCCTCCCAGAGACCAGTTTTCTCATTGAAGCTCCACAAAGGGATGCTGGCTGGCGGATTCTCGCCCATTCCGGCTGGTATCGGGAAGGTAAGCTTTGCCTTGCTGCCATCCTTGAGCTGCAGCTTGTCGCCATTTTCGGCATACATGTTCAGGTCGGTCATTCCGTAGGAAACCAGTTGGGCGCTGGAGTTGTCGGAACGCACAGCGGCGAGGTCGCCACCCGGCATCATCTCAGAGAATCGTTCATTGTTAGGATCCAGATACACCATCTCCGACTTCACCTTTCCGGTATAGCCGACTCCGGTGCCATCCACCTTGTATCCATCCTGCGGCATATCAATCTTCATTTCGCCAGCCTGCAGGGTCTGGTCGGATGAAGAAGAATAGGTCTTGATGCTGGTGAAATCATTGTTCTCCTTCTTGCACATCACCACCTCCCAGCTTGCGCCATCGGCAGCATCATCATCAGCATCCATAGAACGCACCACATCAAAATAGCCCGCCTTGCTGAATCTCACCACCGAGCGGTCGTTCTGGACACTTACTACCTGAATCTGGTCGAACTCAAAGAATCCATCGGTATTGGTAGTAGCTGCAGAAGAACCGCTCACGATGCTCACACCCTCGATTGGAGTGCCGCTGGCATCTCTCACGATACCCGAAAGCGCAATGTCTTCCATTCTTCCTTCCACGAGTTCCGGTGGATTAATGCCTCCATCGTCGTCGTCATCATCATCTCCCTCATTCAGCAAATCGTTCAATTTACTGCATGAAGCGAACGTCATCAACATCATCAACAATGCCATGAACACAAAAGTTAAGCTGTGATTTTTCCGTCTCATAAGCCTTACATGTTTATCAGTTAATACAAAAATAGAATTTTATTGATTACACAAATAGAATCTTATTGATTGCAAAGATATATAAAAAAATGTATATTCGCAACCTCCCTTATCGGGTCATCGTGCCTGTTTGTTATCAAATGCGTTTAAACGTCGTTTTTTCGGGCTTATTCGACAATAAAAAAAAACAAACTATACGGTTAAAACGGGCTGAACCAACGGTCACCGGCCGAAGGGAAAGGTAAAGCCCAAAAGCTCTTAGCCCAGGGCATCGCCCTGGGTATAATAGCAATCAATAAGACGCCCTGTAAGGGCAAAAGCTTTGTTTATTGCTTGGTTCTTTAAAGCTTTTGCCCTTACAGGGCGACGGGTTTGCGTCCATAATTACCCAGGGCGATGCCCTGGGCTAGGAGCTTCTGCCCTTTCAGGGCGTATTGGGTAATTTCAACCGTGCAGATCGTATTATTTCTCGGATTTGAGTATTTTAACGCCGATTATTTCTCGGATTTGAGTATTTTAACGCGATTTATTTCTCGGATTTGAGTATTTTAACGCGATTTATTTCTCGGATTTGAGTATTTTCACTATATTTGCGCCTATTATTCAAACAGTTACAATTATGACAGAATATATACATAGAAACATAGACTCAGAACTCATCGCCTGGAAGGAAGATTCCATGCGAAAACCCTTGCTGCTTCGTGGTGCCCGACAGGTTGGAAAGTCATCAGCAGTCAAAAACTTTGGAAAGCAATTCGAGTATTTCGCCGAGGTAAACTTCGAACGTAACAAGGCAATCAAAACCTTCTTCCAGGGGGATATTGACGTACGATTGATTGCTAAAAAAATCAGCAGTTATATCAATGTCCCTGTAGAAGCAGGTAAGACGCTTCTCTTCCTCGACGAAATTCAGGAATGCCCAGAAGCCATCATGGCACTACGCTTCTTCAAGGAAGATTATCCTGAGCTGCATGTCATAGCCGCAGGATCACTTCTGGAATTTGCGCTTCAGGAGCTCCCTACTTTTGGAGTAGGAAGGATTCACTCGCTCTTCATGTATCCGATGACTTTCGATGAATTCCTGTATGCCAATCACGAAGAAGGACTCATCCTTCTCCGGAATGAAGCATACGGAAACCAGTCTTTAGATCAAGCCTTCCATGATAAACTCGTGGAATACTTCCGCACCTACCTGCTTGTTGGAGGCATGCCGGAATCTGTTCTGGCATGGACCAAGACACACGATTTCAACCGATGCAGAAACATCCAGGAAGACATCATACTGACATACGAAGATGATTTCAGCAAGTATAAAAAGAGAGTCAACCCAGATTTACTGCGCACAACGATGCGTGGCATCTGTCATCAGGCAGGAGAGAAGCTGACATACAAGCAAATATCAGCAGATTATCAGAGTTCACAAATCAGAGAAGCCCTCCGCCTGTTGACACTTGCGGGAATCGTTACTCCTGTGGTTGCTACCTCGGGCAATGGTATTCCGCTGGATGCGGAAGCTGACGAGAAAAGCATGAAGGTGCTCTTTCTGGACCCAGGATTACTGTTAGCTGTGCTTCAACTGGAAGGCGACCTGTCTCAGCAGCTCATAGAACTTATTTTAGCCGGCACTCCTCAGGAACTTGTCAATAAGGGAAGTGTAACAGAAATGGTTGCCGGACTCGAGATGATGCGTTACAAACCATGCATCCAGCGCCAGAAGATGTTTTACTGGGAGCAGAAGGGGAAGAGTGTTGCCGAGATAGACTATCTGGAAATCCACAACATGAAGATTACCCCTATCGAAATCAAATCGGGCACCCAGGGCGGCATGAAGAGTCTCTGGCTATTCATGAGAGAGAAAAAGCTCACCGAAGCCTTCCGTTGTTCCTTAGAGAATTTCGGATCATTTGATTACATTGACAAGCAGGACGATGATGCCATAAGGCATGTAACCATACTGCCTCTCTATGCATTATCCCTATTGAGAAGCCGTTAATAAAAACAAGTCATCGTTTTAGTGAAGAAAAATCCCTTGCAACATTGCTGCTGCAAGGGATTCGCCATTTTTCTACCTTAAATGGTTATACACTACATAAACTTTAAAACTAAAACTTAGAATCTATATACTACAAAACTGTTCGCCTTCATCTTCACATTCAAGACGTTGCCGTTAGCCTGAGCATCTGATACAACAGGAACAACCACGTTCTTGTTGTCGATCTTGTTCTCTGCCTGGATATCATCAGCATGGAGAACAGTCATCTTGCCAGGGTTCAACTTCTTGATACCGTTGAAGGTAACGTTGATTTCCTTCTCCTCGTTAGAGGTATTGGCAATCTTCACGATATAGCTCTTGGTAGCCTTGTCGAAACAAGCGGTGGCATAGAGACCATTCTCGCCAGCTACAGCCTTGCCGTTCTCGGTAAGCTTCAATACGTTGGTACCCTTGTTCTCGCCGTAGAGCTGCTGAACATAGTAGTTGGCAGAACGCACTGAACTGAGATTATCGAACCAGATGAGGTCCGGACGCCACTGCCATCCCTCTACATGAGCAAAGAGAGGAGCATAGGTAGCCTGATAAACCACATCGGCATTGCGCTCCAAGCCGGTCATGAAGGCAGCCTCGGAAAGCGCAGCCTCCCAAGAGTTAGGATCGTGCTCGGCATGGGCAGCATACTCGCCGGCAAATACCTTAGGACCCTTGCGGTCGTACTTGTCGTAACGGCTGGCATTGCTGCGGAACCACTCAGGGCTCTTGTAGTAATGCTCATCTACCATATCTACGCCCAACTTGCGCATCTGCTCCCAACCATAGTCGAAATCCTTGCCGTCGGCAGATGGACCTGATGAACCGCAGATCTTGATCTTCGGATACTTGGCATGAATCTGCTCCATGAACTTCTGCAGACGCTCAGGGTACATAGGTCCCCACTGCTCGTTACCGATACCAATCTGCTTCAGATTGAATGGCGCTGGATGACCCATATCGGCACGGAGCTTACCCCACTTGGAGGTGACAGGACCATTGGCAAACTCGATGAGGTCGAGTGCATCATCGATATAGCTCTGGAGATCCTTGACAGCCACATGCGCATTAGGATCCTTATCATCATTCTGATACTGGCAAGCCAGACCTACAGAGAGAATTGGCAATGGCTCTGCACCAATCTTCTCAGAAAGGAGGAAGTACTCATAGAAGCCCAAGCCCAATGACTGATAATAGTTAGGGAAAAGGCGATGTGGGAAGGTATCTCTCCAGCGGTTCTCGTTCAAAGGACGGTTCTCAGGAGCACCCACAGAGTTCTTCCACTCATAACGGGTATCGAGGTCGGTTCCCTCTACGATACATCCGCCAGGGAAACGGAAGATGCCTGGCTTCAGGTCGGCGAGATCCTGTACGAGATCGGCACGGAGACCATTCCAGTTGTCTTCTGGGAAGAGAGAGATGTGATCGAGATCTACGCTCTCGGAACCTTTCTCCAGATATACGCGCATCAATCCCTTGGCATCGGTCTGAGGAGATGTCAGTGTAGCTGTAAGCTTCTGCCACTTGTTGTTGGTGATGTTGATGACCTGCTTGGCAATGACATCATTCTTGGAATTGACCAGCTCTACACGAATCTTGCCCTGCTTGCCATCAATGAGATGAAGACGGCCATATACGGTGAAATCGTACTTCATATCCTTCTTCAAGCCCATACCGAAGAAACCGCGGTTCTCCAAACCGGTCTGCTTCTCACGGGCACCGGCACTCTCGAGAGTTACATAATGAGGGTTGCGGTCGAAGGCTGGCTTCACGTCGTTGAGGGTTACGTTGCCGAATGTATTCCATCCCATCAGGCGCTGTGGGAACTCGAACGAACGGTTTTCCACCATCTCTGCATAGAGACCGCCATCGGCACCGAAGTTGATATCCTCGAAGAAGATACCATACATGGTAGGCTGGATTTCTACTCCAGGTTTGTTTGCCTGAACCATAAACTGATGCTGTGCGAATGCTCCGAGAGAAGACATCGCCATCAGCATTGCTGCGAAAATTTTAGCTTTTCTCATATTGCTCTGTTATTGTTGTTTTGTAGGTTTGTTTATATTTCTATGGATAATACGCATAACGTATCAGAATACCGATGCAAAGATACAAAAAATCCACCCCAAATGAGGTGGATTTTCTGTCTAAATATATTGGATTTTCGCTCAAATCGCTGTTTTTCTACTATTTACCCTGTGGAATAAGGGTAAATGTGAAGGTCTTGTTACCATAATGTACACGATACTTCTCCAAAGGCCAAGCACCCCAAGAGTTCTCGCCGCCTACACCCATGTGGGCTGAATCGAGGAAAAGGTTGGTGAACTTAGACTTCTTCAGGTCGAAGCTGTGACGCTGCTCCTTCTCGTCGCCATCGTCAAGCTCCTCGGTATCGAAGTGGATAGCGCTGGCATAGAATGGAGTGCAGCTCTTCACCTGCAAGCCCAAGCCTGTGGCATCGGTCTGCTTCCACCAGCGGATATCGCTCTTGATACCACTCTCCTGTGGACGGATGTATGGGAAGTACTGGTTGTCGGCATCATCTGTGTAAACACCGATGCGCATGCAGTCCTTGCGGTCTGAGTAGTTCTCGATAGGACCACGACCATAGTAGTTGCTCTTCTCCATGGTGTATGGCATCTGCATCAACATACCGAAACGGAACATATCGCTTACCTTAGCACCCTCTGTAGCCTTGAAGTCTTCTGTTACCTTCACGGCACCAGTATTGGCGAATACTACGTAGGTGATATCCATCTGACCCTGAACCTCCGGCATATCGAATGATGTGAGGATCGTTACAGAGTTGGTCTTCTTATCCTTCTTCACGTCGATGTTCTTCAGGTTCATCTGAGGGCTCTTCCAAGCCTTGAACTTCTTCTGGAGGCCTGCACCCATATCGTTGTCGGTAGGAGCACGCCAGAAGTTTGGCTTCAATGTACCACCCTCGCCGAGCAATGACTTGCCATTGTAAGCATACTCAGAGATAAGACCGGTAGAACGGTCGATCTTGAAGGTGAGGTTAGGTGTGGTAACAGCTACCACATTGTTCTTCTTGGCAGCCAGCTTCATCTTCTTCTTGCCATGTCCCTGAGCCAGCATCTTGCTGCAGTCGCCAGAGCAAGCCTGCTTGGTAACTACTGGGAGCTGGGCATAAGCCATCACCTGACCGGCTGTGAGCAATGGTTCAGCCTCCTTCAGACGGAAGTCGATGTTGAGGAATACCTCCTTGCCCTTGATCTTGCTCTTGTCGTAAGGGATGGTGAAGTTCCTGGTCTGCTGTGCAGGTACATCGAGGTCGGCGATGGTACCATTCTGAGTCTCTACGCCATCCTCTTCCAGGCTCCATGCCAGGGCATAGTTGCTCAGGTCGCGGAAGAAGTTCTCATTGTGTACGCTTACCTCGCCAGTCTCGGCATTCACCATCTTGGTCCAGATGTTCTGGTACTGATAAGCCACCTCGTAAGCATGAGGGTTCATCTGACGGTCTGGACCGATGATACCATTACAGTTGAAGTTATTGTCGCTAGGATCATACTTGTTGTAATCACCACCGTAGCAATATTCTATCTTGCGAAGTTCCTCATTGTTCATCTTGTAAGGCAGGATGCTCATAGGCTTCACGATATTGCGATGCAATGCCTGATCTACGAAGTCCCAGTCGAAACCACCCTGGAGGATAGGATACTTGCGGATCAGATCCCAGTAATCGCTCAGGTTACCGCCAGAGTTACCCATGGTGTGGTTGTACTCACACTGGATGAGTGGCATCGGACTGTTTGGATCCTTGGCATACTTCTCAGAAGCAGCTACAGGATAGTACATTGGGCAGAAGATATCTGTACCCTCGCCACGGCGAGCCTGCTCGTACTGAACAGGGCGAGTCTTATCCTGCTCCTTGATCCACTTGTAAGCCTTGAGGAAGTTGTCGCCCATCACGGTCTCGTTACCCAAGCTCCATGTTACGATAGAAGGATGATTGAAGAACATAGACACATTGTGCTGGTTGCGCTCCATGATCTGCTTGGCAAACTCAGGCTTCTTGGCAGCCGCATCGTCGCCATACTGGAAACCATGGCTCTCCTGGTTAGCCTCAGCCACAACATACAATCCGTACTTGTCGCAGAGATCATACCAGCGAGGATCGTCTGGATAGTGGCAGGTACGAACGGCATTGATGTTCATGCGCTTCATCATCATGATGTCCTGAATCATGCGCTGCTCACTTAAGTTGTAGCCCTCATCAGGATCAATCTCATGACGGTTGGCACCCTTCAGGAGAACAGGCTGGCCATTGACCAGGAACTGCTTGTTCTTGATCTCCACCTTGCGGAAACCTACCTTTACCTGTACAATCTCGTATGGCAAGTACATACCGCCATTCTGGATAGGAGAAACAACGAGGGTATAGAGGTTAGGAGTCTCAGCACTCCACTTGCGAACATTCTTCACACGGAGCTGATACTTAGCCACACCATTCTTTACATTATCGGTACCTGTAACGATTACCTCCTTGCCATCTGGGTCGTAAAGACCGAAGTATGCCAGGGTATTGCCCTGCACCTTGGCTGTGATGTTGAGGTAACCATCCTTATAGTTGTTCTTCAAATCTGTCTCTACACGGACATCAAGCAGACGATGATCCTTAGAGCGGGCATAGAGATAGTTCTCACGTGCCGGACCGCTCAGACGCCAGAAGTCCTGATCCTCACACCATGAACCATCACACCAGCGGAATGTCTGGAAGGCGATGAGGTTCTTGCCCTTCTTCAGGAAAGGAGTGATATCAAACTCTGCGGCAACCTTGCTATCCTCTGCATAACCGGCAAACTTTCCGTTGACATAGAGATAGATGTTGGAGGTTACACTACCGAAGTGAGCGATGACGCGCTTGCCATCCCAGTTGGATGGGATATTGATTTCACGGCGATAGGAACCTACGTGGTTGTCCTTGGTAGGAACAGCTGGTGGCTGCTGGTCGAAGTGGCCACGCCATGCGAAGCCCACATTTACATACTCTGGCTGGCCATAGCCCAACATCTCCCAGTTGCCTGGCATCTGGATGTTGTTCCATTTAGAGTCATCAAGGTCAGTCTTGTAGAAATCCGTAGGGCGCTCATCTGCATTGGCTACCCAGTTGAACTTCCATGTGCCCTCAAGCGACAGGTAGTTCATACTCTTCTTCTTGTCAAGATACTCAGCACCTGTTCCAGGGAAGTCGTTAGGATCGTAAGCGAAGTGCATTGTGTGCAGAGGCAAACGATTGATTTCATTCACTTGGAGGTCGTGCCACTCTGTGAAAGTTGGCTGCTGGATGGCTACCGTCTTTACAGACGACTTAATGGCAGCCTTCGGTTTTCTTGCACCAAAGGCCACCATTGCCAATCCTGCCATACTCAATGTTACGAACAGTCTTTTATTCATTACTATTATAGTTTTGTGTTTAGATATTTATCATATTCACAAGCGGTGAGAAGCATCGCTCCCACACCGAAGTTTGCCTGGGAATTGGCATCTACGGTCTGTCCCGGGATGGCTCTTTCGCCGATTGGCTGAACATAGCCCACCTTGCCGTCTTCCTGAACGGCTGTTTCCGTGAGGTAAGTCCAGGCTCTGTCTATCACCTTCTTATATTCTTTCTTGTTGAGATAACCATTGTTTACTCCCCAGAGCATTCCATAGGTGAAGAAGGCGGTACCGCTGGTCTCTGGTCCCGGTGCATGATCAGGATCCATCATCGAGCGGGTCCAGTAACCCTCCGGCTGCTGGATTTCAGCCACAGCCTTAGCCAGCTTCTGGAACTTATCTACGAAGAACTGATAGTGCTTGTAGTCCTTAGGCATATCCTGGAGCACCTTTGCCAGACCGGCAAGAACCCATCCATCGCCGCGAGCCCAGAAATCCTTCTTGCCGTTGGCACTCTTGTGCTTCGGATAGATGTACTTTCCATCGCGGAAGTAGAGGTTGGTCTCCTTGTCGAGCATGATCTCGTCGGTGGTGAGAAGGTTATCGTAGAGCTTGTCGAGATACTTCACGTCTCCGGTAAGCTTGTACATCTTGGTCATCACAGGCATCACCATGTAGAGGGCATCGCTCCACCACCAGTAGTCTGTTGGCTCAGAGTAAGCCTCGTAGTGCATCACCTCCTTGGCACGCTTCACCATAAATTCTGAAGCTGCGGCATTGCCCTTGGCTGCCTCGATATTGTAGAGGTCGATGTAGGTCTGGAAGCAGATCTGCCAGTCGCCGAAGAGTACGTGCTGCTTACCCTCGCCGTATGGTTTGTACTTCCACTTGGCAGGATTAGCCTCTGTAGCACCCGTCCAGTCGTTGTGTTCAGCCCAACGGATGGTGTAATCCAGCATCTTCTGGTCCTTCAGCATCTTATATACCTCCATGTTGCCGGTATGATAAGCGGCGTTGTCCCAGAAGGCACGAACCTCAGGCTTATTGTTGGCCTGCCAGTAATTGTTTACCTTCGTGATGAGTGCTACCACCTGCTCGTGGTCCCACTTTCTGGAAGCCTTCACCTCCTTCTTGTTCTGTTTCTTGACCTTAGCGGTCTTCTTGGCTGGCTGCGCTGCGCACAAAGGCAAAGCCAAGGCTGCAGCTGCCAACATCATCAATATCTTGCGCATTACAATTTATTCATTAATAATTATTCATTATAAATTACCATTTGTCCTTTGTAACAATATCATCCTCCCACTGATGATCCTTAGGGAACTGCTGATTGCTCCATGCCTTCACCTGAGTCCAAGGCTGAGCTGCATCGGTCCAGAAAGGATGGTCGGCAGACAAACCGAGAGGCATAAAGGCGAGGGTTGTCATGTAGAGCGAGCCGTTGTTGGTATACCAGTCGGCAACGTTCTTCTGACTGTTTCCGCAGAAACCGATAGAGAGATAACCCTTCTCATTGAAGTTATTCTGCTTATCGAACATGCGATGAAGCACCTTGGTAAGGGCTGCACGAACCTGACCATTGCTCAAATCCTTAGGCAACTTCTGGTACCATGCCATCAAAGCAAGCGGCTGCATGGTAGCCATACGGTAAGGAATACTTCTTCCGAATGTAGGGAAGGTTCCCTCAGGAGAGATGAATCTTTCGAGAATGATGCTGTACTTCTGGCAGCGCTTCAACTCTCTGTCATAATACTTCTGATAGTCGAGACGGGAATTCACCTTGGCATCTACCATCGCCTGGAGAGTTTCCAGATACATAGGATGGAACACATAACTGCTGTAGTAATCGAAGGCGAATACAGGACCATCGGCATACCAGCCATCACCTACATACCACTCCTCTACCTTGCGGCAAGCAGAATTGACGCGATATTCATCGAAATCACCGCCAGCCTTTGCCATGAAACTCTCGATGGTTGAAGAGAAGAGCAACCAGTTGGTATAAGGAGGGTCGATGTGGCGGAGCTTGGCAAATTCAGTGAGATAACGTTTCTTTGTCACCTCATCGAGAGGCTTCCAGAGCGTATCATAAGCACGGAGGAAACTCTCAGCTATATAAGCTGCATCTACCAGGTTCTGACCGCCGATGCCCCAGCAGAGATAGTCAGGATTCTTAGGGTCTACGGCATTCTTGTAAGAAGCCAAAGCCCATTCACGCAACTGCTTGCGCTGCTTACCTTCGGCTGTAGCATCATTTGGAAGAGTGAGCCATGGAGCCACGCCAGCCATCAGTCTGCCGAAGCACTCCATATAGAGTACCTTCTTGTTGCGGTTGTCGAAGCTGGGACTGAACTCAGTCTGCATGTTCTTCTGCAACTCACCCTTAGCCATGTTTTCCAGAACAGGCTGGGCCATCTTGTAGGCAAGCGAGCACCAATATTGGCGGTCGCTCTGCTGTACTGTCTTTTTCTTGGCAGAAATTCCCATGAAAGGAACCAGCGCCAAGACGAGAGTCATCATGATATTTCTATATATATAATTCATAGATAGTTGTGAGTTTGATATTGTTTGTTATTATTGATAATTTGAATGCAAGCTGTAAGTAACTGATTACTTCAGCTAAACAACTGCAAAGATATGTATAATTAATTAGAAACAAGCAGAGCGACCGTATTTTTTATTGTTTTTTCAACACTGGTGCACCGTTTTCCCAAGAAGAAAACGATGATTTCTGCTTCAGGAAACGGTGAGTTTTGGGAGAGAAAGCTATATGTTATACTGAGCATCCATACCCACGTACATGAGTAAACATAACCGAAACTATGAACAAATGTGACAGAGACTGTCAGGCAACTTTACTTAAGGCTTCGGGCAAAATTGGGCAAGGCTTCGGGGCACATTTCTCATGAATTTGTCTGACTCCTTATTCTTTGTTCCTGATTTTATAGACACCATCAATAAAAGGATAAAAACTAGATGGTTTGTAAAGAAAAGCTGAAAATCATGATACTTCGATGATACTTTGATGATACTTTTTGTAAAGTAATCCGAAAAATATCATTCTCTTATACATCTATAAATCAAGCATATACACTATATTCTCAACCAAAGAATGAGACTTTGAGACTTTTTCTCACGAAAAAACTTTTTTCGCGAGAAAAAGACAAGTAAGAGAGTGGGGCATAAACTTTACCTCGTTCCTACGAACCGGTATTTCACTTTTGCCATCGGATAGTTATCGTTCAGTCGCAGAATGATGCGATAGATGTTATCCTTCCACTGCGTCTTCATGATGCCATCCGTCATCTGCACCTTTTCTACGGATGCCGAAAGATACTGCGCATCATATTCTAGACTAACCATACCGCCCTGAAGGAGGATTCTGCCAGTCTTCTGAACCACCGGCACCTGCTTCTGCCAATACTTGTCGCCAGCCTTCGGGAAAGGCACAAAAAAAGCCTGGGCTTTCATCAACATGGATGAAAGCACCAAGCCTAATATCATTATCAATTTCTTAGTCATATCGTTTACTTTTTGCGTACAAAGTTACGAAATTATAACAAGACCGAAGTCTAGAAAAAGATAATTTTAGAGAAAATATCGCTTTAAAGCGGTATTTTACGAGAGAGAGTTTCACATTTTCCTCAGTTTATATCTCCAGAACTTGCTACTTCCTCAAAGAATTGGCAGTCAGTTCCAGAAGGTTCTGCAGATATTCATCGTCTGTATCCTTCTTCATCCCATTCAGCGAAGTGGCGCAGAATTTCTTCTCGTCAGCATTCAGCAACTTAGCATACCCCTTACAGAGCTTGACAATCTTGTTGGCTACACCCGTCTGGAGGGTACGTCGAGTTACCTGATTTCCCAAATAAGGGTATTGGTCTCTGGCATTCTTAAAGGCTGCACGGAGCGTGTTGAGTTGCATGATAAACTCTGCCGCATCCTTTGGAGGAGTCATATCCAAGTCATAACTGCGAACCAGATTTTTGTTATACCTGATGTTGCCCAGAAAAACAAGAGAATCCAAAC
>OJJU01000273.1_pt1 | contig 22609 bp, 9 predicted proteins | sample 1596141 | NCBI WGS metagenome assembly OJJU01 (sample SAMEA4350150, study PRJEB24818) | metagenome | biome: human; feature: gut; material: faeces | place: Denmark | collected 2013-09
AGAAACATTGGTGCAAGATATAAGCGTATAAGAAAACGCCCAAGGGGCAAACCCTCACCGCAGCTCTACGCATACAAGAAAGAGAAGTTGCAAGAACTTGAAGAACTTGATTCCAAAGGAGAACTTGTGCTATATTATGCCGACGAAAGCCATGTCTGTACAAATGGATATGTTCCATATGGCTGGCAATTCAAGAATGAGGATGTTTACATCCCATCCGAGAAAGCTGCCCGGCTTAATATCTTTGGCATGATTACCAAAAGGAACCAATATAAAGGCTTTACCACAAAAGAGTCCATCAACGCAGACAAGATTGTGGACTATCTTGATAGATTCTCTTTCAATGTCACGAAGAAGACTGTAATTGTCTTGGACAATGCTTCTGTTCATAGAAATCGGAAAGTGAAAGAACTGAGGAAAATTTGGGAGAAAAGAGGATTGTACCTCTTCTATCTTCCACCTTATTCTCCGGAACTTAATCCTGCCGAGATTCTTTGGCGTATACTTAAGGGTAAATGGATAAGACCGATAGATTACGAGACTACGGACTCGCTTTTCTATTGTACGAACATGGCCTTGGCATCTGTGGGTACGAACTTATTCGTGAATTATTCATCGTATTTATAAAATTAATTTTGAACAGTTACTTATAATAATTCTTTTTGTCAGATTTAAGTTCTTTCTTTGGCCTCTCGAATTTTGAAAGATCAATCTTACCTACAATCTTCAGCCCTCCTGTTGAAGGTTCTGGTGTTGATATTGTTTGTTCCTCTTTTTCTACATGGAAAATTTCTTGATGTCTTTGTTCAACGTGAGTGATGTCTTTTATGTTGTCGCATTTGTTGATGAATTGAATCACAGTAGGAGAAATAGAATGAAAATCAGAAACAGGGATGTCTGATATGATGATTGTGGTACTTTCGGATCTGCTAGTGGCAACGTTGAATCTTCTATCTTCTAGGGCGAAGCCTGGATTTCTTCCTGGGATGTATACAATAGCATAATCCACTGTTATACCTTGGATTCTATCAATTGTTTCTATTGTGATGTCAAGATCTTTGTCAGAAGTACAATATCGTCTCTGTAGCTCTTTCACAGAGTTCTTGAAAGGGGAGATAATAGCTAATTTTCTTTCTGGAAAATGTTTCTCCATAGTTTCTACGATGAAGCGAATGATGTTATCTGCACTCTCCGAATATTCTCCGTTACGAAGATCATTTGTATAGTAATATAAGACACCTCCTTCATTAGGGAAAAGGGGACTACCTGCAGAAGAGTAGTCCTTATATTTATCTTTTACAGAGAAGAACCGATTACTGTAGAATGTCTTGGTCAAGGACGCTGATTTATCTGTTAAACGAAATGTTGAAACAATTCTAAAAGACTTAATCTCCGAACCTAATGCATATGTTTTTAATCCTTCTATTTGGGTATTGACATTCCATGAGTTATAAACAGGATTATTAAGCTTGACTATTGGAGGTAACTGCATAGGATCACCTACTATCAGACATTTCGACCCTAATTGCTTGAATGCAGCTATTGAGGTGAGGAAAGCCTGAGATGCTTCTTCAATTACAATCAAGTCATAATTTGGTGTACCTCCATATAAAGAGATTTTCTCTTTACTATAGACTTTGGAAAGAACGTAATTAGTGGCACATAACAATTCTCCAGGTGGAACCTGTAGGTCTGGAGTTGCAGCATGAATACCACTTATTTGTTTCTTTTCATCGATTGAAAGATTGGTTTTGCTGACTTTTCCTAATGATGGATAGTGCTGCAAAGGTTTCTGCTTTATGAGCTCAATGAGACCTTTGTTTGCCATGGTTGTTGCACAAACTGTCTTTCCTTCTTCCAAATACTTCGCTATGATTTTTGCAATTGTGTAACTCTTACCGCTTCCAGGAGGACCTTGCATGATACAACATCCCTTTTCATCAAGAGTTGTCAATATTGTATCTGAAATACCATCTGGGTTGCTTGAGTCAAAAGCAAGTTCTTCTGGATGCCAATCTTCATACCTAATCTTTGGCTCCAGATATAGTTCTTCGTTAGAAGAGAAAAGGTCCATATAATTGCTCATGTTCTTGTAATAGTCCACTGGAGGGAATGGATTATATATTAGAACACTTAGAGATTTTCCTTCTGATGTGGTCTTTACGAATAAGTCATATAAAGAAGAACTGATACCGGCGCAAGCGACATAATCATAACTGCTTTCCTTACCTTGCACGCAGTACATCGGGGTTACAGAAGATTCTGGAGAATGGAAGGTCGCATTTTTGCAAAAGTCTTCCCATTTACAATTCCATTCAGTTGGACGTGTCCCAAGTTCATTGAATGCATTTTTTTTGATGACAACCAATGCTTTTTGAACTTTTAATCTCGGTGCCATGTTTCTTGGACACTTCAAGATTACAAGTCCAGTCTCTTGTTGAATTCGGTCGACATATGCTAGAGACAGCTCATCAAACTTCTTAAATAACTGGGGAATGAGCGATCTGTTTATTGTTTTCTGCTCTTCTATTTCTTCTTTTACTTGATCAGCAAAAAAAAACTTAAAATTATCAAGGACTTTTGTATTCATATTAAAATTCTTCAGGCTTTAGTACATCTTCATTATTATCTGCCATTGCACCGACATAATTAGCAAATACTGCGTCTATGTTAGTTTTAGCTGCGACTCTAATTAGTGTATATGCTGTTCCTCGAGTGTCTTTCAGCAAGTCAGAGTATAGAGCATTTACAACATCAACTTTTTCATCACCTGTTATTTTTATAACAACATCGTCTTTCTTGACAATATTTAAGAATTCTTCCTTTGTCTTGATGTAAGCGAAGTTCTTGGCACGTCCATCCAAGTATACACATATTATCCATTTGTCGGCGAGTATCCTTCTCCATACGTAAGGAGATATATACATTACTCCTTTGGCTGCGCTGCATGCATGAATGTATTTGCCACCTTTCAACTTGTGAATAGAGACACTATCTGCATTTTTAATGAACTCTTCAAGAGTTTCTTCTGGATCTTCTTTCAAGTCATCTTTTAAGTTCTGATATAGACGTAATTTAGCCAGGTAATTCGTGTCTGCTATCATTTCTGGTGAAATGCCATATTGTGATAGGATATCTATTTCTTCATCGGTTGGATCAAGAGATTCCAATTCCAAAGCAGGTGAACCATATGAACGCATTCTTTCAACCCCTTCTTTTGAAGAAGGTTTTGGTGGTCTTTGCTTTCTCGATGAATTACCTCTATTGATAGTTGAATCATTGTCTTCCTGATCTTCATAATATGAATCATCCGGGCCGATTTCTTCGTAATCTTCTTGATCGCCGTAAAGAGAAGTATCCTCTTCTGATATTCTAGATGGAGAAGGTTCGTTGTCTAAATCTTGTTTAGTTTCTCCATTTTCAACAGATGGAATCTTGCCTTCCTTTTTCTCGATTTGATTCAAACTCGATTCCGGTAATTCTGATATTTCTTCTTTGTTAGACTCTTGATTGTCTTCTTTTGTTCTTGATTGATCGTTTCTTGAAGAATCTGTAGTCGACAGCTCTTCTTCATTGGAATGCAGATTCTCAGTTGAAGGATGATAATTGTCACCATTTATTTGATTTTCTGACTCTTTGTTCAGTTCTTCTTTCTCCCATGAAAATCCTACTAGTTTCTGTGGCTCATTTTCTACATGTTTTTGCGAAGTGCCTAGATTCAAATGGTCTTTAACACTAGGATAAGCGATGCCTAATAATTCCAAGAATTTCTCATCTTCAAAGAATGAAGCGCAATACTCCTTTACCATCCTAATAATCTCGGATGTACTGAGATCCTTATTTAGTATTCTCATGATTGTCCTTTCATCATCTTTACCTGGTATATCCATGACCTCTATCAAGGTTTTGGACATTGGCGCAAATATAAATTTGTCTTGCCAGTCATTCAGATAATAAAAGGTTTTCGTTGAATCGTCATAATAGAAATCATCTACATTCTTTCTGTAAAGGGAGCTCTCTTCTTTACATGTAATTGTGATATCTCCACAACGTACGAAATTTAAATCGGCGATTATTGTGAGATAATTAGTATATGCCTCATACCATGACTCTCCTTCCGGTGCATTAATGATAGTTGAAAGAAGCAAACTCTTTTGCGTAAGAATTTGCCTGATGCGCTCAGATTCTATTGTTTTATCTGCAGATGGAATAGTCTCAAAATCGCTGTTATCTCCTCCGTGGAGTATTTTGATCTGGAGAATATTCTGACATATTGTATCAAATGCATTATCATCATCTGATATAGTATCATTGCTTATTACAAGAGAATCATTACCGAAATGTCGAAGGAAGAACTTATCTTCAGGTCGACGTCCTATAGCGTACAATGTATTGATATGAGCAGATTCTTTCTTACCATTCAACCAATTAGCAGATGATGATTTATGATATGTTTGCAAATCATCTTCAGTTATTTCTTTTGCTGTATGGTATTCAAGAAGTAGAGACAAAACGTATCTTCTTTTGGCTGTATTATCTACTTTTGAATTAAGCAGATATTCAAAGCAATGGTCTTTTGATAGTTTACCAAGGAAATCCAAGTCTCTTATCGGATTTGGATACTCTATTGACTCATTCTGTTGATCTTTGAAAGATTCATAAATGCCAAATGCCCTATATTCGCATCCTTTCTCCAATTGGTTCACATATGAAGAAAGATTTTCTTTGCCATTTCCATCAAATGTATTGTATAAGCTCTCTGCGGTCTTTACACCATTTGTGGTTGGTACACATGCGACATTTTTGAAAAGCCCTTCTTCTATCATAGATGAAACGCTCTCTCTACTTCGTGAGTCAGATAAATAGGAGTTCCAGAAGTATGTGGCAAAACGTTGATTGTCGAGGAGTGCAATATCCTCCTTCTGGAACAGATGATGTATACCCATATCTCCAAGTAAAGCTAGGATACCTTTGAATTGTGAGTATTTGTCAGAGATGTAATCAAGACTTTCAATGCCACATGACTGAAAATCACAATATGGAGAATAGGAAGATCCTTCAGTGAGTGTGTTTGCGGAACATAAAACACCCTTACTGTTATACAACTTTATACCTTTTACATAAGATGAATACAGAGAGGAATTAGTATGATTCCATAATGCAGCGATATCTTTTATGAATAAGTAGTGGACGTCTTCTGATATTTCAGGTTTGGTTGTTTCTGCATTTTCGGCGGATGATAGTGTCTCTGCTAAATGCTGTTGGGTCGAGAACTGTAATAATTTTGCTAATAGCCAGGATTCTTTATCAGCTATCACTTTGCTACCGGCTCTTTCACCAATGCTCTTATAGAAACGAATCTGATCCTCTCCATAGTCTTTAATTTGTGACAACAGTGGAAGATATGGCATTGGTTCTTCAAATGGTGCAAATTCATTTTGTTGAATGAATACGATGCTTGAGATTGGCACGAGGCCACCATTAGATTCAACATGAATCTTGTTAAGGTCATTCTTTAATTTGTTAACGACATCAGGATTCGATGTATCTGCCAAATATTTTTCAATAATGTCCTTATTTTGATATAACAGGACAGGTATTTTCGTGTTAATGTTCTCCAGCTTGTCTAGATTAGGAATGATTGTATTCATTATCAATTCCTCATTGCTAGATAAGAATCCTGCTGACTCCCAAAACTTCTTCCAGGAGATTATAGTATCGTCTTCTGTATTCTCAAGATAGTCTCCTTGTACCGTATATGCTTCCTTGACATATTCGCTAAGCAGATATTCAATACCACCTGATCCGACAAAATAATTGTCAGATACATAACAAGATAGATCTGTGCTTAATACATTTAACTTGCGCTCGTTGTCCTTTATGTGTTTACTATATAATGGGAATACACGTAAGGATGACAAGTGTTTCTGATTGTCTTTATTTGATGCTCCTGGTATACCTTTGATTATACGCCAGAAAGATATGTTTGCTTGATATTCTGAAGTCTTCTGGCGGACATTTTCTTTCCCTTTTGTGGTAATCCAATCAACTATTTCTTTGAATGTGTAGTCTATATTTCCAAGTATGTCAATCCAGTATTCTTTATCATCTTTCTTTTCACTAAAGTATGCTGTAGGGATGATATCCATTGAGCATGCCTGAGCAAATCCGGCTTTAATGAGCCCTTCAACTTCGGAATTATTGATGTGATGTCCAGTACTTATCATGGACATCACAGCACCGTTTTCACCCATAACATAGACAGGGAAACTTTTGATAATGGCTTGTTCTTCCTTGGAGAAGTTATCCCTATTTGCCTTGAAATAATTGTGAAATGATATGTTCAAGTCAATGGTGCTCATGTGCTCTGTAATAGCTCTCTTGTTACTAGCTACATCTTCTTTTAAGAAAGAAGAATAACTGAACTCGGTTGCTTTCAAAGCAACAAATATCGGCTTTTCAAATGTTTTATCCTTAGCATATGAATCATAGGAATCAGATATGACCCCAACAATACCTTCCGGCATCCAGTCTTGACAAGCTGCGTCTTTCGCTTGAACAGAATGTCTATAGTATTTGTTCGGTTTGCTTGTAATTTCTGATGAATTACATGTTACAAAAGGGTAACCAGTTGCATGGAATGGATTAGTGCCTTCTGCGAATATATACGAATAGTTGTCACAGATGAACTTGAAGAAATCAAGGTTGTTCTGCTTAATGATTTCTCTTTTGTTGGTGATTCCTTCAGTCTCTTCCTGCTGTTTGTATAAAGGAGAAATACTGGTTATTATGTCCTTAAGGTTCTTTATCACCACATGCTTGCAGAAATTACCTATAGTTGCATCCTTGATTGAGAATTTTTCCTTCAAAAACTTTGCAGCATTCTCGGCCCCATAGATTGATAAGGCTTCGTTACATTTTGGATCAAGATTGAAAGCCCAATCCTCATTAATCCAATCCTTCTTTAGTAATGAAGAAATCTGATTCGTGGAAGGGTCAGACATAAAAATAATATTGTCTTTTCCTGTTTTGCAAGATATAGTATTATCATCATTGCATATAGGTAGAGAGAAATGATTGAATGTTCCTATTTCTTTCTCATCCTTAATTGAATAGAGGAAATGCAGAAGTTCTGCATTAGCGGATAAATCCTTTGTCTTCAGATTAATAGCTTCAATATGAGCGACCTGTCCCTTAATTACTTTGTCATATAGGTTCTTTTTCGAAAAATCAATTACATTGTATTTCCCGAATAGTTCTATTGCCTTTTTCTTCTCTTGTTCAGGTGTAGGTATGTATTTATCAGATAGGACTGAATACCAACTGGTATCGACCCATTTCTGAGACTGGATTGTTACAGCGTCTTTATTGTAGAAGAAACAGATGTCGGATAGAAGTCCCCACTGATTGTCGGCAAGAATAATCGGGAAGCTCTTTACAATCTGTGCGTTTATGCCATGTTTAACAATGAACTTAAACATTTTGAGATTAGTGTCTTCTACTTTTAGGAGAGTAAGATTATTGTCCTTTTCTGAAGAAGTCTCAAATAAAGGTTTAATCACAGAAGAATAGGCTTTATAATCAGCCCAAGAGAACACTTTGATTTTATCAAGATAGTTACAACCTTCTGAACTGTCAGTTTCCAATGCCTTTCTTGTTCCTGGTGCCAAGAATGATAATTGATTTTCAAAAGCAGTCAATAACAATCTGTCTTCATCAATGTCGAAGAACAAAGATGAAGCAGGGCATAGTTTTGATGTGTTCTGGTTGATAAACAGAGCCTTTGTAAGATAATTGTTTTTGTATGGATAATCCAAAATAAACTCAATTACCTTTGTGTTCGTTTGTGGCTTTGCTAATTTTTCTAGGAATACGCTGTTCTTAAACAAATCTTGAAGATTCTCTTCTTTGAATACAGCGCACTTGCTGTCATCCTTGAGAATCTTGGCAAGTTTCGGATTAGAACTAATACATTCAAGAGGAAGATATTTGTCCAAATTATTGGTTAAAGACCTAAACTGAAGCTGATCCAGAATCTTCTTGGTAGAAAAACCAGTTACATCTCTAATCACATTGCAAGGTAGTTGTAGATCGTCATTTCCTTCAACAGGAATGATAGGGATTAAACCCAAATTCTCTTTGAAACCGGCTTCAAATTCATCAATAAACATTGCATATGATTTACCAACTCCTGATTTTGCTTTCTCAAAATCAGGTATTAGGTTAAAGACTGATTCAGGGGTGAATTCCTCTGTCAATAAATGTCTTAACCAATTAACAAATTGCTGTCCTGCAATCTTTGCGAATAATTTGTTGAATTGAACGTCAGTTTTCAATTGGCTTCTGTCTCCAGAAGGCACCATGTCGGTGTTCATAAGAAATGGGAATCCAAATTCAGCTTTGGTTGGAAGATAACAGTTTACTGTGGCATCTTCAACGGCTTCGATCACATTACCATTCCTCTTAGCAGCAAAGGAAACATAGGTGTCTGTGAAGGTTTTATACTTAGGCGGTATCCTCCTTTCTGGGTGATTATTACACTCTGACACAATAACCTTTCTTTCAGTTTCTTCATCTAGAATATGCTTGTAGAATTCAGAAATTGTCCAGTTCAGTGATTCTCCCTTTGCACAGATTATGGGTTCCTCTCCAGGGAAGAAAACTTTTACAGACTTTATGTTAGGGATGAATATGATATCTCTAATATCCTTGAACATGTCACGAAGCACATATTCATGGCTTTTCTCTGAGTCCTGGTTCTTGTCCATGCCATATAGATAGTCATATTTTCTCGGCATCATGACGGTCTGAACATTGAAGTGCTGATATCCATTCTTAATAATCTCTGCGATAGAGCTGTCAATACCCATTAAATCAGGTATAGTTGTCCACACAGGCATTATTTGGAATGGACGACCTTCCTTTTCATGGTTCTTGTCAAAACGGAACATATATGCGCCGGTTCTAACATATACCCAATCGTGGGCATGGAATACTGTTTTGAATCCAATACCTTTATAACCGATTGCATTTTTGTTTTTGGTTTTGCTTCCATTGCCGATGCTGCAAATGCTGGCAACGTCTCTTGGCGTGAATTGAGAACCAGAATGACGACAGATCAAACACTTATCTGTCATATGGAATTCCACTTCAACTGGGATGATATTACCATCATAATCTTTAATCGGATAATCATTTGCATTTTGAAGCAGCTCATAGATGAATGTACCATCGCTGCTAGCCATTAATTCAGAACTGATGGTTTCCATAACGGTGTTCATTGCAGAACCATGAGCACGATCATCCCAAAGCTTATGAAGATTGTCTGTTAGTTCATGAGGATCTATACGCTTTACTGTTTTAGATTTATCAATATCTAACACATAGCCTCTTTCGTTATCAGATATTGTAATCTTCCAGTTGAACTTGTAATATGTATTTGTCCTTAAGGTATTTATAGGACCATCTAAGGCGATGATTATTTCACGGTTTTCTTCGTCTCCATTGATTGAAGGATATTTGTACTCATGAAACAGTGCGTCTCTAATATCTGATATTTGATACTGGCCTTTATCATTTATCTCGTAGAAGCCTACTACTTCTGGCCATCCAAATTCTTCCTCCTCAATTAAGTCCCTGTAATATTTACCTACAACAGGTTGTTTATATAGATCTTCAGTAGTATTCTCAGACAATTTCTCTGTCTTTTGAGTAGGCCCTTCCTTTGAATTGTTTTTGGGACTTGCCTTTGAATATGTTGGAATAGACGAATACCTTTTGAGTCTTATGTAGTACACAGGAATGGACTTAGACTCATCTGCATATATTTCATATGCATTTGTAAGCTCAATTAATGGTTGTAATTTAGAGACTCCATATTCATAAGGCTTAATATTTTTTTTAGATAATAATAAGTCTATGTCTGTTAGTCGGATCCATCCTCCACTTTTTCCAGGTATGTTGATATGCTCGAAGGAATAATATATTTCTTTGAGTGCATTTAGTAGATTGGTGTCTATACTCTTTACCATAATATAGCAAGATTTAGAATGTCAGTGTTTTTTTTGATTGTTTTGATTTATATCGAACAAGGGTGTTATGTCATTCTTTGTCGGTCATTGATGACGAGTGGAAGGCTAGTATTCTATTTCATTATATCTCCTCGTCTCCCTAAACGTAATCACAGGAGTTACCTTCTTCAAGGTTTCTTTGTTTACGATAGACTCTATTGGCATATTTTGGACAAATTCAGCCCTTATCCATCCATTATTCCATAATGGTTCTTTAATATTTCCCATTACCAATTTACAGAGACGAAGTGAGTATGAAGATGTTCCATTCTTCTTGTCTTGTGTATAGGTCATGTTCTGAAGCCAAAGTTGATTGTAGTCAGAGTTAGGCTGATTACAGAGTTTGTTATAGACGAGATCGATGATGGATTGCTTTTCTGACATATCCTTAAGCGAGTCAATCATGCGACTGATAATTCGGAGGGCATAATGGGCACACCCGACATTTTCAAGAGCAATCTGAATACAGATGGCAGACATAGCGCGAACACTACCACCGGGAATGTAATATGGTTCCTGCGCTTTCTTTCGATCTGTTTTTACAAGATGCCCATCATCGCTTAAATCAACATCACCCCATAATATACTTTCTGTTTCCTTTTTCTCATCTTGCGGATGGAGCCATTCTTCTAGGCGTTTATCAATATCTGACAGCATTGTCTTTATTGAACCACTGTCTGAATATTGACGAGCAAACATTAAGATAAAGAGTAAATGCTTTTCGTAGCTATCAAAGTCTACACCCTTCTTGTTGAATATCGGTGTGTTGTAGATGTATGCAAGTTTATCAGCCTTAATAGAATCTGTAACAATACTTTCGCTAATCTTGGTCTTCTTACTGTTCATACGGAAATTAAGTTTTTCCAATACATGTTGCAAGATGTACGATATTTTCTCTAATACATCCTTGTCATTACAGAATATACGATAATCGTCACGATAACGGATAATCTCGTAAGGAGCGACAATATTTTCTCTTTGTATCGCTTCATGAAGAAGAAGGTCTGAATAACCAAGAATTATTTCGCCAACAAAATCAAAAATAGCGCTTCCTTGCGGAATACCTATATTGCGCCCGTGTTGGAACGCTTTAAGATATTTTTGAATGTTTGTCGGTATTGAGTTGTTACACATTCTTTCATGCTTGGTACCTTTTAGAGAGAACGCCCAATCAAATGCTTGCGGATTGACAGAACCATAGCAGTTGGTGATGTCCGTTACGAACATATAGCGATACTCTAAAGACAATTCTATGCTACGCTGTTCCATGGCACTCCACCAATTCAGAATGGTTGTTGACTTATGGAATGACTCTTTTTCTTGGGGAATAACTGGCAATGCACATGATGTGATATGCGACACTTGAAAATACTTAAACAATTCCTTTACAATCTTCCAAGACTGTTTATTGGTTATCTCACGCACAAGGAAATAATACAAAAATGGATTTGCAAGAATAATAGGACGAACAGCATAGCGTCCATCCTTATTGAGCAGAATGTCAAGGTTGACATCTGAAAATTGTTCAGGTGATACATCTTTTTGTAAACACTCCTCATATGGTATGCATCCTATCGTATCCTTTACTTTTTTAAGCAGTTCGTCAAATTCGAAATATTCAGGAAGTTCAAATCCGTGGTATTGTTCAGATTTCAAGAAGAAATCCATAGCCTCTTTTGAGTCGAGACTCAATATATTTTTGGGTTTATGTATCATTACTATTCGATTTAATGTTCTGTATGTAAATTCATTGTCTCCTTCGGTATATACGCCGTAGCCACCAAACACCCATCAAATAGCTCTACAATCACGCGCTGTTGCCCTGCAATTCTTGCCACTCTGCCATGAATACCCTTGAATTTACCTTCCGTCACAACTACGTTATCACCCAGTTTGAACTGAATGTTGTCGGAAGTAATTGGGATGATGTGAGGATTCTTAATGGAGGGTGAGGCGGATGAAGTTGTTCATGGCTTCATTCTGGATTGTGAGCGGTGGATTGCGGTCGGGATTGCCCTGGTGATGGATGGTATGGTCAAAGTAGTAGCTGAGTAAGGGTCTGCTTTCATTTGCCACTACCTTGTTGTCGTGGAGTAAGGCTTCTACTTGCTCTGCTGTTGTATGGACAAAGAGAAATGAGGAGAGAAGAGGCTCTGTGATGATTCGCTTCTTTCCTTTCTTTCTTACCTCTTTATATCGTAAAGGAACATAACATTCGAGTCATTTAGCTTCTACCAATGCTTTTGCCTTAATAATACGCCCATACGAAACGCGCAGAACAAACCATTGCTTGTTTTCAAATGGCACATTCTCTACCGACACCCCACCTTTGTTCTTTGAGATGGAGGGCGTACAAGAGGTAAGTCTTGCACTTGGACACGATGGACCTGTGTCAGTAGGTTGCCCATTATACAATGAAGCATCAGCCGTTGGAGGCTGTTTGGTGTTATCTTCCAATGTTATTGATCAGAGGTTAGATTAAACCAATAGACTTTTTCTTGATAGAATTGTCAAATATTGACTACAAAAATAAAGAAAGTTGTTGAGATTAAAGAACTATATCTTGGAAATCTTTGCATTTGGGCGATTTTTAACATTTAGAGAGTGCATTGCCCAGTTATAAATAAAAAGCTATTGCCATGGACCAGTTAGTGTCACTACAAGCTACATCTATTTTTACCGATAGTTATCCATTTTTACTGAAAACGAATTATGTGGAGCTATGAGCATCTATATTTGACTTGTTTTTGCTTGTTTCAATCCCATAATTTAGCATCCATATTTGTACCAATAAAAGCTAAATCACTGATTATCGGTATGGTTTATTTTCGAGAAGGTTAAGTAAGCTTGACTTTTAAGGATAGATATTCTGAATAAGAATAAATATTAAGGCTGGAAGATATTTTATTGTGGCTGGAAGATAGGCTGGAAGATATCCAATTCTCAAGTTTATCTTCCAGTCTTTATAGTGTTAAAAGTCAGAGAGTTGCGCCGATTCTGGGAGATATGGCAGATTTTTTCGCATGCAGAGTTATAATGTGTGTAGCAGCCTTGCTTCTTTTAATGATTGATTGTGGGGAAGTTTGACGACAATCAATCCTTTAGTAAGGATTGTCGTCAAATATTTTATGGCATCGAGGGCAACATCGTCTCTTTTCACCATAGTGCTCATCCACAATAATTTCAATCGGTCCACCACAAATTGGGCAGAAATATTCTCCTTTATCATTATGGCCATGTCCTAACATCCTTGCGATTCGCTCCGGAACAGGATTGTTTGAAATTCTATATCTCTGTGCCTGACGCTCGTATTGTTCATTATCGCAACATGCCAAACAAGTTGGGCATATGTACCATCCATTTGGGCATTGTTTAGTATCTCTCGAGTCTATCAATCCTTTCTTGCATTTGTAGCAATAATTCAGATAAACGGGAATATGTACTTCTGGACAATTTGGATTTATACATGAGTAGTAATTATGCCTGTTAAATCCACCGCTCTTGTCTGTAAACATCAAATGTCCACATCCCCTACATTTCAATCTCTTGAATTTTTGCATAGCTTTATTGGCAACAGCAATAAATACTCTTACCACATTGTCTGGTTCATAGCCTCCTGGTGTTATGTGTAGTTTCGGAAAACCTATAATTTCCACCATGTGGTACAATGAATAGTAATGCCAATTATTTTGTTCAGCAATAGTTTGATCCGCGAGATTGTTATGAAAACATTCTTTTCCCCTACACCAAAAGAAAGGCAGATCAATGGCAGGGTTGTTTGCTTTACTTAATGTTGGTGCACAATAAGGCTTAAAATAGTCTGTGTATGATAATTTCAAGAAATCACGTCTCATGTCATCATCAGCAGACTTGAGTGTTTCTTTGAAATAGTAACGACTTATCAACCTAACGAGTTGTTGTCTATCATATTTCAATTCAAAATACTCGCCGTTATACTCATTTGTCTTTAATTCCTTCTTCAATGAAGCAACTGTTCTTCGGTAAACTTCATTAGATTCTTTTTCTTTGAAAACAGACACGGCTTTTTTGTAAGCTTCTCCCTTGACGTTCTTTTTTTCGTCGTCAGAGAGTGTTGCATGAATATCTTTCCAATACCCAAAAACATCAAACCTTGCCCCTACGAGTGCTCCTTTTTGTGGAACAATCCTCATACGAAGTATTTCAGACAGAGTTTTGATTAAGAACAAATCATAAGTTTCTTCTTTATATGATGGCACAAGAAATTCATCCTCACCAATCATTTTATATTTCTGAGGTAATGAATTTACATACTTACGCAACATGGCAACAGATACATCTTGAATATCCACATAATACTGGGAATTGATATTACGCAATGAGGAGTCTGAAGGAATAAATGTCTTTAATATCTCCGTTATTTTGTCATCTTCCTTGAGTATCCACTTCTCCTCATACAATATTCCGATTCCTGGACATTGAATTCTGTTTGGTTGTGAAGAACCATTTGTTGTCTTGTCTTTGAAAACGCTCTTGCACTTTTCTAAGATGGTAGTCTCTATTCTTTTATTTTTGTCATATTTGCATATTGGATAAGATAGTCTTTGACCATACTTATCAAGTATACTTCTGATAGTAATGAGTAAGTTCTCATTACTCAGTTTTGAGGTGTTGAGTTTTCTTATAAGTTGATAGTCTATGAATCCTTTAAAATACGTGTTGTAGACAGCACTATGCTCACAGGTGGGGATGAATCCTGCCAAGTCAAAGTTTATGTCTGGGTGCGCTTGGTCACAATGAGTAATGGCAAAATCAAGAATTCCGTCAAAAGTTTGGAATGTTTCACCTTTTGAGTTGTACAATGTGATTATGTTATCACATAAAAGAGGTACTGTAAGAGAAACTTTTTCTGATGGTGTCTCTATACAATATCTATATCTGATAAAATCGTCAAACTTATTGTCGACGAACTGTTGCAATAAATGTACATCAAAAGTTGTATTTCCACACCTTACATCATGGAAATATCTTTTTACTATATCAAGTCTGGTCTTTTCAGACACTAAAGCAAATAGTTGAATTAAAGAGTTATAGTCATATAGTTTCTTCTCATTAGAAAACCAACATACCAATTGCAACAAAGGATTGTTGGTTTTATCAATCTTATCGGCGTAAGCTACACCCAATCCATCTTCGAAGAACTCGTCTATTAGCTGAAATAAGTTTTTCTTATCTGTATCAGTCTCTTTCTGTATGAATTGAAATGCTTCAGTGAGTATTTGGGGTGTATACACGTCGTATCGTCCGTTCAGAGAAGTGCAAACTTTCTTTAGAAAATTTTGCTTCTTCACAGACAAACAATATCCTATATGGCGTAGTATGTTTAGGATACAAGGAATAAACTTGGAATCATATTTTTTAATTGCTTCTGTCAGGTGGTTTACATCAATAAACGTCTTGTCTAACAGCCAAAGTATCTCAAGAAAGAAGTATTTGTCCTCTTTGTTTTGACTACGACTAATACAGCTGTTGAGGCAGATTATGTAATCTTGAACGGAATTAGAGACATCGTGAAACACCATGTTTACCTGTTTCTCGTCCATATACGTTTTTCCGTGTAAATCTCGTTTTTCAACGTAAGTCGCACTCTCAGCCAAACATAAACAATATCCATTTTTTCTGTTCCAAAAACTTTGAGCTGGAAAACTGATTGAATAATCAGAATTGACGGATTTCCACAAAGAGTAGTCATACTCACGGCCATTTTCGTCCGTACGTATATCTTTATAGTATTTTACAAAGAATAGAGGATATTTTCTCAATTCTTCGTAAACTTCCGTGCTTATTTCAACAGTCATTTGCATATGATAAATTCTTTTCTGTTGTTATAGCGATAATATAATATATAATAGTTCTCTCTCATATACCTATTTCGAACACTCCTTAATTCCTAGCATCTTCTTATACACGAATCCTTCACCACCAGGGAAGTAAGCTTCGAATACAATGCAGAGAAACCGTGCAATGTCCTTACGCTTCTTACCAATCTTGAAGAAAGCGGAACTGGCATACGCCATTAGGTCGGCTTGGCTGCATTTGGCACCGCCATCAACGACAGCGCAGCACCGACATACATAAACCTAATCTTTGGTTTGTCGCTTATGGGCGATATGTCCACAAACAAGGCAAGGACAAGCGACAACGCGCAGCAGCAGAGTTCTATTTGCCCCAAGAGCAATTCTTTCTTATTCTGTTTTATCTTATTTTTTCTTTTTGTTCTCCAAAGCCTTTTTCTGTTCACTTGCCAATCTGCGTTCAACCTTCTTTACATCTTCTGCTGGAGGAAGGTCCTCTGGAACTATACCACGCTGCACAAGCATATCTCGAACAGCAGCTTGTTGGCAATATGCTCTTGGCTTATACGACTTTCTCCTTGAAGGTATTTGGTCTGTACATTCACGCTCGTCATTTCTGCCGCAAAATCTTTTGCTTTGATACTGATAGTGGGGAGGAAATCTGCCAATGGTCGTTTCTCTGGGATTCCCATGCGTCGCTTCAGCGTTGCAGTATTCAAACGAAATAATGCTTGGTCTCCCTTGGAGCGTATCACTGCAAAACTCTTGTCATTCACACCTCGTTCATAAAGTACGCCAGAAAGTTTACGCTCTGTTTCCTGTAGTTTAGCACGTGCCTTAACTCTTTCAACTTCAATAAGACGCTGTTCTATAAGTTCTGCACGACGAGTTTGCACAGCAAAGTAAGTTTGCGCAAATGCTATCTGTGGCTTGCGAGGGTCGCCATTTTGAGCAACAAGGTAGCAAGCATAGCGTGTTAGCATAATGTCATCGATCTGACGCTCAGCACCTGAACCAAGTACAACCATTTTGCTGACGTCAGCAAAATGATCTTTTATATCATGACCTGCATTTTTGCAAGAATCCTTTGCTTTATCAATGACTTTCAAGAAATTACGCCATTGGGTATATCCCAATAGAGAACATAATTCTCTTGCGCTCCAACATTCTATGCCATTTGTAACACATGATACTTTTTCAAATTGAGAGAACAATGCTTGTATTTCTTCTTTTTTCATTCTGTTTCGTTTTTGAATTCTTCGAATCGCACTAAGTCGGTCAATTCTACATCTAATATTTTGGCAATCTGCATCAGATTACCTAAGTCTGGTTGACTTGAATTGGTGCACCATTTTGATATGGTAGTTTGGTCTTTACCTAATTGTTCAGCCAACCATTTGTTCGTCCGTTGCTTTTCTGCAAGAACTACTTTTAGCCTATTTAAATTTTTACTTACCATATAGCAATCGTTTCTCTTGGCAAAGATACGGCAGATTTCTCCTTGACTACATTCATTTCTGTTCCGACCTTTTCTTCAGTACCCTCATAGCGGATGAAGCGAGTGCGGGCACGAGAGAAGAAGCGCTGGGGATTCTTTCCGAAAAGAAGGATGCAAGCGGTACTAACCTTATGCTGACCTCTGCTTTCATAATCACACCGCCATTGGCATTAGCCATAGCCACAATGGGTACAGCTAACGTTTTCGGTTTATTCCTCCTCGCTCCAATCACCGATGTTTTGTCTCATCGGTGCCTTGGCGCCACCCCATGATCCGTTGGCGCTTTCTGAGCCGTTAAAATCTATTTTGTTTTCGCTGGTATCGTATTTTGGACCGTCGGAACCTGCCAGAATTGTGGTGCTTTCCATGTCAAATTCGATTATTTTAGGTGCAATGTATTTGTTTTTTCTTATGGTTTTGTTCATTGTTGTTTGTATTTCTGATTTGGTTTTAGTTTGTTTATGTATGCAAAATTAGTGGTATTCAGTTGAATAAACAAGTAAAAACGAATGTTTGTGGATGTTGAGTACTATGAATTGTGTGGTTTTACAACTAACTTTTGTGGCAGTTTGTGATTAACTTTAAGTTTTATTCTGAACAAGAAACAACAATAAGGCGTACAACCTTAATCATTACGATTTTGGTTGTACGCCTTTTTCGGTTGTCATTGAATTTGTTTATTTCGTTGCTTTTGTGTTTTTAACGAACCACCGCTTTCTTTCCGTTGACAATGTAGATGCCTTTAGAGGTTGGAGTGGTTATGCTGCGGCCCTGCAGGTCGTACCATACTGGTATGGAAGCGTCATCGCATTTGATGCTTTCAATGCCAGTCGGATCTACATAGTTGTGCTTGCTGTAGTAATAGTGGCACACGTTGCGATAGCCGTCGGCTGCCGTCTCAACACTCTCAAGCAGATAGTCGGTGCCGGGGAGATACTCGTAGGTGATGTTGCCACCCTTGCTGTAGATTTCCTCAACCAGTCGGTCGTTGTCGTCAAGACGGTATGTTATTGTATTTACTATGGTCTGATTGCCGTTGTAGGTGTCGGCAACGATATTGCCATCCTTGTTATACACCCTTTGGGCTTCTGTCGGTCCCTCCATGGGTTCCCAATCGCCCTTGTCCGTGTTCCAATTATAGTACCACATTACTACACCGTTATCATATTCGTTATCATCCTCTTCACTTTCGAGAGGCATCAACGGGTCGGTATAGTTATATTGCGGATTAGCAGGAACGGATGCGTTGCTTACGAGAGTCTGTTCATAATGACCGTATGTTACAACGCCATCTGACACAACGTAGTTTCCATGAGTATTCCATACGCCATCATTGTTTTCTATAGAATGATAGCCGTCGGTCATATCATCGATAAACTTCGGCGCTTTAGCTGCACGCGTTGTGAGACGTTTTCTGGCTCTTGCTTTGCTCCAATCTACCTTGGTCCACGGACCATCCCAGCTGTCGCCATCATATTCTGCCTCACCAGTCCATATACCGTTCTTGTTATACAAGTATTCAATCTTGGTGAAGTCGTTTTCGCTGATGCTATGGTCAATCTTCCATGCAATATGTCCATCGGCGTTATATCCTACTCGTGCCTCGCCGTAGTCGGTCACTGTTGACGTGTCGTTGTTGTCGGGGCCAGACTTTATAGAAGTCTCCTTCCATGTACCTCCAATGAGTTGTCCTTTATCGTTCCACTCGTATGTACTCTCACCCTTATCTCCATCGTCGGCATAATAGTAAGAAGATGTTGCTATACGTCCAAACTGCATAAACTCGTCCTCCGGATATATCTGACCGCCACCGTTTAATGCTTCAATAGCTTCACGCAGCGACAGCTTCTTTGCATAGTCGTCGGCGTAAGTGTATTCATTTTTATATGATATTTCCGATGATGATTTGTTGTATTCGATGAAGGATAGCAGGCGACCGCTATTGTCCCATGCGAAAGTAGAAGTGTGCCCGCTTGTTACCTCGCCATTCTTGCTATAGTAGCGCATTGTCTCCTGTACGGGGCGGGTGCTGTCAGCGTTGAGTTTGTATTCATGTTCGGACGATTTCCACATTTCTCTCTCTATACTTCCTACCGTGATTTGTAGATAGCCTTCGCAGCTATAGACACGTTTGTACAGTTTCCCGTTTTCCGTTTGCCATACCATCTTACGGAATTCATCAACATACAGCTCGTTTATATCCATCGTGGTTTGGTCCGAACCATTTGTTTCTGCCGTAAGATCATACAAAAGTCGGCTTTCCCTGATGCTATTGTAGTTTGCATTGTCGGCGTATTTGTCTACCGGTCCGGAGTATTCTCTCTTCTTATAGCCGCTTATGTACTCCTTCTTGCTGTCGATGTCGTATCCGTAATTGATTTTCTCCACTCGGTTGCCCCACTGGTCGTAGGCGTATGCCTCACTTAGGTGAGTGGTTCCGTCGACGTATTTCTGATAGTGGCGCTCCCATGTCGTGTTGCCTATCACTTCCACTTCGGCTTTGTTCTTCTCAGAGGTCTTGTTGCCAGCCTTGTCCACGTTGTAGGCAGTTCGGGCTGTACACTGTCCGTCGGCGTCGAACACGTACTCCTGGCGATACGAGTTGTCGGTGTCGAGCACCCACTGTCCCGCCTCTTTGTTGTATTCCATGACCGACGTGATATATCCATACTCGTTGTATTGATATTCCTTCTTGCGCGTGTCGCTTTCCACTCTGTCGAGCAGCGTAAGCTCGGTAGAAGGCTTTACAGCCTTGATTTTTATGATAGGCACATTGTTTTGTGCCACCGCAGGAGCAGCCTGCAGAAGCATTGCCGAGGCAATAGTAAATAATAGGGTAGAACTTCTCATATTATATGTTTATTAAGTTTTGACAAATACAAATCCTTCTGTAGCCGGACGACAACACTCATAGTATTCCCATACGATAAACGGTTCCGATGAGCTGTGCGATATTTCGCGATTTTGTTTTCTTGAGCAGTTGTCGGCGATGATACTCCACGGTATGTGGAGATATGAACAACTTTTCCGAAATCTCTTTGCTGCTAAGTCCTATGGCGAGCAGACTTAATATCTCCTTTTCGCGTGTGGTGATACTGTCCTTTATATCGGTATTCATGTAGCTGGTATTTGATAATGAGTACGCTGTTTGGTTACAAAGGTATAGAAAAATAATAGTAAATATAGTCCTTTAAACACAGTAACCCCCTACCAAGAACTAAAAACTATTGTTTTTGGTAGGGGGTAAGCTATGGTTTTCCGTAGTAGGTCGAGCCACTGTCCGACCGACATAAAACGCTTTATAAAAACCCGGCATCAGATGTTTGCCTTCAAGCCCAATTCAGTTGCCCGGCTAATCATTTCGGCAGCGTTGGCTACATTGAGTTTCTGCATGATACGACGGCGATGAAACTCCACGGTATTGGCACTGATGCCAAGCCTTGAAGCCATGTCGGCGGCAGAGAGTCCCATTGCCGTGAGACCGACTACCTGCTTCTCACGGTCGGACAGACGGTCGGGGTGGCGCTTCAATGAATTGAGCAGCCGGAAGAAGGTTGGACTATAGTAGCCCTTGCCGTCACAAAGACTCTTAACGGCCATAAGCAGTTCCGCAGCGTTGTCGCTCTTCATCACCACCGCCTCGGTGTCCATATCGGCTATCTCGCCTACCGACCAGGGTTCTTCGTGCATGGTATATACCACCACTTGTGTGGCTGGTTGTACGTCGCGAACGTGCTCTATTAGCATGGATCCGCTTTCGCCGTTGAGGTCGAGATCGGTTATAAGTATGTCTACTTTATGTCGGTTGAGCATCTGTTCTGCCTCTTCAAGCCCTGCGGCATCCATGATACGTGCTTCGGCAAACGACGAAGCCAGCAGAGCGTGTATGCCCTTGAGCACTATGGGGTGGTCGTCGACGATGAGTATTGTCATTGTTTTCAATTGGTTAAGGTGTGACTATACGGTGGTGATTCGGTAAATGAGCGTCAGCCTATGGCGCTTGTCAGCCTCATCGACAGTAAGCTTTGCGCCGATGCGGTCGGCACGTTTCTGCAGCGTCTGCTGTCCTATGCCATGGTCGGAAGTGTGCCTGCCGTCTGCCGAACGGGCGCCTATGCCGTTGGCAACGCATACGCATAGGTTGCCGTCTATGGCAGTTAGCGATATGTCTATGGTGCTGTGGTCACCGTATTTCATAGCATTGGCTGTCGACTCCTGAATAATGCGGTATGTCTCGTAAGCCACCTGTTGCGGCAGACTGCTCCAATCGAACGCAGTGTCTATCTTGAGCGAGATGTCGCGGCCACCGTTCTTGTTGATGGCGGCTACATACGAGCGCACCACAGCGTCGAGTGTGACCGTGGCGAAAGATGGAGGCATAAGCTCGTGCGATAACTGGCGCACGTTGCGCCATACGTCATCGAGATACTGCTCGGCATGAATGCTGTCTGTAGCAAGCATCAGTTTGGTGGCGAGGATGTCGTTGCACACCCCGTCGTGCAGATCCTTGGCTATGCGCTCACGCTCGCTCTCGAGCCCGTCGATGTAGCTCTGCTTCTCGTGCAACAACGCCCGCTGTGCAGCGATGCGTCTGCGATAGAGCATAATGCCTACCACTCCCAGCAGTAGCACTACCGCCACCACAAGCCACAGCACCTGATTGGCTTTCTCGGCAGTCTCGCGTTTGGATTCAGCCAGAGCCGTCTCCGTTTCCAGAGTCTTGTATTTCACCGTGAATTCGCTCATGCTTTTCTCAATGTCGCTTTGCTTTACAGAGTCGAGCACGGCATAGGCACGATTCATGAACGCGAGCGCTTCAGCGTTGCGATTCATGTTTTCGAGACACAGGGCTTTCATGCGCAGCATCTTGTCTAACGGCATTGCCTGGTTATGGGTGCCGCTGGTGATGATGCTATCCACAAGTGCGAGTTGCTCGGCGTATCTATGCTGCTTGCCAAGAAGATCGGCTTTGACCTCAAGAATGCCCAAAACTCCGTTGCTATTAACTGCCATTCCGTCCATTACACGGTCGGCATATTGCATGTATTGCGCCACGGATTGATAGTCGCCCAATACGCTGTACGACTTCAGAATGATAGAAAGAAACTTCAGCGTGAGCACGTTATAGCCTACGCTCTTCACCTCTTGCCAGCACGGCAGCATAGCTTCGAGTGCCATACGATGGCGGTTCTGCCTCATATATATAC
>OJJU01000275.1_pt1 | contig 22340 bp, 21 predicted proteins | sample 1596141 | NCBI WGS metagenome assembly OJJU01 (sample SAMEA4350150, study PRJEB24818) | metagenome | biome: human; feature: gut; material: faeces | place: Denmark | collected 2013-09
TGCCATACTTGCCACCATGAGCAAAACAGATATTTTCCAAATGATAATCATTCAAAGCACGCTTAAACTGCTCTTCCGTTATATCACTCCATTTTCCTACAAAATGAAATTCTACAGGCAAATTCTTTTCATGCAGGATTTTTGCAGCTTCCACAATAGTCCAAACACCCTTTTCCGCAATCATATTGCTAAGAAAGAGTACATTCATCTTATTATTCTTCATTCTTCTGGTATTCCGTTAGGACAAACAAATACATCTTCTCTTTTTACATACTTCATGACATCACTATATAAACATTCAGACAAGAGAATCACCTTGATTCCCTTAAAGAATCGCTGATATAGGATATTATCCAAGAAACTGTTTTGGCGAGTTGCAACACCCTTATTATGATAATGGACAACCACTTGATATCCCATCCGCTTAATCATCTGAACAACAATATAGTCCTTATAGAAAGCGCCGCCACAAGCATTTGGTGTTACATATACCAAGTCTGGGTTGATCGTTTTCAAACTCCTACGAATTTTACGCAGCAACGCATAAAAATCAACTAACTTTCGGACTCCAACCTTACCAATATCTTGCAGATTCTTAGCCGTTGTCAGATTGATGTAATGCCCCTCAAACTTCTCATTGATAAGCTTACTATCATGTATATATTGCCCCACCATTGCCGCACCATGTACAGGAGGCGGCATGTGCATAATAAATAAAATCTTCTGTTTCATTGTAATAGGATAAACTTACGGATTTTAGATAAGCTTTTTAATGATATTTAATCTCGCAATATCACGATGCTTGGAAGTAAAACCAAACTCAAACAGATGGTTATTTCTTATTGGATAAATTTTATTATACAAATCGTTAACCACCTCCTGATTATTCCCCCCAAGGCGCTGAGCTAACTCCTTTTTAAAATAATGAATTTTTCTTATTACATTCGTCTCATGCGTAGGTCTTACTTCTTTACTTTCATAAGGACAATATATTATTCTCTTATTATTACCAAATATGTAAGACATAATCCATTTCCACCAAACTTCATCTGTTTCGCCAAAAGAAGTGCCAAACAAGATGACCACATTTGAATTTCTGATCACATCTTTTGCTCGGTTATCATTACCAGCAGCAAACATTTCATTGATAAAAGGCTTAACCATCATTGAACGAATATCAAATTCATTTCCATAACCCTCATTTGCTATTTGTGAAACATCATTCACTCCCATGAGAATTCCCGTATTCAAATCTTGATGAACATGAATGACTTCATGTAAGGTTACCTTTTTCGGTGGCATAGCTCGTTCATTCCTTAAAGCCATCATTTTTTCTACCGTTGATGTGTAGTTAAAATTTATCACATTCAACTCTATATCATTCGGCGAATTGATAACATTTAAGAAATCTCGATATTCTTGTTTCGGCTTATTATCCAAATAGCGGTCAATATCAAGTATATCTTGGAGAAAATGCTCTGATAAATTATCCAGATTAGGGATTACAAACTTATCAACTTCCCCCAAATACTTGGCCAATTCATCTCTAATATTTTCAAATGCTTCTATATAAGCATCCGAATCTTGCAGATACTTCTTGGATATTTCGCCCAGACTTTTCTCCAAATCAGCCCAATTCCTGGGCTTTTCTCCAATCTCTTGCTTGATTAAATTTGTCGATTTAGGAGAATCTACTTGTAGATAATATTTGTAAAAATCTGAATATGAAGTCGGCAGACCCATATTCAAATCAAATCCATTACCTAAAATTAAAGTTACATTCATTCTTATTGTCTTATATATTCAAAACAGCACTACGTTAAATCAACACATAATCGTCTAAAAAATCAATAACTTAAATTAAAAAACGCTCATAAAAACTTAACTATATCAATTGGTCAAGTCACTATTTTTCAACAACTTTGTTGATTACAACAAAAGCTATCTTACATGAATACAGGACTTGACCAATAAGCGTAAAGTTGCTTAGCATATTACTGAATTATTAACGAACTATCGAAACAAGAATAGTCATTGACAACCAACAAGACATAAAATCTATCACTTAGCAAACAATGCCTCATATCCTTCTTGCATTTTCTGAATGGAGAAATGAGAATTTACAAATTCAAAAGCCTTAGCTTGTAAAGAGGTAACATCTAAAGAATCTAACTGATTAAAAATTTTCATGTAATCCTCAATATTATTATCTTGTACTTTTAATGGCCAGTCTGATGGCAAAGTTTCATTCAAGCCATCAATATCATTAACAATAGTAGGTGTACCATTCATTGATGCTTCAATAGAAAGTGAATTTAAACCTTCATGTACGGAAGGAATAAAAACAATATCAAACGAGCCTATAAAAGAAGACAAATTAGCTATAGGTCCAGATATTCTTACGTTTTCCAAATTACCTAACTCTTCATTAACATATTCTGCCATTGGTCCAGTTCCTGCAACATGAAAGAAAAATTTGTTTGGGTCTACTTTCTTTATAACATTCACTAAAGCAGGCAGACCTTTCTGATGCACAAAACGCCCAGCAAAAAGAATGTTTATTTTCCCCTCAATTATTTGTGGATACTTAGTTTGAGAAGATGGTTTAAACCCATTATAAATAAGAGGTATATCTGTCTTTCCTCCATACTTATCTACGTATGACTTTGAGACTGCTATACTATTGCTAACATTTGCATTCTCACGTTGGATGTATTTCTCTACAATCTTTCCTATTCTCCCCCACGAATTCCAAAGAACTGTATTATGAAGAGTCCTTACCAATTTAAAACGATAAGAAGGGAACAACTTATGAAAAAGAAAGACTGCAAGATCAGGAATTTCCGTATGTGTCTGTATAACATCCGGTTTGTATGTATCAACTAACTTTTTCAATCTAAAAGGAAAACTCACTATAGCCTTTTTATTGTTCATCAAAGTACCTCTATGATAAATAACTCCGTATGACTCCAATTCCTTAATCATTTCTTGGGTATATGCAGAATTACCTTTAGCTACTTCCACAACATGATACTCATAATTAGAATTACTTGACTCTGCTATATTAAAAGCAATTCTTTCTGCTCCACCCATCTCGAAATGGGTGACAATTTGAAAAATAACCTTTTTTTTCATATTAATCAATCTCCATATTAAGCACCTGTTCGATTACGGGTGCCATGTCATAATATTTATATTGTCCTAATCTACCACCAAAAATTACATTCTTTTCATCTTCTGCCAAAGAACGATATTTTTCGGCTAACTCATTATTACGTACATCATTTACTGGATAATAAGGTTCCATACCATCCTTATATTCAGTAGAATACTCCTCGCTCACTACAGTATTAGGAGAATCATATACTTCTTGACCGAACATTTCAAAATGTTTATGTTCAATAACACGCGTATATGGCTTATCATGAGAAGTATAATTTACGACAGCATTACCTTGATAATTAGACACACTCTCAACTCTCGTCTTAAACGAAACGGTACGCCAATCAAGCTTACCATACACAAAGTCAAAATACTCATCAATTGGTCCTGTGTAAACAAGTTTGTCGGCATATTTTTTCCAGTCTCTATATTTCGACTTGAAGAAATCAGTATCTGTAACACATTCTACACCATCCAGCAAACCATCAATAAGCTTATTATATCCCCCAACTGGTATGCCTTGATACTTGTCGTTAAAGTAATTATTGTCAAAAACAAGGCGGACAGGCAAGCGCTTTATTATAAACGCTGGAAGCTCTGTGCACTTACGCCCCCATTGTTTTTCGGTATACTCCTTTATGAGTATCTCAAAGATGTCCTTACCAACTAAGGTTAGTGCTTGTTCCTCCAAATTACCAGGTTCACGACCGCAAAGAACAGCAAGCGCCTCAGCTTTCTGTTCGTCAATCTTTGCTTGTGCTTCCTCAGGCGTGGTTACACCCCACAGCTGAAAGAACGTATTCATATTGAAAGGCAAGTTAAACAACTTTCCTTTATAGTTAGCTACTGGGCAATTCGTATAACGATTAAATTCAACTATAGAATTTACAAAATCCCACACTTTTTTGTTTGATGTGTGAAAAATATGAGCGCCATACTTATGCACATTAATATCTTCTATCTTCTCGCAATAAACATTGCCTCCCAAATGAGAACGCTTGTCTATAACAAGGCATTTCTTACCAAGTTGCTTTGCCCGATAGGCAAATGTGGCTCCGAATAAGCCTGAACCAACAACCAAATAATCAAATTTACTAGTATCCATTTTTTTTACTGAAATTTCGCAAGTTAATATACATCAACTTGCTTGTTTAAAATACAAATATTACTTATCTCATTAATTATTTACTATTAGGATTTATCGTAATTCCTTCCCGCTTTATCTGAGCAGGACTACCTGCTATGAGTGAATAAACATGAGGAGAATAATCCTTATTAAGAAGTGAATTTGAAGCAACAACACATCCATCAGGCACAATAGTGCCTGGCATTATTACATTTCTAAATGCAAACCAACATTTATTCCCTATCCTAATTGGCTCAGAGACGTTTCCATATGGTTTGCCATCTATTGTCATTAATTCATGGAAATTTGTATCCATGAAAATACACTCCCATCCTATAAGTACATTGCGTCCAAAAGTTATTCTATTTGAACAAACAATCTTCATCTCTGCTGTTGAACTGAAATAATCAGAAAACGTTAGCACAGCACCTTTCCCTACAGAAAGTTTTGCTCCACTACCTATATTACATTGTCCTTTAAAAACTATACAGCCATTGTTTTGAATCATAATGCCATTATTTTTATATATTGAAACACCATGTAAGCCTAGTTTTATCATGCCAGGAAACGCCCCCCCATCAATTATGATTTTTCCTTTTATTGAAACAAGCTGTGGCTTATATAATATAATTGGCAGAAAAATAGCCTGTTTAAAAGGTAAATGATGAAAATTGAAATATACAGTCTGAAATATATATGGGACTGCCTTGATTATATTTTTAATTTTATTACTCATCGTATTTACATTTTTACTGATTCATTATCTATATTCATTAGGAAAGCAAAACTTATTGTTATATAAACTTAGAATCAACATACCATTTTGACTTAGAAAATCTCTTGGCAGCACTTTCTGGTCTTAGATAATCTTTTACCTTCTTCATGTTCCAATTGACTTCATTACGATTTGAAATAAGCCAATTTATTCGTTTTACCAAATTATCATAGTCATCTTCCAAATATCCAAAATCCCCACATACTTCAAATAATCCAGAAAAATAATCGTTCCTTATTGCTAATATTGGTCTTTCGCAATCGATAGCATCAAATACTGTTCCACTTGCAGTATATTTATATCCCTCTGGAGGAAAAGAATAAAGTACATAATCCAAGTCGCAAATATTATCATACATCAATTCACGACTTATAAAGAAATCACCAACTCCATCAGGTATAATCACACCAGCCTCATTTAACTTATCACGCTGATCACTGGTATTACCTATTATGCGGAATTCTATTTGGGAGTTATTCTTATAATGTTTTGCTAGCTTTAGGAAAACATCACCTCCTTTTTTGGAACTTAAGCCACCCACAAAACCAAGAATTAGTTTACTAGAAGACACATGACTTTTCTTCGGAATACGATCAAAAATAGCAGTATGATCAAAAGCCAGCATTTTTTCTTTCACTTGTGTTGACATAAGAGGCAATACATTATCTAAAATAGTATCACTTAAAACTGCAAACCAAAGATTCTTTGCAATTTTTACATTTGCTTTATCAAACATATGGATACTTTTTTTGAACAGCCAACTGACCTTATTATGCCCCAACACCTCTTGAATGTCACTATGACAAACTATCAATACTCGCCTGTTTGTTATTCGGGCAACCCAATTAATCGGATACAAAGCTATCGCTGTCATGTAATTTATTACGATATCGGCATCTTTAGAAGTAGTTGTAATATACCAACAACAGAGCAATGTTGATTGTATCTGTTTCAAAAAACGTCTGAGCTTACCTATTGGTTTAAATATATTAACTACATTTATCATAGAGACCTTGACATTTTTTGGTAATTCACCTAATAAATGTTCTACATTATCTATCGAATCTTTATTAGCATAGTAGCGAACTTCATCATACATGTCGCAAAACATTCTTAATGAAGAGGCATCAAACATCTCATGTAGATGCCCTGTCGAATAAGTATCAATATACAATAGTTTTTTCATTATTTTCTATTTTTTTATTCTCTTTGAAAATTTTTCATAACTCCAGGCAATGAGTAAAGGTATGAATATTCCTGCCATTGCATGGAATGGCCAAAGAAATGTATAACAATCATTGAGACCAGGAAATTCAACTAATCTTTCAATTGGATAACCTTTTATTTGCAAGTAAATATAGCTAACAATTTTGAACGATAAGAAATGCCATCCAAGTATAGCCATTGTATGTTGCCCAACATAGCACAAAAACTTTGACATTTTACCCTCCCCGAATTGGATTTTATTGGAAAACGAAAGACATACGTATATACCAAACAATGCCAGGAACATGAATATCAAAACAGAAGTACCTGTTGTATCAAAATAATATCTGCCAAGATAGGCACAAAATAACATTAAAGGAACTATAGAACATGCTACCCCTACACTATACATCTCCTTTACATTCTTAGTATGTGCCAATTCGCCTAAACCAAATAGAATTATACCAAGCAAGGTCTGTTGGGATATTTGTATCCATAGAACCTCTATCTTATATACACCCATTACCATTGCTCCCCAAAGTATAACTAATAGAGTTGGTAAAATTATTGAAATGCTTTTGGCAATGTGTTATCTAGGAATTTTTCACAATTTTCCATTTTACTATAAGAATTTTTGTTGTAAATATGCCCATACCGTTTGCTTTCCTTCAAATTTTTCTAAAGGCTTCAATCTCCATGATAATTTGAACAGATAAGTATCGCTATTTAATACGGATTCTTTTTCTTTATCAATAGGTAACGACAGCATCTTTGTCGCAGATAACACACCTATATTATTATAAGGAATTTTATCTACTTCCTTCTTTATACTATCGTCTGCATTATAAGCCATTTTCATAAGATAGTCCATCATGAAATAATCCACAAATCGAGATTCCTTTTGCAAGTATGCAAAAAAGCAGTTACGTACATAAGCATACCATGAACTATGAGGCTTAGCCGACAAGAAATAATTACTCCATTTACATTCTGTAATATAAAAGCCTTTATTAGGAAACTTAATTGAATAATATGAACTTTCAAAGATTTCTTCCGACAAATCCTTCTTCACAAATATTGTTGCATCAATCCATAAACCTCCATTCTCATATAAAAGACATGTACGGATAATATCTGCAAAATGAGCAGACTTTATGATTCCATTTTTATATTTGTCTATTATATATTGAGGAATATAACAATAATTCTTGAAGTTCTGTTCGGTTATAACTATAACAGGATGATTTCTTGCATGAATACGCAATGATTTCATACATGTTTTACATAAATCTGGCATAAGTTCCTCGCCTTGCAGCCAACATACCCATATAGGTGGAGAAGGAAAATTATGTTTATGTTCACATTCATTCTGCTCTATTGGGATATTATCTCCAACTATTTTACGTATGAAGCGAAATACAGCAACATGCTTCTTTTCCATAATCGAATGTCCTATACATTCTGGCAACTTTGCAATAAGGGGCCACAACATATTTGTTATAGCTATGAAAAATCCGAAATGAGGCAGTTCTTCTATAAAAACTCTTAATCTCGTAGTAATCTTGTTCATAATCTTCTTCTATCAGCCTTAGCTGGTTTAAACATCAATGCCAACATTGCTAATTTCTCCTTAAGCGTATAATAAGAAGCCAAGAATATAGGAAATTGGAAAAGAAAAACAATTCTAAAGAATAAATACACCAATGGCGAACACGTTTTCTTCATATATAGCATATAGCTATTGAAGAATGTTTGCCTATTAGAGTATGAATATTTTTTGTTTTCAACCTTGCTTGATACACATTCCAAATGAACGATCAAAGGAGTTGGAACTATCATCGATGTATACCCCGATTGTCTATAACGATATTGCATTTCACTTTCCTCATAATACATGAAGAAATCAGGATCAAACATACCACATTTTTCAACGACTTCTCGTCTGATACAGATATCAGCTCCCATCACATATTCAACATGCTTTGATTTTGCCGTATCATCATATTCTTTCTTTTGCGTAGGTTTTATTCCAAGACCACGAAGATACAAACCAAAAGAATTGTTTATCGCAGAATAAATATTAGGAATTTGCCCATAAGAGTTATTAATGTCTCCATCGGGCGAACGTAGCCATCCACCGATACAACCTACCGAAGGTGGAAGTTTATCAAACTCATCAACAAAACATTTAATTGCATTGTTTAATAAGTATGTATCCGAATTTAATAGAAGGATGTATCGCCCAGAAGAGAACTTATAACCTAGGTTATTAGCTTTGCCAAAACCTAGGTTTCCACCGCTCTGTACATACTTAATATTAGGGTATGACGCAAGCATATCCTTGCTTCCGTCATGAGAATTATTATCCACAACAATGACTTCAAATGAAACATCTTTTGTCCATTTAAAAATGGAATCAAGACATTGCTTGGTAACTTCTCTTGTATTGTAATTTACTATTATGATTGATATATTCATTTCTTTGGGAATAATAAGTGACAAAATAGAAGAAAAAGGCTATTATAGCATTTCCATCTGCAGTAAGCATAAGATAAGAGTGAATGGTAGGAACACATATTATCCAGATAGCATACCATTTCATGGCAGTTGGTACCTTTTTGTCTTTTAGAGCAACATAGCAATATCGATAAATAATAAATAATGGTATAATGCCATAATAAAAGAACGTACCTAAAATACCAATGTCAGAAATATAACATCCTCTATAAGTCTGCGCCGCAAGCATAAGCTTTGTATATTCTCCTGATATACTCCATACTCCATTTCCTATGAGATAATGATAAAGTTTGGTCTTCATTTCCACCAAATAGAAGCTCAACGCTTGCCATCTGTTGTAATTGTCATCATCAAGCTGTAACTGTGTTTCTTCAACAAGTGACTTGTAAATTATTTGCACATAAGGAATTGCAATAATAACGAGAATGCCTATACATATATAAACTAAGGTTTTGTGACGAGAACGCATTTTGAACATACACCAGCAAAATGCAGGCAGAGCACCAAGTAAGGTACTTCTATTCTGAAAAGCAATAATTACGCCTAATAATACCATTAATTCTAATATGTCATTTGTCCGTGGACTCTTTAGTAACTTTCCACAACAAAAGAAAAAGTACATTACCAACAGTCCAAGCCCAGGGCATCCAAAACCGATATCTGTACTATCAGCTTCCGCTCGTAAAGCAAGTTCCTCTTTCACTTTATCCGCATCAACAAACCAATCTGGTAGAAATACTCCTAAGACAAACATAATGGCGGAAAGACGAGCACATATTTTAAATATGTACAGTAATTCTTGTTCCTCTGGACGGATGGCATATAAAACCAATGTGAAAAGAATATAATAATTAAATCTTTGAGAAATCAAAGTATTAATCACATCCTGTCCATAATCCATCCAAGGGACAAAGACAGAAAGTAACATCACTATCATCAACAACCATATATATATGGTGTTTCTTTTCACATATAGAGCATTGTTCCCCGTATATCGAAATCTGGCGAATGCATAAAACCCTAATACAAAATTTACACAAAAGGTAACATCACGATCGGGCATAAACGCATTGGTAAAAGCAATATTAAAATATCCAAAAAGAAAAAGCATCCACCATAATAGAAATTTTCCCTTGGACGAGAGCCGTTTATAGCTCATATTCTTATTAACTATATTATCCATCTATTTATCTAATAAAACATACATCGGTTTTTAGCCGAAAAATTATATTTTAAATTTGTAGAACGCTTTCCTATGATTTTTGCAGGAATGCCACCAACTACAGTAAATGGCGGAACATCTTTGGTAACAACTGCACCAGCTGCAATGACGGCACCTTCACCTATTTGTACACCATGCAATATAATTGCATTAGGTCCTATCCATGCTCTGTTTCCAACCTTAATTCCACCAACTTTTGAAACTGAAGCTCTAAAATAAGGGTCATTATAGTCATGTGAGTCTGTATAAAATGAAACATTGGAACCAATATTAACATTTTCGCCAAGTTCTATACCACCTCTTCTTGCATCCAATATACAATTATCTCCAACTATACATCCTTTGTTGATAACTAAATTCCATGAACCTCTCAATTCTGTTCCAAAATACATCACAGCTTCCGGGCCTATTTTTGCACAATATATATGACGATACAACCATAATCGCACATGATGAGAAGGTATTTTTGAAACCTGAAACTGAGAATAGCGATAGTAAGAGAGAAATATGTTGCCAACAAATTTCCTTATATAATCCGTTAATGAAAGAGAAATATACTGAGCATTTTCTGCTTCTTTCTCCGATTGTAGCACAATATTGTGATTATGCCGTGTTTTTACCCAAGTTCTTAGGGGGAAAAGAAGTATGACAAAAATCACCCATGTTCTATAAATCAAGAAAAGCGTTATAATAAAAAATAATATTTCAAATGACATAATTCATTAGTTTGCACTCAATTTAGGGCATAGCCCTTTGTATAGGAATTTTTGCGAGTTCCTATATGCTGAGTTGTTAAAATTTTAATGTTTTATTAATTCAAGTTTCGCAAGTTCAGAAGTTAAAGGAATTAAAGAAGTTATCACTCCCTACGGTCATTCGGGAAGTTAAGAGACAATAGTCTTCTAGCTTAAACTTAGGACATTTGTCCCTTAACTTCCCTCTAACTTCCCTAAGTTTCCTTAACTTCCCCACATGCGAAATTTCAGTTATGAGCCCACTTGAAAAAGTCATTTTTACGAAAACGTGTCATTGATTGTCAATAAGTTACAAAGACAAAAAATATGATTCGGGACTTTTTCAAGTGGACTCAGTTATTAACTATTACATACATTTTACGCAAAAAAATCTCAATCATCCATATTTACCTTTGCAATACTAAATTAAGTAAAGAAGGTACAAAACATTTATCTACTTATTAATATCATTTAGAATGCAAATAGTACGCATTATTAGGATTATCCAAATCTGGCATTATCTTAAAGGAAGGGTATAGTGATGAAAGGCATGAACAATACCATGACTTAAAACAATGTTTAATTCGTTCTGCAACACTAAGTTTAGTGCCATTTTTGATCCACATAATAGGCTTATGAATAGTTTCTTTTCTTTCTGCTAACAACCACACATTAAATAAACGTTCTGCCATATATCCATATATACGCTTTTGAAAAACAGTATAAGAAGAAATATCTGTTATTTTTTCAACATTATCTAGTATATCAAAAAGCCAAGAACAATAAGCATCAAAATCACTCCATTTCATTATAAACATATTAAAATTTGACATTTTGGAATTATTTTGCATAAAACTCTCAAAAGCATCAATATACTTTTTCTCTTGCGTTGTATGAATTACATGACTTAAAATTCTATAATCATCACTAATGTGGGATATGCAATAATCTATAGAAAGAGGAACATTGTAGTCGATTTTTTTTGCAACAACAATTTCTCCCTTTACGACCTTATTGATAATTTCATCAGGGACACTTAAATCTAAATTATCAAAAGCGCTTGCATTAAATTCTGTAAATGGTACAAACTTCTGGCATTGATTATGAAAATCAAAATATCTTCTATAATGACACAAACCAATTACATCAATATCCTTGAGATTTTTCCAAGCCCAATATAAAGCAGTAAGTTCACAAAAAGATGCATTCTTATCACTTATATTACTTCCCGTATTATCACACGTAATACCTAAATTTAATTGAGAATTCAACTCTTTACCTACATGAATTGGCTCATATGGAAAAACAGAAGCCATAACATCTTTTTTATGGCAAGCAACTAAAATTTTAACCTTCATTTTTGTATTATTTAAAAGCCACTAATTTATTTTTTTTGAGAGATCAAATAATAAAGATAACAAATCCTTAAAATTGACAAATAAGTTTTTTCATTATTATAGTTTTCGTTTAAACTTCAAGCATCGCTTAAAAGATTTACAGTTCTACTATAACAATCAGAATTTTTCAAACACTTTTTCTATAATTGGTGCCATATCATAGTACTTGTATTCAGCAAGGCGACCACCGAAGATGACATTCACTTCCTTATCTGCTAGTTCCTTGTACTTGGAATAAAGCTCAGAATTCTGCTTGTCATTCACCGGATAGTATGGTTCCATACCATCTTTCCATTCTGTAGAAAACTCTTTTGAGATAACGGTTTTTGGAGTTTCATATACCTCTTGACCAAACATCTCAAAATGCTTATGCTCAATAACACGAGTGTAAGGAACTTCACGCTCTGTATAGTTTACAACAGCATTACCCTGATAATTTGGTTTATCAATAATCTCTGTCTCAAAACGCACTGTACGATAGTTTAGCTTGCCAAACTGGTAATTATAGAATTCATCTATCTTGCCAGTAAACACTATCTTGGCAGCGATACCCTCCCAATAAGAGCGGTTTTCAAAGAAATCTACATTCGTTTTCGTCTCTACTCCTTCAAGCAAGCCATCAATAAGTTTGTTATAACCACCAACAGGGATACCCTGGTACTTATCATTGAAGTAGTTATTATCGAAGATAAGACGAACTGGCAAGCGCTTGATAATGAAAGCAGGAAGTTCTGTACATTTTCTTCCCCACTGCTTCTCAGTATATCCCTTGATAAGCTTTGCGTAAATGTCTTTTCCTATCAACACCTGAGCCTGCTCCTCCAGGTTACGTGGTTCTGTAACGCCATCAGCTTTCATGCGAGCCACAGCTTCCGCTTTCTGCTCATTAATCTTAGCCTGTGCCTCTTCAGGTGTGACAACACCCCACATCTGATAGAAGGTATTCATATTGAAAGGCAGGTTGTAGAGCTTGCCCTTGCAGTTAGCCACTGGCGAGTTGGTATAGCGGTTAAACTCTACGATAGAGTTCACAAAGTCCCACACCTTCTTATTGGAGGTATGGAAAATATGTGCACCATACTTATGTACATTAATTCCTTCGATATTCTCACAGTAGATGTTACCACCCAAGTGAGATCGCTTGTCTATTACCAAGCACTTCTTACCTTGCTTATGTGCAAGATGCGCGAATGTGGCTCCGAAGAGACCGGAACCAACAATCAAATAGTCGTAATGATTATCATTCATAATTAAAAAATATTTATTGAGATAAGACAACATATGATAGGGTGAGCATCATCTAAAAAAATGATGCTCACCTATCTCCATATTGCGTATTAATATTTTCCTCTTTTTGTGTTCTTCTATATGGTATCGGATTTGTTGCCTTATAAATTCAACAATTCACTTAAGGTCATCTGATATTCAGTTTTTCTTTTTGGTACAGCCACATAATGAATTGTAATATCAGGCATAGCCATCGGGGCGTAATGACCTTTTGACATTTCCGCTGTTATTACCTTATGTCCCTTTGTAAATAGATACTTAGAAAAACTGGCATCTTTACTCGTCAACTTGTTGACAGATATAATTTGATTTTCTGTCGGCTCAAATGAAACTATTACTCCATGAATTTCCCAATCAGGCTGAGTCTGCAAGATACTCATCTGCGCCTTTAGCCTCAATACTGTTCCCATAATTTGCTCCTTAGCATGTGCTATTTGACTTGTACTAAAAGTACTTTTCAATTCACAGATAAAAAGACATTTTCTATCATCTATCTCTGAAAAGAAAATACCATCGCAATTAAGCCTCATAGGGTCTGGACTTTTTGATTTTCCATAAAAAGAGACCGTATCTGCAGCAAACTCGCGTGGAAAGACATAACCATTACCCCCAGTCACGATAAAATGTCTAAAATCAGATTCACTATTAGGTACCGGCTCTATCACCTCGCATGACTCTTCAAACAAAGAGGTAGCATACTTTGGGTATAATTTTCCAAATTCCTCTAACGTTGCCTCCATATCAAGCCCTCCTTTCTATTATAAGTTAGACTCTATACCCAAGTTTTCCGCCAAATCAGTAATATCTGCCGACAATTCCATTTGGTTTCTTACCGTATTCTCAAAAGAACTGAAAGGAAGGCCTGTTGACAAATCTTGATTTTCTATGACCACTTTACCATCTTGACGCTTGAAATAGTAAGCACCTACCTGTTCTGTCTCCAGATACAGGTTCTTATTAAACTGATGATCACTACAGAATTTCTCGAAAGCATCCATAGACTTATTTCTAATCTTACCCAATAATAGCAACTGATTCATGCGACCCAGGAGATAATCACTATGGGTAGTCATCTGGATGAGCATACCCTTGTTACAGCAGCGAACCAACATATCCATCACGAGAAATTGCTTCTTAGGATGCACATGAGCTTCTGGTTCCTCAAAAAGCAGACTATTATATTGTCTATTCTTGCCATTTTGTAACATCAGTAAGAATGGCATCAGCTCCTTTACTGAAGAGGCAGCTGCAGATACAGGTATCTTTTCACCAGACTCAAACAGTAAGAACACGCTACCATTTTCCAAGACGATATCACCATCAGCCAACTTTGCGATATAGTTGGCATAGAACTGATTATCTGGGCTGATAATTCTGGAAGGAGTCTTGAGATCGTCGAGCTGAGCCAAGAAATCACGATACATACCAATAGGCGATGTAGTGTTAGCTCCCATAAAGGCAGCTCTAGCAGGTGGCAATATCAAAGGGCGTAAATAATTTTTATCAAAGTATAATTGTGCCAAATAACCATGAAGGCTAAAACTCATCATCAAGACATTGTCCTCCAAATCAAGGGGGAAAACATCTATATCATCATTGATACTAAAGCGAGTAAATCCAGACGCATCCTCATCATGCAACCTTTTGATTACAATATTCATGTTATCGTCCTGCTCAAAAACATAATTAACTTGACACTCAAAATTATTGTTACCTAACAAATAACCAAGAAATGCAGCAGTATTTTGATTGAGCCACATTCTGAAATCCTTGAATTTAAAAGCAAATTCTTCCTTTGCACTCCCATTCAACTTCATTGTGATAAACTCTTGAAGTCTAGTAGGAGTCAATGAAGTAACTAAGTTATACCACAATAATGCGGTATAGCTCTTACCTAATCCCGATTCACCCGTATAAACCATAAAAGGCTTCAGTTCTATCTCAGAATCAGTAATAGGTCCTAACTTATCTATTATTATTCGGATATTCATATAACAATGTTTTAATGTCTCAAATACCATGCAAAGATAGAACTTTTAGGCGAGAAGACCAAATCTTTTTTGCTAAAAAACTTATTTTCGAGCAAAATAGACATTTTATGTGTCTTATGCACCATACTTATGCACGTTGATACCTTCGATATTCTCTCACTTAGATGTTACCAATCAAATAAAAGACTTGTCTATCACCAAGCTTTACTAAATTCGGAAAATTCTATCCATATAAGGCAATTTCATAATCAACCATGAGATTATGACTGTAAGTATTGTGACAATTATCCAAAAGAGGGGGGCCGTATAATCACTTATTGAATAAATGTATTGTTCAAACTTACCCATTGTCTTGCCTATTATAAAGATGTGAAACGTGTAACAAGGAAGGAACAATTTGCCCCCGCCACAAACGAATTGCAACTTGCTATCATCAATCTTGACTACATAAACAAAGAAGAAGAAACTTAATAGCATAACTGGTAGTGAACAGTAGAAATACTCACAATACACCGTTGGCATCAATGGAATAAGTTCATACTGGAAAAGGTAATTGAATATAAAAAGTACAAGAACCAATGTCAGGCTAGACTTCACCGTATATCGTCTTAAAATGCCTCCAAGATTGAAATAAAAAATCCAGTTCCATAAACGAAATGTCTGTATGGTATTCTCTTCTATTTCATAACCATAAAAGTTAGACAGGAATATACAATTAGACACAATCCCTAAGACTATCGTTCCCAACAAGAACGCCTTAGGATATTTCACATATAGCTTATGTTGCATCGGAAGAAGAGCATATAATATCATCATAGCTCCAAAATACCAATATATTCCCAAGTGCCCTTTTTGGATTAAGCTGCCAGCCGTAAACCACCAAAAGGATTCTCCATGACGCATACCTGTCAACAGCCAGAAAGAAATTGTCATGATTGCAACAAAACGCAAAATGCCAACTATCTTATGAGCCGAATAATGATAATCCACTCTCTGTTTACCATAAAGCAAATAGCCACTTGTCATAAAGAACAGAGGTATAGAAACCACTGCTGTCATATACAAGAACTGAGCCAAAGGATTCTCATAAAAATTCATTTCTGTATGAAGGCAAATCACACCAAACATAGCAAATAGCTTGATGAAATCAAGCGATAACAATCTTTGTCCCATTTATTTTTTCTTTATTTTTGATAAGATCTGTATCAACATTTCATCCTTGCTAATACATAGGATAATAAAATATGTCAAGACACCACAACAACCCTGAACCAAAAGGGTTGTTAGCGTAGGTAACTGCAAGAGACTTATGCCATATAAGGCTAAAGCCATCACTACACAACCCAACGCATAAGTGAGATGCGATTTCTTAAAATATATTATAGGTATATACTTGCGACCAATGAAATACATCGAAACAGTCGTGACTACCTCTGCTCCCAAATAAGCTATAGACGTACCTATATAAGAGAAGAACGGAATCAAACACAGGTTGAGAATCAAATCAGCAACCGCTCCTATACCGCAACACAAAGTTACGATATTGATTTTCCCTTTAGGAAACAACACCTGAATGCCAAAGACATTAGAGATTGCGACCATTAATATAATCGGTGCTATAATCTGTGATGGCAATATAGAATGTTCGAACTTAACTCCACATAAAGCCGTGATAAGACTTGGCGCACAGAAGATGAGACCAATCGTCATTGGAAGTGCTATCGACAAAGTGAAATCGTAAGACTTTTGAATCAAACGATTGAATTCATCTTCCTTGTTCTCCGCAATGAGGTGGGATGCTCGTGGCATCATAACAGAACCAAGACAGGCAGACATCGTCAACAACATTTGCATCACCTTAGTGGCTGCTGCAAAATATCCTACCGCCAAAGCATTCTTCAAGAATCCCAATAATACCGTATTCAGTTGGAGATAAATACTGGTTACCACAGAGAACGAGAACACCTTCAAGACTGGCTTGATATGTCGCTTGATATGAAGTTCTGAGAAGATGATGTTCTCACGATGGATGTACTTACGAAGACGGAAGAAGTTGAAGATATTACCACCTAAGACTCCAAAGACGGTATAACAACCATAGTAAAGCAAATCTGTCTTACTCTTCACAAAGATGAATAAGAGAACGACAGAAACCGTCTTGATGATAAGTCCTCGTATGGTGATATATTTAAAATCCTCTATTCCCTGATAAAACCATTCACAGCCGATAGCCGTAAAAAAGATGGTAAGGCTCAGAATCAAGAACAATGGTATGTTGACTTGAATCTGCGGAACAGTCAAACAAAGGATGGCGACTATAGCGTATCCCACCAATGTCAGCATCGAATGCAGCAACAGAATCTCCATCGCCGTTCGATTCATCTGTACCACATCACTTCTATCTCTTGCTATCTCTCGGATGGCATACATTGGTATGCCTAAGCAAGTGAACAAGGAAATATAACTGATAATGGACTGGAAGAAATTGATCTGTCCGATACCATCAGCCTCTATAACTCGGCAAACATAAGGAAAGGTTATCAATGGGAATAGCATCTGAGTTCCCGTATTGATAAGGTTGAGTATATAATTAACTTTTACTGATTGTGCCATTAGTATAAATCTACATTGATATCGAATGGTGAATCAAAGTCTTTCAGCATCGCATGCTTCGTATCCTTCTCTGAAAGATTGGCATGTTCTGTTGGTATCTTCCAATCAATACCGAGGGTTTCATCGAGAAGCGAGATACCACCATCTGCCTCTGGATGATAGAAGTTATCACACTTGTATTGGAAGACGGCTGTCTCTGAGAGGACTGCGAAACCATGGGCAAAGCCCTTTGGGATGAAGAACTGGCGATGATTGTCTTCTGTCAGTTCTACTGCCACATGCTTGCCATAGGTTGGTGAACCTTTACGAATATCTACTGCCACATCAAGTACTCTACCCTTTACGCAGCGTACCAACTTGCTCTGGGTATAAGGTGGGCGCTGGAAATGCAAGCCTCGCATCACGCCATAGCTGCTCATAGACTCGTTGTCCTGGCAGAAGTGAACACTGTGTCCCAGGATTGGGGCAACCTTCTCTTCAAACTCTCGCTCACTGAAGCTCTCGAAGAAGTAGCCACGAGCATCACGGAAGAGGCGTGGCTCAATAATGAGAACGCCTTCTATTTCTGTTTTTACTATATTCATTGTTTTTTTTATTTTCCAAATTCTTTAATTCTCTGTTCCTCTTTTAATGAGCAAACAAGCAGTTGCCCATTCTTCTCTGCTACGATATAGCCATCCAAGCCTTGAACTACCACCTTGCTTTCATCGGCTGCATGAACCACGCAGTTCTTGCATTCATACAATCGGATGTCCTTGCCTACCTTGGCATTGCCATCCTCATCCTGTGGAAGTAAGGTACGGAGGCTGCCCCAGCTGCCTAAGTCGCTCCAGCCAAACTCGGCTGGCAAGGTATAGATTTCCTTCGACTTCTCCATCACGGCATAATCAATGCTTATCTTCTCGCAGGTTGGGAAGAGTTTGCCGACCACCTCTTTCTCCTGTTCGGTATAGAAAGAAGGAGCCATCTCGTCCATGATGCTGGCAAGGTTTGGCTGGAAGGTTCGGATTGCCTTGCTGATGGTATCAATGTTCCATACGAAGATTCCGGCATTCCAATAGTAATTGCCTGCGGCAAGGTATTGCTCGGCAGTCTCCAGGTTTGGCTTTTCCTTGAAAGCCTCAACCTTGTAGATTTCATCTACGGATGTTGGCTCTGCTGCGGCTATATAGCCATAGCCTGTTTCCGGACGGCTTGGCTTAATACCGATGGTAACGATGGCGTTCTTATCGGAAGTATAGCCCAATGCCTTGCTGAGCACTCGCTGATACTCCGAGGTATTAATGACCAGGGCATCGGATGGTGTCACCACGATGTTGGCATCAGGATGCTTCTTCTGAATCTTCCAGCAAGCATAAGCTATACATGGAGCGGTATTGCGAGCCTTCGGCTCTGCTAATATGTTATCTACTGGCATGTCAGGGATTTGCTCCTTGACTATGCGAATGTATTTCTCGTTTGTCACTACCCACATGTTCTCGACAGGACAGATTGGCTTCAATCTATCTACTGTCAACTGAATGAGGGAACGCCCCACACCCATCACATCAATGAACTGCTTTGGGTAATCGGGGGTTGACATTGGCCAGAAGCGGCTGCCTACGCCGCCGGCCATGATTATGATATGTGTTGTCATTTTTTAATCTTTCTATCTTTTTAATATGTTTTTTTCGAATCCCTCCGTCTCCCTTTAGCCAAAAGGAGAGTTTTTCGAAAACCTACCCGTCCTTCCTTACCGTTAAGGAAGGCTCCACCTCTCATCTCGGTCTTCTCCCCTCAGGGAAGAAGAGGGAAACCGCCCTACTCGGTGCTCGGAACCGCTACGCTCTAAGGTTGGCGGACCATCAAAGGTCTTCGCCAGATTGTGCGGGATGGGACCGCCTTAATGCAATGTTTTCTATACCTAATCTTAAGCCTTATTTACATGAATCAGCAAAAAGCAAAGATCACCTAACTCATCGCTGCATCATTATTCTGCAACTCATTCATTAATTCAGGCAAATTTTCTGCATTAGAAAGATGTTCTCTTTCTATTTTTAACTTATCCAACAAGTACTTATGCCTAAACTCTATGTCATTTATGATTTCACTCCAACGCTTAACATAAATTCTTGATCGTTCAGTCATACTTGCCAATCCTGTCTTTTTATTCTTTAGCATAGAGTATAAATGATCATCTATATCTTGCCCCACCAAAATGAAGTTCCAACTCTCTCTATTATCATTAAAGGCATCTGTATGGATAATAACATCTTCATAATGCTGGATTTGATCAAATTCCTTATACGTAAGTTTTCTTACATTTGTAGGATTTTTTATTTCTACGACCAAATTCTTTGGAGAATTATATTGGAAATCTTTTCCTGTCAAAAACAAATCCATCTCTTTGTATTTATCAGGATGCTCTATATATTCTTTCTTTTCTATTCCTAACAACAGATAACGATATTTTTCAAGAGCCTGAGTGAATTTTACTTCTTCAGCACATACCAAATTATACTCTTCTCCAAATATCCAGTAATGATTAACTATAATCTGCTGCAAATGCTTAACCTCTCCAGCTTTCAAGCCATGGTCAAAAAGAACTTTTTTCAAATCTTCAACAACCATTATACGGTCTTTAATGAGATTAATTGTAGATACGACCTGTTTCAAGCGAGTCGTTTCTAACAATTTGGCAAACTTGGCTCTATCATCTGTGCTTAAGTCAATAACGGAATCCAATATCGAGAAAAGATTGTCTCTTTCTTTTGTATCCATCACCAAATTCAGTAATTCCAAGAATATACGTTTCTGATCGATGTTTAATTTCATGAAAACAGATGGACGTACTTCATATAATTCCTTGACGAAATCCACAAAAGACTGCTTTCTCAACAGATCCCAAGAATTTGAGCCAAAGTTCGGCATTACATTCTCCTTCTCAAAGTCCTTAATTACTGAATTTGCTTGCCTTTTCAAAAAAGGACGGCGTTTTCCTGCCAAGAAATCATTTAATTCCTTTTCCAACTCCTTAAACAGAAGACGATTCTTTTCAGAATCAAACATATTTTTATTTCCTGATTCTTCATCACTCATCTCTGACACAGTTATCTCATTGAAAAAGTCATCAACAATGATTAAACTATGATAGAAGTTGTCACCTTTTTTATTCAACTTAGTCGTTTTCTTATATTTAATCTTATAATCATTATTGAGGAAATAGAAATTAGAGTATTCGTCAGCGGACTTTTTGTTCCAATTGATATACACACCATGAAAAGTATGTTTAGTATGATCACTGTCAAATACTTCAAACTTAACATCCTCTCTATCTCCTATAACAGACCTATAGTTTAACTCTTCTCCGTTAATAAGAATCTTCGCATCCTTTTTAACTTCCAAAAACCAAGCAAATCGGATTTGCAAATATGGAATTAACTTCTCGTTCTCATAAGTCAACGATATATCCTTGTTTATATCTTTAAAGGAAACCACAGTACCAGAAGTGTTACTATTCGACAATTGCTTCTCACTCTTTTGGTAGCTTTTTAGATTATCACTATTTATATCTATGTCATATTCATACATAGTATCTTTTAATAGATACCTTGTGTGCCAAGATGCAAACCTGGCAAACTTAAAGAACGTCAAACGTCCATATCCATTTTTACCATGGATTAAATCAGACTTAGACTTCTTTTCTTTGCGTTTTGTCGAATCATAGAAAACTTTAAATTTTTCTGGCAACTCCTCATAGCAGATACCATCACCATTGTCTATAATTTCCATAGACTCAACAAAACCAAACTCATTGTTTGCATACTTTATATTGATGTCCACCTCCGTAGCATTAGCATCAAAGCCATTCCATATATATTCAGATATAGCCTTTTCTGGGTTATAGCTTTTCAATATATGCTGGATACTTCGAGATGTCAAAACAACTTCATTACTTTCCATAAGCTTTACTCTTATCGTATTTTACTAAGATCCTGGTTAGAACCATAGCAAAGCGTTTTTCCTCATGTCTATCACCTATTTTGACTTTTTCATCATAATAGGTTTCAAAGAACTCCTTTTTCAATTCTGTAGGCATCATACCTATATGCCCTAACAGTTGCCATATAAAATCAAGTTTTCCCTCTATAGCTACACTTTTCAAATGGGCAGCATATCGAACAAAAGAATCCACTATTTTCTTATACGCATCTACATCTAAGTGTATATCGCCATTACAGCGTCCCCACTATTTTACAAGTAGTTACACGTATCTGTTTTCGAAAAAAGTTATTTTATTATCGTTTTTAGGGTGAAGGATTGCCTAAGCG
>OJJU01000278.1_pt1 | contig 22219 bp, 24 predicted proteins | sample 1596141 | NCBI WGS metagenome assembly OJJU01 (sample SAMEA4350150, study PRJEB24818) | metagenome | biome: human; feature: gut; material: faeces | place: Denmark | collected 2013-09
CCCCGTGGGCGCTGAAGAACGCAAAGCAGGTCACCGATGCCGACATCTACGACATTACCGTTACCCTGAAGGGCAAGGAATCCACCACCACCTACACCGGCGCAGATGCCTTGTTTGAGAACGAGAGCTACGCTTACTACAAGCTCAGTGAGACCCCTGCCTACTACATCACCGCATGGTATAACCTGCTGAGCGGCAAGTGGGAGTTTGGCAAGGTCCACGCCACCGAGACCACCGTAGAGGGTGCCACTGTGGAGCTGAATACCAACGGTCACCACACCACCTACGAGATGAAAATCTCCGGTTTTGATCTGGACTACAAGGCCAACAAGGTCTACGGCGTAGTTCTGACCACCGCCGATGGCAGTGAGTACGGCCTGCATCATGTGACCAACATCTGGCATGGTACCAAGCTGGGCTTCAATGCCGATGATCCTTACTTTGCATCCATCATCGGCAAGACGATTACTCAGATCACCTTCTACACCGCCGACGGCGTGTATGTCCTGCCGGTCAATGTGGCGCTGTGAATACACGGGAAACTGCCTAATTTATTGTAAAATATAACACAAAAGGGCAAGGTCTCCTGAATGCAGGCGGCTTTGCCCTTTATTTATTGCAGATGGAGCCCAATCGCAGGGTCAACAGTTTTTACGTCTGCAATACGGAATCAATATTGCCGGCATTACTCTGCGAATCACAAAAGGGTCCATCCAGCAGCGTTTTGGCAATGCTGGCAGGCTCTACGCCCAGCCAGCTTGCGCCGGGCAGGCGGATAGACCGGGTTGCCGATTTCCTCGGTGCTTGTGGCCGCCGAGGCAATTTCAAACTGTGCGGAAATCCCCGCCTTTTCCACTAAGTCCTTCATCACAAATTCCGCCATAGGGCTGCGGCAGATATTCACATGATACTGATTTATTGAATTTACTGCAACATAATCTTGAAGTTTATGTAATGTATTTCGGTAACAAAGGTATTCAGCAAAGACCGTTTACACTATATCATTTTTTGAGTAATTCCAATGCCCTGTCCATTGGTACGCAGTCTGCATATCGTTCAGGCCAGAGAAATTCATTATAGTAATGGTAAGCCTGTTCCCTAGTCATGTACTCATTGTCCTGCGTAGAATTTGCATAGGCAGGAACAATCATGTGTAAGCCATGCTCAAAACCAGCCTCTACCGTGGCATTGATACAGAAATCAGTCATAATGCCACAAATCATCACGTCTTTTTCTTCCTTTGCAGTCAGATACTCAAGCAGACCACTCTCTTTTTTGAACGCACTGCATACGGACTTGATAAACCGTTTTTCATCAGGCATCGGTTGAAACTCGGAATAAACCTCAAACTCATCATCCCCGATAGAGAATCCGGTATCAGGTCCATCATCATGCTGTACATAAATAACTTCTATGCCTTGTTCTCGAGCTGCTCCAATCAGCTTTTTGATATTACCAACAAACTTTCTGAACTCATATAAGCGTTCATCCACGATACCATTCTGTGCATCTACAACCAATAAAACCATGAATAATTTCTCCTTCTTCGAGCTTTTTGCTTTGATTCAAACAAACTAAATTCGTATTTATAATAGAGCGTAACTTCTGCTTCGTACACCGATTCAGTCTGAGTATCAAACAGCACCCATTCCACCAAATCGAAGCTGTCCGGATTCTCCTGCAGAAATCTGGCAACTGTACGTACCGTAATCTTTGCTGCAAGCTCCACCGGAAAACTATATACTCCTGTTGATATGGAAGGAAATGCAATAGACCTGATTCCATTATCCCTAGCCAGCTTCATAGAATTAAAATAGCAGTTAGCAAGAAGCTCCTCTTCTCTATTTCTTCCACCATTCCACATCGGTCCCACAGTATGTATCACATAATCACATGGCAGATTATAGGCTTTTGTTATCTTTGCTTCTCCAGTCTCACATCCGTGAAGTGTCCTGCACTCTGTCAGAAGTTCCGGTCCCGCTGCTCTGTGAATCGCACCATCTACACCACCTCCGCCGAGAAGAGAATTGTTTGCTGCATTCACAATTGCCTGCACATCTGTTACTTTTGTTATGTCACCTTTTATCGTTTTAATCAAATACATTGTTTAATATTCCATCTGTAAAAGCAGACCATCTATCTTTTTATGTGTTTTTGTCTTTTTACTTTTTGCCAAATTTCTCCCACCTTTATATAATTAATAACTTTTGCTAGTATAGCGCATGTTTCGCATTTATCTTTTCACATTATAACATCTATCAAATTGTTCCGCATTAAAAAAGGACGCAGAATCTCTCCCACGTCCTCAAAACTATCTGGCTTTATCATCTCTTACCTTTGATACTTCCTTATGTGACGCTTCCTGCTTCACTTCATCCGCACCTCTAGCCTCAAATGCATCTGCATTATACTGATACTCCTGTGGTTCAGCGACCATTATCCTTATTCTCAAGGATTGTAATATTGGTAATCTTAAATGAATCACCGAATACTACTGTTGCAAATCCTTTGATATTGCTGCCCTCTTTTGCTCTTACTTCGTTTACCTTAATTGAATACTTCATATGCTATTCCTCGCTTTCTTTTTGTTCTTTGTTTTGCTCCGGTATGATAAGCTCACACCAAAGCTGTTCTATCTGTTCACAAGACAATCTGCCATTAAGCCAGTTGCCGAGTGTAACAACCATTCCATCCTGCTCGTAGTAGAGCCACTCCTGTGTTTCAATGTTCCCCTCATACACGATAGTCACATCAAAATCAGGCATCACATCATCATAAGTCAGTGTTTCTACTGCCAGTGCTGTTTCTGCTCCATCTGTATTATGAAGAATACCAGTAGGTTCATCTGCTCCGGTTCCATTAATAAATGCGTTATCCTCAGCTTTTCCAAATGACTTTCCAAGCTTTTGTGTCAGATACTTTTCAATATCAAATCCTGCATCATTTACAAAATCCTCATCCAATGTAACGATAGATGCCAGCTTATAGCTTTCAATCGTTTTTTCATTGAAATCTCCTGCACTTTCATATACTGGAATTGCAGCTCCCTCCGCTACAAATTCCGCTTTATCCTTACAATCCTTCGCAAAGATTCTATAACCATTTTTATATGCACGAATAACTGTCGCTATCTTTCTGAAATCAGATTCCTTTTCAATTTCATTCATAACCTTTCCGGCTGCAACAGTCGGCATACTGTAAGTTCCTGTACTAATATCCCTAGTCCTGCATAAAAATGCCTCCTTTCGTAATCTAAAAATAATGACTACGAAAAAACTATAACACTTTATAAGAATGCGTGATCCGATGAAGCGGAATTTGCACGGGGATTTCCTGTGTCAATAGAAAGAGGACATTATCATACATTTTCTCTGATAATGTCCTCTTTCTGTTTGTATCCTGTTATCTTATTTTTCCGGAGAAATAATATATTTTCCTTTTGCGCGAAGCTCCGGTTTTCCTAAGATATCTGCCAGCCTGTCCAGACCGCATATCTCATACACCATACTGCTTACATCCAGCCGACCGGAATCTATTAGATCCAGCGCTCTTTTCTGTGTATAAGGATTAATATAAGAAGCCTTTAGTTCCAGTTCCTTCCGAAAGATTTCAAATGGCTTCACAGAAATCGTCTCATCTGGTTTAGTCAAACCGAACATCATAACAACTGCTTTATTTCCAGCAATATCGATGGCCTGTTCAATGGTAGACGGACGTCCCACACACTCAATAACTGTATTAATCCAGGTCATGCCCGCCTCCTTCAGGCATGCTTTTACATCTTCATGAATCGGATCGATGCACACGTCAGCACCCAGCTTTTCCGCTACTTCACGTTTACTCTCCACTGGTTCCAGAAGCGCTATTTTCGCGGCTCCTGCCAGCCTTGCCAATTGAAGCTGTAACAGACCGATCATGCCTCCTCCGATGATGACTACCTGATGTCCCGGCTGAATCTCACACATATCCATGCCATGCAGACAGCAGGCTACCGGTTCCGTCATGGCTCCCTGCTCAAATGTTGTATGCTCTCCCAGCTTGTAAACCTGACGCTCATCTACCGCGCAATATTCTGCGAAACCGCCGTTTACAGTTGTTCCATAACCAATCATATGCTCGCAGTAATGAGCTACTCCCTTTCTGCAGGGATCACATGCCCCGCAGTAGCAGTTCGGATCGATGCATACCCGGTCTCCCACCTGATAATGCTGCACTTCACTTCCTACTTCGGTTATCACGCCAGAAAATTCATGCCCCAGAATCGTCGGGGGCGTTACCTCTGCTGCTCCTTTGTCCCCTTCATAAATATGTACATCTGTTCCGCACACACCACAGGCCTTTACTTGAATCAATACATCCTTCGGTCCCACCTTTGGCATCTCATGATCTTCAATTCTCAAATCATGTTTTCCGTAAAATACTGCACTTCTCATTCTGGTTTTCTCCTTTTTATTTTCCGCAAAGCAGGGAAAGATCGATCTGCTCTGCCAATGTTTTCCCACCTTCGATACCCGGATGCAGTTTATCCTCTGAGCCACCCTTGGGGTTCAACCTGCTCTCGTCTGCGGGATCCTTCGCCCAACTGTCAAAATCAAAAATTCCATCAAATACTGTTGACCGACGAAGCAAATCATTCACACAGTTACGTTTTTCTTCATGCCAGGGACGCCAGTGATCCTTACAGCCTTTGAACGGAAGCAAAGTCGCCGCATAAATCTTTGTCTGATGATAGTGTGCCGTATCCGCGCAGCTTTCCAGGCCTGCCACTATCTCTTCCGCACTGACTGCCTCCTCCGGGGGAGCTTCCCCTATTGCCGGATGTAGGATATCATTGATACCCTCTAACAAAATCACTGCGTCTGGTACAAATCCATTTGCAAATACGTCCCGCTCAAAACGGACAATTCCACGCTCTCCGAACCAGCCTCCATGTCCGGAACCCACAGAAGCATCATGCAAAAGCCGGTTTCCACAGATCCCCATATTCAGTAACGTTACCCTGCCCTGATACGTCTCCAGCAATCGCTCTGCAAATGGAGCTGTCCACCGGGACATATGGGTAATGGAATCCCCAAAAGCTACTACTGTAAAGACAGGTTCTTCCGTCCACACAGCGATTTGATCCAGACCTGTCACACATTGATGTAATGGTTCTTTTTCAAAAAAACTTCCGGTCAATCCACCTTCATTTTTCGAATACCATACACCCGTCATGGAATTTGCCAGAAAGGTACAGGCACTCTTCACCACATTCTTTCCGGACCATCGAAGCTTGATCTGTATCTTTTGCCCTGCTTCTGCCTTCTGGATCACTTCATCTGACCAGATCCTTTTTCCAGGTGATACCGCTATCCGACGCTGTCCGTTCACAGTGACAGGACATTTTTTCCCATCTCTGACCACAAGCCATGCCTCTTCTATATGAAGTGTTTCTGTTCCGAAGGTATTCTGGAATCTTATCTTAAATGCTTCGCATGGCGGAAACACACAGATCTCCACATACTCTGTCTCATTTTCCACATAAAGCGGGAATGCCCCGAAATCCAGACTTCGGTATCCCCAGATACTGTACCAGTTTTTCAATCCTTAATCACTGCTCCCTGTCTAGTCAACGTCTCTCTCAGCTTCTCCGTCGGTACATCCCCGGCTTCACAGCCTTCTCCCAGCGCCAACGCTGCCGCAGTTCCCGCTGCCTGTCCTGTAGCAATGCAGCAGGGAATCACACGGTAACTGGCTGCCGCGCCAGAGGTTCCGCTGATGCATCTTCCGGCTACTAGAAGGTTCTCTATCTTTTCCGGAACCAGACAGCGGAATGGAATCGTATAGTAATCATTCACTTGGTGGAAAGTTGCTCCGCCGCCCTCTGAATTATGAATATCTATAGCATAAGCAAAGGTACAGATGGCATCCTCAAAATGCTTTCTATCCAGGATATCCTCTGTAGTCAGCTTATACTGTCCCTTGATATGTCTTGTTTCCCGTACACCCAGACGAGAGGCCATCTCAATTAGCTCAATATTTTCACACCCTGGAACATACTTCTGCAGAAAATGAAGTACTTCAAATACCTGACGGCGGCCTTCCATGACAGCCTTGCTGATTTCCTCTGTCCTAGTTGCGTCTACGTAAGCCATACGGGTAGTATTGATTTTCCAGCGGCCTTTAATGGGTTCCTCATAATTTCCCACCTCGTGGCGGTCGATATCCCAGTCGCCGTTGGCGCGTGCTTCTTTAATATACCAGGACCAGCAGTTTTCGCCCGGAATTCCCAGCTCGCCCTTCGCTTTTTTCTCTTCCAAAGCGCCCACAAACTTCTCCCGATCGATATTGCCTACTTCAAAGAACAGGGTAACCGGCTGCATTACTCCATCCTTCTCATCGCCCTTTACGAAATCACCGCCTGCAAAGTAAACCACGTCTGCATCTCCGGTACAGTCGATATAGGTCTTTGCGCAAAATACTGCCATTCCCTCTTTCATGGCTGCTACTACGCCTGTAATCTTCCCTCCATCAGTCAGCACATCACATACCTGTACATCATACAGGATTTCTGCACCGGCCTCACGTACCATTTCCTCCATTACTACTTCCAATATTTCTGAAGAAAATGGCGTCACATGACAATGACTTTTTATATAGTACGAACTGTAGGTACTCATACCTTCTACTCTGGAAGGATGAATAGCGCCTCCGCGCTCCTCTGTACGGGTACAGAGTTCATCAAAAATTCCTTTCACAATCTGCTCTGTCGGCTCGTCGTTATAGCAGGTCATAAATGGACCCACCAGACCTCCGGTCGCCATTCCGCCCAGCATCTGCTCCCGCTCAATTAACAAAGTTTTCGCTCCGTTCCGTGCAGCAGCCACCGCTGCTCCAAACCCGGCAGAACCGCCTCCGATCACCAGCACATCTGTCTCTATAATTCTGTCAATCTGCTTCGTATACTGCATGATTTTCCTCCTTCTCTTTCAACCCCTTTTCCCAACATACCCATGCAAATGCATTCGCTCCTATCTCGCTCAGTGCCGGAACCCCCGTTTTCCCAACGCAGATTGGCCCAATTTTCAGAATAGGGACCTGATATCTTGCCGATAGCATACCAATCTGATTCTGCTCCAGATAATGAAAATACTCATGATAAAGAATCAGGTTCAGCCCATTCTCATAAGACATTTCATTGTGCTCACTCCAGAGTTTCACTGATTTCTTATATATGGTCAGCTGATTTTTCCCGGACAAATATTCACAGAAATACCGGTATTTTCCCAGCACATTATCGACATCTTCACAAGTAATTTTTACCTGATCCTTTTTCAGGATGTCCAGCATAGCAGGAAGCTCATTCTCCCGGTACTGCTCCAGGAACTGCTCTGCCTGAGCTTTCCCAACTGCCCAGGCCATTTCAAAAACATCCCTTATCTTATCTTTTGGTATCTTATGAATCATATAATCTGTCAGCAAAATCTGCATACTGCTCTCTTTATCGGGAAAAGGATATTGCTTCATATAGTTCTCCTTTAGTCTGTTCGAGCTGAGGTCAGAATCATCAGCTGATCATCCTCCCGGACTGCTGCAAGTTCTACCTCTGCCAGAGACTTCATCTGTGCTTCGTCCAAAAGTCCGGATAGATCCAGGATTCGCTTTCCAAATATCAGATAGGTATTGGGCAACGTTTTGCCTCCGTCATTGTAATCCGTCATATTGTCTACTGCCCGAAGCAATGCATTCTCCCAGTTTTTTCCATCTGTCATGTACACTTTTCCATTCTTTTTCTGAAGACGAATAACACCTTCTTCATCCGCAATCGCTGTAGGCTTGCTCACTGATTTAATCAGGCCAAAGAGTTTTTTTCTCACCATCTTATATTGCATTGCATACATCATTCCGTTGCCTGCCGCCGTATAGACATTCTTTATGTCTGTATTCAAGTGCTCTGCTACTTTTTTGCGAATCTCCTCCTCTGTCAGTTTTCGATTAGTCAGATCCTTGGAACGAAGCTCTGTCGTACCGATAGCAATAGCTCTTACCATGTTTTTCGTCGCATCAACCTCCACCGATACCTCTACGGTCTCCGGTGACGCACCGGAATGAATGGCTCGTTCTTCCGCCTCACGTCGCACAGCCAGAATGTCCTCCTGAGTTGGATTGGCAATGGTACGCTCTACCGTATCGCGAATCATAGCCAGCGCTACACCGATGGTCGAGATAACCGACGCGTTTTTCGCATTCCGGTGTTTCATGGACAGGGTTTCTGCCAAATGAGGTACCACCGCAGCCGCTCCTCCGCCTCCGCCTACCAGCACAATGGTTCTCGGATCCATATTGTAATCTTCAATCAGTGCTTTTACAACCTTTCCATTCTTCACGGCAGACAACCGAAGCGCTTCCTTCGCCGCTTCCTCCACAGACATTCCCATGTTGTCAGCCAGCGGCTTCCATGCCTTTCTCGCTGCCTCCACGTTTCCTTTTGCATAATCCTCGTCCTTTACATAACCGGCGAGATTGGCCGCGCCTGCCAGAGACAGGGCAAATTTTTTTCCGTTAGAACACTGCACATACGCATAATCCGGGTCTGTATCCGTGGGCTTTATCGCACAGAGAACCGGGTCAACAATATCTGCGCTGTCAGAATAGACCTCATAATCCAGACCTGCAATATGTACGCTTCTGGGCCCTACATCTGAAATTTTTCCATTTTCAATCTGAATCATACTTCCGCCGCCGATGCCCACTGTGCGCACATCCAGAGAAGTCAGATAGGTCTTGTGACCGCCTACTTCGGCGTATTTGACCATGACCTTTCCATCTTTCACACAGGAGATATCCGTACTGGTTCCTCCTACCTCTAGGAAGATACCGTTGGTCAACTTCTCATACATCAGCGCTCCGGCCACTCCTGCTGCAGGACCGGACAGAATCGTCAAAATCGGTCTTCTACGCACCTCATCTACTGTCATTACACCACCGTCACAACGCATTACCATAAGTGGCGTCTGAATTCCGGCTTTTTTAATACTGGATTCTGTCATATTGGCTGCATCCAGCATCTTTGGCATAATGCTGGCGTTGACAACCGCGGTACGTGTTCTTACCTTCAGGCCATAAAGCTTGGATATCTCGTTGGTGGCTGTCGCTGTAATTCCCTTTTCCTGGCAGATCTCCGAAACCTTCGTCTCGTTCTCCGGATGATCTACACTGAACGCCTCAGCCGCCACGATTGCCTCACAGCCTTTTTCCTGAAGCCGTATCACTGCCTCAGCTGCATTCTGGCAAAATGCTTCGGTTTCACTCTCCACATACGTATTTTCTGAATGAAGGCTCTTGGTAGCCGTCAGGGGAATGTCGCCCATGACCGTATCGCTCTTGGACTTGGCGCCCTCAATTCCTTTTCCGATGGTTACAATACCTACTTTTACTACGTCGCCTTCCAGCAGGGCATTGGTCGCCTGTGTCGTTCCATGGGAAATAAATACTACATCTTCCGGCTTTACCTGATTTTTCTCCATGATCTCACGCAGTACCTGCACGATACCGGCTGCTACGCCTGCTTTATCCTTATGGGTCGTAGGTACCTTGGCTGTGCTGACCAGTTCAAACGTATCATTATTGATCAGCGCTGCATCCGTAAAGGTACCGCCTACGTCAATTCCAATTCTAACTTTCATGTTCCTACCTCTTTTTCTGTTTAAAAGTGTTGCGACCTATAATACTACAGGCCGCAACATTTTTTACTCTGTGAAAATTTTTTACATCCACATCACTGCGCTCACTACGACACCGACGATAACAACCGGCCAGATCCAGGGCAGGAGACGTTTGGTAACAGATGTTACCTCTTCGCCTGTATAGCTTGTTACCCATACATTATGAGTATTGGTCGGACAGCACAGCAGCTGCATAACGGATACGGACGCAAAGCCTCCCATTACCGCATTGACCGGAAGGATATTCATGCCCACCATCAGAGCCGCAATTCCAGCTCCCAGGCCCCACAGGTTCAGCGGTCCACGGTACAGGCACAACGGAGCCAGTACAATGAAGAATAGCAGGAAGGAAACCAGACCGTTCGGTGTAACCACACGCATAATCGGCTCCAGAGATGTCTTTACAGAAGGCTGATTGATAGCCAGAAGCAGCATTCCGATACCAATCATCAGCATCGCCGACGGCGCTGTCGCGGAAAATCCATCAAACAGGGTCTTGGTCAGCATATTCATGGTCCGGCTCCATCCGGCCTTCAGGCTGGTGAAGATACAGGCCCATACAATCGCAATCATAAAAGAAATAATCAGCGGAAACTTAAAGCCGATAACCAAAATCAGCGGAATCAATGGCGTAATCATCGCCAGACCACCCATGATTCCTTTTATCTGATAGACATCATCCTCAGCCTCTCCTACCGGAGCAGAAAAAGCAAATTTTCTTCCCACCTTTTTACAACGAACTACAAAGAATATGATGCCAGAGACAAAAGCACCTGCAGCGCAAATTGCCTGAATTAAAAATGTGTCATCGAAGCTGGTTCCCAAAATTGCACCAATTGCGTTTACATTTGATAAATTCACGTTATTTCCTACACAATAGGAAAAGAGCATTACAGCAGAAGCGGTAAACTTATCCACACCTACTGAAACTAGAATCGGAATCACAATCGTACCAACCATGATTACGGTTCCCAGTCCATTTACTACAGAGAACAAAATGGATGCGATGATAAACAGTACCAGGGTTACAATCAGGGTCTTATCGCCGCCAAGTTCAGCTCCCTTTTTAATCATTGTTTCACTGATACGTGTTTTTTCCATCACCATACCGAGCCATCCTGCAAAAATCGCTACCATAATCGGGTCACCAAGCCGGAGAGCACCCGCCTGAATAACGGCCTGTAAAAAACCTATGGCATTGCCATCCGCATCCGTGGCCACAGCCGGGACTCCACCTATCAGACAGATTCCAACAGCCAGTACAAAAAGTGCCAGTACTGTCGGTATCTTACGGGTAACCATAAGACCCATGATAACAAGCATAAACAACAAAATCAGTATACCTTGAAGCATATCACATTTCTCCTTTTTGTTTTATTATTTAAAAACGGCCACACCTGCGCAGTTTTATGTACCGCCTTTAAGTTCTTTTATATCAAACAGGAAAACAGATTATGCCTAAGGATACGTTAATTTACTTCAATCAGGGCGTAACAGTTTTCCCACAAAATCTGACGTGCAAAAATGTCACAAATCTGTTTTCCCGGTTCTCCCGCTTTACGAATCACCGGTTGAAACGCAAAATTCTGCGATATCTTTTCTACCACCTGCTCCAGTCCTTCCACCTGTCCTCCGATAAATACATCCTTGACCGGGAAGAATAACAGCGCACTTTTAATTACCTGGGTAAGCTTTTCTGCAAGTTTATCCGCAGAAAAACTCTTCAGAGCCGTTTCCTGGGCAATGGCCATCGGGCCTCCGGGATTATTCTCATACCCGGCAAAACTTCCGCTCAGGACTGCGGAACTGATATCGAAAATAGAATCCTTCGAATTATGAATCATTTTCCGGTTCAGCACAAAGCTTGCCGTGATTCGTTCTCCAATATTCACATAAGCATAATCTGTGCAGCTTGCATCAGCCGTCTTCAGATAATAATTTAGATTATAACGATTCAGAAGTTCCTTCTTTACCGGAACTCCACATCTGGTAGCCAAAGCCGTCTCAAGACGAATCAAGTCTGAAGAAAGAGATGTGGAAAATTCTGTCATTAAATCATACTCCGGCAGATCATCCTGGCACAAAAGACCCAGTCCAATGATACGCGTCGGAAGTTCTGTTTTCCCATTCTGAATTTCCTGTACAAAACCACCTATCACCTTTAAAAGTCGATTGCCGGAAGTATACCGCGATATCAGCGTCCGTTCCGCAATCCGTTTACCGGACAGATCAAACACCTCCGCATTCACACCGTTTCTCAAAACAGAAACCGTAATGATACATCCGTAGTCTTCCTTCATCTGCAAAAGGATCGGTTTTCTTCCTCCAGTAGATACGCCTTCCCGTACTTCCTCAACCATTCCGTCTTTCAAAAGAAGCGACACAGCCATACTTACGGTACTTGGCGAAAATCTACTTTGTTCCGCTATCTCAATTCTGGAAACAGGCCCCTGTTTTAAAATGTATTCCAGCACCTTTGCTGTATTATTCCTTTTTACATCCTTTAAAGATTTCTTATCCATCTATCATACCACCTACTAATTTTTAATATCGAATTAAGTATACAATTCTATTTTCTTTTTTTCAATGGGCAGTATGCAATTTTATAATTATTTCAGAAATAGAAATCCGTGTTTATCTTTTTTCTATCTTCGAATTAAGTATATGACGCTTTGATTATTTTGTCAATTATCAAGTCTGTTTTCTTTATTTTTTTAGCTATTTTCACAAATTTTTAGCTCATTTTTGTATATATCATATAAAATCAAGGCGGATACGGAACCCCTATCCGCCTTTTGTTTTTTCGATTTTAAAAATAACGATTTTACACCAGATGAATGATATCAATCAGCACCACGGCCACCAGGCTGGACACCACCATGGCTCCCACCAGGGATACGCCCACGCAGGCGGAAATCATCATAGAATAGCCCAGGGAAAAGTCCTTAAACAGATGAATGTAGGCTCCCAGGAACAGCAGGGCCATCACTGTCAGAATCACGCCGTTGAAGAAGCCAATCTTCATTTCCTTGAATATCAGCTTCACCTTCTGTCCGGTGGTCAGATTTTCGTCCATCAGCACCCGGATAGTTACCGCCAGGGACTGGGTTCCCACATTGCCGGCCATGTCCAGAATCAGGGACTGGAAGCACATGACGATGGGAAGCACCGCTACGACGGATTCAAAGACGCCCACCACGGCGGACACTACCATGCCTAAGAACAGCAGAATCACCAGCCAGGGCAGTCTTTTGCGGATGCTCTCCCGGGTAGTTTCGTTTAAGTCCTCCTCCGCGGTCAGACCAGCCAGCTTTGCGTAATCGTCGCCCATCTCGTCGTCCACGATTTCCACGATATCCTGGGTGGCACTCTAGAAAAATTATTTTGATCAATCATTGATGTCTTTTCCTTCCTTGTTTTTTCAGAACATTCTCTGCCTCTATTAATGCAGTTCTCCTTATAAACTCACTATATGAGGCATATGCTTCAAGCCTAGCTGCTTGTTTTAACTTATCAAGTTCTTCCTTACTAACCCTAATACTCATTGAAATTGTTTTGTTCATATACTTATCCTCCTGCAAAAACAACATCATTTATGTGCAACATTTGCAATACATTTCTGCACAGAAAAAACACAAAACAAAAACCATAACTAATAGTCACCTCTACTATTAATTATGGTTTTTAAAGTTCTTGTATTATGTAATAATTATGTTTTTCACAAATTATTTTCCATAATTTCCAAATATTTCTCTGGAAATCCAATCAGATTCAAATCAATGTCATCCCTATACTCATCTATCACAGCTTCCACTGTTTGGATCAAAGATTTTTTACTGTTTTCATCTGGAAGTCTTTTCAGTAAAACAAGCGTATATGCAAATAATGAGTTATTCTTTATCTCCGGATGCTTTTTCAAAAATGATGTTGTAAATTTTGCTGGTGGATTGAAATCCGTGTTATACATCCTTGCTGCATGTGCACATTTATTTCGTAATACTGACAAACAATGAAGATGATTTTCTAATGTATCCTTTCCAACACCAACCATACGAGCGATAGCATCTTTTTCTGAATAATACATAGAACTGTATAACTTAGACATATTAGAAAAAGACATTAATTCTACAATAACCCACAACGGCATTCTGCTGGAATATTTTATCTTGTGATGTTTCACAATCAGACTATCTTTGTAATAATTTTTCTCCCTGCTAAAATTTTCCATAACTTCCTTGTAACCCTTTTTGTTATAAAAATTATTTTCATCGTAATGTTGATCATACGGAGCTTCCGTACATTTGGCTATTGAAAATCCATAAAATCTCTCCTTAACGTAAAAAAGCTGAGCACACGACTCAGCTTGGTCCCCAATGTCCAAAAGACTTCGGGCAACTCTGTTACATATAGTATATTCAAAACTCAGAAAAATTACAATAGTTTTTATATTTTTTCCGCATTTCCATCAATAAAAAAACTACTACATTGCCTGCAAGTAGTCCCTTACTACTAAGGAATCCTCCCAACACCTTTGCCTTTATCCCACTTCCAGCCATGAGCCTTAGTAGTCTAAACAGTAGTAATTCCAATACTTTCTGCCATATTCTGCCCTGTGTTGCCCCAGTCTGCGAAGGTATGCATTATCATAAAACTGGAGTGCCGTGGCACACAAATAATATTTTATCATACCTTAAAAACTCCTTGAAAATACAGATTTTCCTTGATTATACGCCACTTTCTACGTTTTGCTGTGATAATTTGATGCGGTATCTGCTAAAATAAAAAGAATCCTACATTATGGTAAAGTATAATGTAAGTATCACCAGACATCACTTCACCAAAGGAGGATTCTGTAATGAGTATAACACAAAAGACAGCAACAGCAGAGATTTTCAATGACTATAACAAGCGTTGTACCGCTGAAACCTCTATTGATGAAATCAAATCCGGTTGAGCAACTATGCCATAATTCGGTACTTGCCGAATTCAAGTTTAATTTTCATTCTTATCCCCAGGATTTTCTGTGTTAATAAATGATCCGGTCCCGGCCATTTTCTTTTCCAATATATAAGCGCTCATCTGCTATGCTAATATTTTCATCCAGGCGAAGCTTGGTATCGTACTCCACAAGTCCGAAGGTCATGGTTACCCTAAGCTGCACCTCTCCATAGGTGATTGTAGCCTTGCGTACCGCATTTTGGAGATGTGCAAGCAGAATCTTTGCTTCATCCCCGTTTGCCCCCTCAAACAGGAAGATAAATTCCTCTCCTCCCCATCTTGCTGCCACACCATGTCCTTCCATCTCCTTTTTGAAGATATCCGCCAGTGTACGCAGTACTTCATCTCCACATTCATGTCCGTAGGTATCATTGACCTTTTTAAAAAAATCAATATCTCCGATGGCAATGGACAGAAAATCATCCGGATGCTCCACCTTTTCTCCCATATAATGCATCAGATAATGCCGGTTCCACAGCTTCGTCAGCGTGTCTGTATTGGCTGCCTGCTGGAGCTCATTGTTATATTTCATCAGTTTTCTCTCAACTGCCTGGGAGTCCTTGGAAAGCATCAGTCCACTTAAATAAAGCAGAACAAATACTACCACTGTTGTAAGCACCTGCAGAAAAATATCGCAGGCTCCCTCAATCTGAACTATTTTTCCGTGTCCACGGCAGAAAAAATACAGACCGAGCCTTGCCGCACACAATCCCATCACTACCACACCCTGGCTCCACTTGCTTAAATAAGTAAAAAGCAGATCCAGCAGTACCAGTGTAAAAAGAAAATGCTGAAATCCACTGTCCCATCCGATCAGCATCACATTAAAGCAGACTGCTCCCAGCATAACGATATTATAAAGAATCAGTGCTGTCCTTGTATGATTCTCATAGGTTAAATACAGCAGATAACCATATATTGCAACAAAAAGCAGGTTACTGGCCATCCACCAGACATGATGTACCATTACTAATGTAACAGATATGATCAGCAGATAGATCATCATGACCAGTGCACTGATCCGAAGTGTGATCGGACCATCTGCACTTTCATTTGGATTTTCCACATCCTGAAACAGAATTTTTTTAAATTTTCCCATTTTCTATAGCTTCCTTATCCCCTGCTTTTTCTCTTTTAACCTTCCATCAGATAGGAAAAAATCAGAAAAGCTGTTTTCAATGCATTGTGCCTGATTTTTTCATTCTCAATGCAGAAAATATCATCTTCTATGACCTGGACACCCATTTTTGCCAATGTATCATGATCAACCTGGACAATCCTTTTGTTCTCGGAGCTTAAATATCGTTCCCTGACCTCTTCATCCACGGTCCCATTGTTGGCAACTACAAGATCGATCTTTCTGGAACCAAGGTATTCATTCAGCACCTCCACATGCTGGCTGACAGACTGGATATCTGTTTCTCCCGGCTGGGTTACCAGATTGGATATGTATAAAAGCGGAGCCCTTGTTTCTTCAAGTGCATTTCTGACTTCCGGTGCAAGCAGATGGGGAATGATACTGGTGTACAGGCTTCCGGCACTGAAAATGATCAGATCTGCCTCTCCGATCTTCTCCTGGATCTCCTGCTCAATCTTAATATCGTGATCATAGGTCAGACGGCTGATATTCCGGATATTCCGGCTGACAGCCTCTTCTCCAAAGTATTCCTTTCCCGTGCTCTCTCCTACAAGATCTATCTTCTCTCCTGTCAGAGGAAGTACCGTTCCCTTGATATCAAGGAGCTTACACATATATTTGGTTGCTTCTGTCAGATTCCCCTTAAGATCAATCAATGCTGCCAGTACGATGTTTCTGACAGGATGTGTATTTAAGGATCCTTTCTGAAAACGATAGCTCAGGAGATCTATAAAATCCTCATCTACATTTGCCATGGAAAGAAGAACCTTTCCCACATCACCTACTGCCGGTATATTCAGTTCTTCCTTCAGCTTCCCCGTACTGCTCCCATTATCACTGACAGCGATCACTGTCGTCACATCGATTGGGAAAAGCTTTAAGCCGGACAGGATGCAGGACAGCCCTGTACCTCCCCCGAAAATAACAACCTTTTTCATAGCAATACCGTTGCCCCCTTTTATTGTTATTCCACTACCGTAAAGTCAACTACTGCAGCGGCACCATATTCCGCCGTTTTTTCCTTAAATATCTGATCTGAATCGGTATCGATCTCTTCATCATTATCAAAGGTGTTTTTCTCTCTTAAAAATCCGATGTAGGTTGCTGTGCCATTTTCATCAAAGGATTCCATAACAGAGTCCTTCACCATAACACCCTGGGTTTCTTCAGATACAAAGTAGCTGCAGAATTCATGATTTCCTGCTGTATATAACACATGGTCTGCATATCTGACCGGATAAGCCGTGTCACTGCCGCCAACGACAGTAGCAAATCTCACCTTTCCATTCTCCTTCAGATAAACATATGCCATCATGGCCGCTGTGCTTCCATTATCATCATATGTCTGATCTGTGATCAGAAGAACGTCTCCCTCGTATCCTGTCAGTGTTACATAAGCATATGCCTGTCCTGCTGTCATATTACTGATTAGTTCATCATAGGAATCAAACTCTGTCTTTCCTGCCTGTTCCTCTACAAAAGAGTTCGGAATATCACTTGGTATTTCCTCATCACCGGACACTTCTTCTGTCTGTACTGCTGTCTCATCTGTTGCGTCTGCAGCCGGCTGCTTTCCACATCCCGAAAGCATCATCGCTGCCATCAGCACTGCGCTGATTCTCATAGTCCATTTTCTCATTTTCACTCTTCTCCTCATCCCGCTGCACTGATCCCGGCCAGATTCCCTGTTGACCATGCAATCTGCAGATTAAAGCCTCCTGTCACTGCATCCAGATCCAGCACCTCTCCTGCAAAATACAGTCCCCTGACCAGTTTTGACTCCATGGTGGACGGATTGACTTCCTTCACATTCACACCGCCCTGTGTGATGATCGCCTCATTAAAGCCTCTTGTTCCCGTCACTGTCATGGTCAGCTGCTTCAGCAGATAACAGAGTCCTTCCCTCTCCTGTCTTGTCACCTCATTAATCTGCTTTTCCGGTTCGATGCCGGACAGCGCTACGATCACCGGTACCAGTTTTGCAGGCAGGAGCGCATCCAGACTGTTTTTAAACTGTTTGTTTTTATTCTCTTCAAAATCCCGGAGGATACGTTTATCAAGCTGTTCCATGGAAAGTGCCGGCTTCAGATCAAGCACTAGGGACACCGGTTCCTTCTTTCCCTTTTTCACATAATAGCTGCTGGCACTTAAAATCAGTGGACCACTGATTCCAAAGTGGGTAAACAGCATTTCTCCAAAGCCTTCGTATAGCTTTTTCCTTTTTTCTGAAAAAAGCGTCACCGACACATTTTTCAGGGAAAGTCCCTGAAGAAGCCTGCACCATTCCTCTTTTACTGTCAGAGGCACCAGTGCCGGCACCGGCTCCTTCACAGTATGGGAAAGCTTCTTTGCAAACCGGTAGCCGTCTCCTGTTGAACCGGTAGAAGCATAGGACATACCACCGGTAGCCACAATGACTGCATCTGCCGGAAGTCTCTTCCCGTCAGAAAGAAGAACACCCGTCACGCCAGGAGTCTGCTGATCCTCTCCCACCTCGATCTGTTCCACCTTCGTATGGAGCAGCACCTTCACATGGTACTTTTCCATCTGACGGTTCAGGGTATTTATCACATCAGAGGAATGGTCTGAAACAGGAAATACCCTCTCTCCCCGTTCTGTCTTCAGACTGCATCCTGCCTCTTCAAAAAACGTCATAACGGCATGGCTGTCCATCTGGTAAACACTGCTGTAAAGGAATTTTCCATTGGTGATTACATGGGAAAAGAAGTCTTCTGTCTCACAGGCATTTGTCAGATTGCAGCGTCCCTTTCCAGTGATATATATCTTCTTTCCGGTCTTCTCATTCTTTTCAAGAAGTGTTACCCTGGCACCCCTTCTAGCTGCTGCGATGGCCGCCATCATGCCCGCTGCACCGCCGCCGATCACGATTACCTTATTCATTGCCATCTTCCTCTTCCTGTCTCGTCAGAGAATAGTTCAAAATCGGTTCTTCATCGATAAAATTGATCTCATCATTTAAGTATACCTGATAATTGTTCCAGACGTCCTCTAGCGTCTCAAGGTTTCTTTTCACATCATCCGGTCTTCGTAGGCAGAGCGCCACTACAAGGGCATTGATCACGCTTAAGGGCGCAACCAGGGAATCCACGATGGAAACCATATCACTCCTTGCCAGAAGATTGCAGGATGAATACAGGTTCATGGGGGAATGGATGCTGTCTGTTATGGTGATCACCTTGGCATTTCTGTCGTTGGCAAACTCCATGGCCTTCAGGGTTCTCATGGAATATCTGGGAAAACTGATACCAATCACGGCATCCTTTTCTCCCACCCGGATCATCTGTTCAAACATCTCCGATACACTTGTAGTCTTTATAAGTACCACATTGCCGCGAATCATATTCAGATAAAAATGCAGAAAATCTGCAAGAGGCTCACAGCTTCTCACTCCGATCAGATAAATCGTCTGCGCTCTCAGAATGATATCAACTGCCGCCTCAAAGGCTGCCGGATCCAGATTTACGATCGTATCCTGGATCTTCTCGATATCTGCACTCAGCACAGAAGTCAGGATCTCCGACTGGGTACTCTTCCCGTACTTGGCTCCCATCTTCTGCACACTGTTCAGCTTGTTCTTCACCCACTCTGCCAGTGCATTCTGAAACTCCGGATAACCCTCATATCCAAGATGCATGGCAAACCGGACAACCGTTGATTCACTGACTCCTACTGTCTCACCAAGCTTTGCCGCTGTCATAAAGGCTGCCTGGTCATAATGATCCGAAATATAAGCAGCAATAGCCTTATGCCCCTTACTCATCTTGATATATTTTTCATTCATTCTGGTTATAATATCAAATTCCTGTTGCTCCATACTGTTCCTCTTCCCTATCTGAATGCCTGATAAGAATCCTTCAGCATCTGGATCGTTTCTTCCTCCTGAAGGTCATAATCACCGGTCAGTGACATACAGGCTGCCCCGTGAATGAAGATCCACATCTTCATGAAAAGCTCCTGCGCGTTTCTGCTCCCCTGGGAAGCTGCTGACTGGATTTCTCTGCTCACATTTCCGCTTCTGCCATTGACCAGATCATACATACTTCTCCCAAACCGGTTTTCTGACAGGAAAATATAGGAAAACAGATTTTTATGCTCTGCCGCAAATCTGATATAAATATTTCCAAGATGGACAAATGGTGTCACAGTCTGCCTTGAAAAGCTGTCATAATAATTTTGGAAAAAATCACATGCCTTTTCAAACAGAGCCTCATAAAGCTCATCCATATTCTTGTAAATACGGAAAATAGGCTGCGTGGAACATCCGGCCTTTGCCGCCAGCTTTCTGGCTGTTACCTGCAGACTTCCCTCTTCCTGCAGAAGTGCAAATGCCGCTGTCAGAAGAGCATCTTTGGTTATGGATTCTTTCCTTGCCATTCTGTTTTCCCTCCTTTGTATAACATCTGTTATTATTTTAGAATCTTTTCGTTTTTCTGTCAATAAGAATTCTTAAGGTCTTCAAGATCTGTCAGGAACTGTTCCCACGCATCTTCATGCTCCACGTAATAAAGAGGACACTTTTTCCCGCCCTCGTCGTAGTGCCGTCTCATATCTGCCGGCTTCAGATGATACTCCGAGAGAAGCCAGGCACTCAGTTTAAGCAGTGACTGATACGTTGCATCAGTAAACTTTCCGTCCTCATCCAAATAGCAGCACTCTATGGAAATGGAATCCTCGTTCCTTGTTTTTACTGCATATCCCATCTCATCAAGCGGCAGGCACTGCACAATGGAGCCGTCATAGCTGATCACAAAATGGGCACTTGCAGATGTTTCTCCCGTCACTCCCAGATTTTCAAAATAGCTTCTGTTCTGCTCTGCACTGGTTCCCGGATTTGCGGTATAGTGCACAAAGATATTTTTAACCTTTTTCAGCTTTGTCTGTGGTCTTGAATAGGGGTTCGGTGTCAGAAATTCTTCTGTGATCTCCGGCTTCTCTGGCCTGCTCCCATTTATGATCTCCTGCAGCTTCCATGTGCTCTCTATCCTGTTTTTTCCTGCAATATTCCGTAACAAAAGAAAAAGAAACAGAGCCAGCAGTCCTGTCAGTATCAGTAAAAGCAGGATATGGAAAACCTTTTTCTGTCTCCGTCTTTTCCTTCTCTTTCTTCTGATTCTGACTTCTTCTGCTGTTCTGCTTCTGTATCCGGATCGTGAAGCTTTCTGTCTGCCCTTTCCCGCTCTGGAAATGTCGATCAGATCCAGCTCTTCCCCCTGTCTTTCCGTTCTCTGTCTTTCCAAAGCCTGCCTCATCGTGTCACCCCTCTTTTGTAATAACATGATTATAGCAGTATTTTCTCTATCCTATCTGTAGGCTTCCTTAATTCCGCCTGAAGATTTTCTTAAGATTCTTCCATATGCTATCTGACGAACCAGAAATACCCCTCCAAAGTCATGGCATTTCACTATCTGAAATACCATGACCCAGAGGGGCTTGCATTTAATGATTTAATTTCTGTTCAGAATCCTAGATTATACAGGATATGCTGCATTCTTGGTATCAGCCTGGCTCATATCAACCTTTTCCTGCTGTGCCTGACGATACTTGAAGAAGTCTGTTGCTACCTGAGGGAACAGTGCATAGGACAGAACGTCCTCATCCTGCTGCTTCCATTCCTTCATTTCGGATTCGAGCTTGTCCATCTCGTTTGTTAAGCCTGCAGCATCTGCAGAACGGGATGTGAATCTCTGCTCTCCAGGAATAACCTTGTCAATAACCTCCTGGTTCATAGGCTTAACAGTCTGACCATACTTACCACGAAGCAGATCCTTGAACTCTCCTGTAGCCATCTTGTATCTCTCACCCATTAATACGTTGAATACAGCCTGTGTACCAACGATCTGGGAAGAAGGAGTAACCAGCGGAGGCTCACCGCAGTCCTTACGGACTCTCGGGATCTCTTCCAGTACTGCCTGATACTTATCTTCTGCATGCTGCTCTTTCAGCTGGCTGACCATGTTGGAAAGCATTCCACCAGGTACCTGATAAAGCAGAGTCTTGATATTAACACCAAGAACCTTTGTGCTCATGAGACCGCTTTCAAGGCACTCCTCACGGTAAGGTCTGAAGTAATCAGCAATTTCTGCCAGAAGGTTCTGATCGTAACCGGTATCATAAGGAGTTCCCCTAAAGGTCTCAACCATAACTTCTGTTGCAGGCTGTGATGTACCAAGTGCGAAAGGTGAAATTGCACAGTCGATAACATCTACACCAGCTTCTACTGCCTTCAGATATGTCATGGAAGCTACACCTGAAGTATAGTGTGTATGCAGCTGGATCGGGAGCTTTGTGTTCTCCTTCATAGCCTTGATCAGCTCGCCAGCCTTATAAGGAACAAGCAGACCTGCCATATCCTTGATAC
>OJJU01000279.1_pt1 | contig 22190 bp, 22 predicted proteins | sample 1596141 | NCBI WGS metagenome assembly OJJU01 (sample SAMEA4350150, study PRJEB24818) | metagenome | biome: human; feature: gut; material: faeces | place: Denmark | collected 2013-09
AAAGACAGGCGTAATTACCCACCGAGTTTTACAATAAGCTATATTGATTATCTTAAAGGATATTTTGTTGGTTTTGGGTCTATAATGTATGGTTTGTTTAGAATTTTTGAATAAATAATCAAGTAATATATCACGACTTATAATAAAGTAGGACATGGAAAATAATTTTAATTTTATGAATTTTTCCTTTTTTGAAATAGATTCTCTGACAGCTATGAAAGAAGCTGTCAGAGAAGTGTTTATTCAAGATTTCCAAAAAGAGAGAGCTAATTTTATCAAGACTCCTTTTATTATATCAGAATTCATAGACCCTTCTTATGGAGGAAAACATGATGATGTATTTTGTTGTTGGCAAGTTTCACATTATCCTAATAAGATATTCTTCATTTCAAATTCAGGTGATGGAAGAATAACATTGTGTAATGTACTTCGGTTGAAATTGCATTGTAGTTTCTACCAATTTGCCCTTTCCAATGATAATGCCTCTCCTTTTTTTCTGTTTCATCATTCTTCAAAACAAGGAATAACTAGAGATGTGCTGAATTACAAAGAAGACAGATGGCAATTTTATGCAAAGGGACCAATTAATAGCATTGAAGAAATCGAATTTTACAAAAACAGAAAAATTCGAGAACGTCTCAACAAAGAAATCCTTTTGCATTATTTGAAAAAAATGGGCATTTCTTTCTGGGATATAGACAAAAGTGTAACTGATTATTTTATAGTTAAGCGTAGTGTGTAAAGTTGCAATTGCGTTGACAGACTATTAAGTTATTATGATGATTAAGTTGTAAAAGCTAAAATAAAAATGAGTTTGCATACCCTCATTTTATGATAGTTTATAGTCAACCTGAAATGGTTTGAGGAAATCTTAAGGTTTCATGTTCGATGGATGCGAATGCCGTTGGTCTTAATCTTGTCGAAACGAAGGATGCGCTTTCTTTTGGGTCACTCTTGCATACCGCTGCGTCATCTTCACATTCTTGTGACCGAGCATCTTGCAGATGGTCTCCATCGGCACACCTGCCTCCAGCGTAATGAGGCTGGCGAACGAGTGTCGTCCCGAATGGTTGGAACAGGTAAGTTCGTTTTCTTTTCCACAAGCACATCGAAAGCCTTTTGGATGGAAAGCAACAACTGCTCGATGGCCTTGTTGGTCTCCACGGCTTCCTTGCTCTTGTTCTCCTTTGGCTGCTTTAGAGCTTTATGTTAATAAAACTACAATCATAGCAATAAAACTATTATTTTTACGTTCTTTTCAAAAAGGGATTGTGCAATAGTAGCTTAAAGGCTAAAAGCACTACCTTTGAATGCTGTTAAATATGGTAATGTTCAAGGTCACAATTTGTGACCTTAAAAATAAAGATAGAAATATGGCAGACATAACGGAAAAGACAGGAAACGGCGAACTGGTCACAAATCGTGACCAGTTGGTTGGTGTTGACAATATAGAGCCTCTAATAAAAATCATTAGAGGACAACAAGTTATGCTTGACCGTGACCTTGCCACACTTTATGGCGTTGAAACAAAGCGTCTTAATGAGCAAGTAAAACATAATATTAAACGATTTCCTGAAGATTTCATGTTTCAATTGACCAAGGACGAATGTTTAAGGTCGCAAATTGCGACCTTAAACGAAGGACGCGGACAACATTTGAAATACATGCCTTACGTATTTACTGAAAACGGAGTCGCTATGCTTAGTAGTGTTTTACGTTCTGACACTGCGATTGAGGTGAATATTCGAATAATGCGAGCTTTCACTTCAATGCGTCACTTTCTACAGAACAATGCCGAAGTGTTCCAACGTCTTTCAACAATGGAGTACCATCAACTGGAAATGCAACAACACTTGCAAGAATCCGACAAGCGTATAGAAGAAGTGTTTCGTAGATTGGACGAGGGCAACGCAAAGCCGAAGCAGGGTGTGTTCTACAATGGTCAAATTTATGATGCCTATACTTTCGTGTCCGACTTGATTAAGAGTGCAAAGAAACGTATTGTCCTTATCGACAACTATGTTGACGAGACTGTACTGACATTGCTCGATAAAAGAGATAATAACGTGTCTGCAATCATCTACACTCAGCAGATAAGCCGTCAGTTCCAACTCGACATAGACCGTCATAATGCTCAATATGCACCGATTGATGTTGAAACATTCCGTTTGTCACATGACCGCTTCCTTTGTATAGACGATGATGTATATCACATAGGTGCATCCATTAAGGACTTGGGCAAGAAGTGGTTTGGCTTCTCTAAGATGGAAATATTGATGCCTGATGAATTGGTGGAAAGAATCAACAGAGGATAATCTGTGATTACTTAGGTAGAGTGTTAAAAAGAATATAACCAACAAATAATTTTTGTTTATGTTCACAAACATATAAAGGTATGAAATTCAACAATCTATTCTTTATGGCTTTAGTTCTCGTTCTTATTTGTTCATGTAAGGATACAACTCTTTGTTATAAAATTCCTTTGGATAACAAAGAACTTGTGATATGTATTCCTGCATTTAGTGATTATGCATACCTTTATATAGATGCAAATGAATCATGTGTCCCAACAGACAGTTTTGATTTTAAAATAAATAATAGAGGTGAAGCTACAGAAGTTTCCTTAATCTTAAATAAACACAAAGACGACACTATATATTATTCTGATAGATGGAATGAAGTCACATTAGTTAATAAAAATGGAAAATATAAAAGAGTTTCATGGCATGATGACAGATTTTATACAAAAGATATAAGAACTAATAAAATCCAAATAAATCAGAATTATATAGAAATAGTGATTAAAGATTATGCAACTTTTGTTGTGTGTCAAACAGACAATGGATACAAAATTTTAGAGCCTATTCAAAAATAGGAAACAACAAAGAACTTACTTGTAAAGATAGAATAGTATATGAAAATATTGAATACTCGCATATTAAAGAAAGGCGTGATAACACTTAGTTTTTTGTGCTATCTTATAACCTGTGGGTTCGTACCATATTATTATGATGAAGCAACTAATCTTTGTTATGGTGATGGCCTTTTCAACTTGTTCTTTGGCTGGTGTTGTTTCGTATTTCCGGGAATATTTACGAAAATATATTCTTTAGCATGGTTTTCAAACATAACATACATTGTTGCTATAAGGCATCTAATAAAGGGAAATAGAAAACACTTCGTATTGTGGATTTGCATCACCATAATATTGAGTAGCCTTTTGATTATTTGTCCAAGAACAGAAACTGATACTTGGGGGAATATACACCATTTTACGTTGACGATAGGTTATTATTTGAGAATTATAAGTTTCTTTATTTTATTTGTTGGTGGAATATATGTCCTGTTTGTACAAAATAGGAAAGGGGATAAAAGGCTGACGAATGATGGACGGATGAAAAGTAAGCAGCAAATATTCTTTCTGACAAAATCAGATATAGTCAAGATGATGACTGTTGTTGAAAGAAAAATTCCTATAAAATATACCCTAATTGGAGCATTTAAACAGGAGACGATAAAAAGTGAAAACACCATATCAAATTTTTCTAAACTTGGTCATACAGGCTATGCCAATTGGATTTCTTTGGATAATAGATACATGGTGCTCCCCTTAAATAATGAGGTGAAGTATAGAATTGTGAAACAAAGAAATGGCTCTTTTCATTACATCATAGATCTTGCATCTAATCCCACAGGTGTTGAGTTAAGTACTGGAGGAATATACGACAATGCAGAAAATGTTTTAATAGCAGGTCGTGTTGCAGTCTTTACTGATAGCTCAATCGAAGCCATGCAAATCTATAAAGAAATATTGAGAGCTATGAATAAATGTTTTACCAGGAAAAATAATATCTTTGTATCTCAAGAGGTGTTATCTTTATTGGAAGATGGATGGCGATTAACATGTAATTATAATGCGCCTTGTGAAAATGATTTCAAATAGTATATGTTGCAAATTTCAACTTTGCTATAAATAAACTTCGGAAGGAGAAATATGAATTCACTATGTTTATGTGTAAAAGAATAAAATTTTGGCTTTGCAAACTTCTCTATTCCCATAGAAAAAAGTCTTGTTGCATTTCCTTTTCATCAAAAGGTTTCAAGGTGATAACTCTTTATCGGATTTTTGAGGGATGCCAAGTAGAAGACAAACCTATTATCTTTCTTCCTGCTACAGCATCCGAGGAAGAATTGGCCAATGCGATATTTTTCTGTTTGGGTAAAAGTAGTATGGTCATACGAACTTCAATAAATTCCACATCCGCTTATCTGAAGTTTATTAAAGAACGTTCGTTGAAAAGTTACTATCAACAATCCGTGGCTTGCATAGTAAAGTTGAATGTTCAAACAGGCATAATTCATTTAGAACTTTGGCAACAAGCTGATGATGGTAGAGGAATGACTCCTTGTCATGAACAGAGCCTTATGGCATTTGATGTAAAAGGCAATAGTCAACTTCTCGCCAAGTATGTCATGGAAATCTTAAGTGAAAGATTAGCTTTGAAAAAGGATAAAGTAGCTATGGAATAAACACTAAAAATTGTAGAATGAGAATAAACAAATGAAACAGATTAAATTAGCTTTTGTACTTTTAACAATAATGATGGTTCTTGGTAATTGTACCTTTGAAAACCGTACAACTACCACTAAGATGTGTCTCGAAGATTTGGACATGAATGTTCAAGACACACTAAGAAATCTGCCTGTTGATTCTTTTGGCTGTCATCCTGATTTGATAGACTTAACAGGACATTATAAATTGATAATAAAAGAATTTGGTCCGTGGTGTTATGCGCAAAAACTAACAAACATAGAAACAGGAAAATATTATTGGTTCGATTATAGTACTCCACGACCTATTCTTGTTACAGCCGAAGAAATCATATTCCCTATGGAATATAATATAGTAAATAGAGGGGTAGAATCAACAGACACGTTTAACATCATAGATAATCAATTAGAGCCATAACCGTAATGCACCTGCTTGGAATTTAGCTCTTTTAGTTACCTTGTTTCTTGTTACTATTAATTCAAGTAATTATGAACATAGGTACACATTTTAGCGGACAACCGATGTGTGGGCAGCTAATAGATTTGCTCAGCAAGAGATACTCCATTCGGGATGTGGCAAAGCTGAGTGGTAAGAGTGTGAGTACGGTGCAACGAGTTAAGCAATTACTAACAGTACAATCATCGCAATAATACTATTGATTTTACGTTCTTTTCAAAGAAAGGGGGTGTGCAATAGTGGCTTATAGGCTAAAAGCATTACCTTTGCGGCTGGCAGCTTTCGGCTGGCAGCCTAAACTCTACAATTTTTAACGGACTATTTTATGAAAAATATAATGAAATTTAGCGGGTTTGGAGTATTGTTTCTTGTACTTGTTTTATTGTATCTTAGATACGATAAAACTGGGTATTATTATGGAGTAGAGTGTAGTTTTTGTAATAAAAATATGCCATATGGATTAACACCAAAAATCAATTTTGATTATCCTCAGAGCTTTTGTTTACTTGATGAAGACGGCTTTGAGTTAGTGGGTATTGGTTTTAGATACAAACAAAGCAGTTTTAGAATAAAGAATTTTTTGGGTTATGCTTATAATGATACTTCTGTATTACTGAAATGTACTGACAGCTTGAATAACATAAAATATTTAGTATCGTATGAAACAGGTTATAATAGAAACAAAGGACATCCTGACATATCATTTAAAGATATAGACAACGATGAATACAATAAGATTAAAGACAATTACCAATGTATTGAAATTGATGAGGAGAAAGCAAATACAATACGATTTATTAAGTTTTTGTACATAGTTGGAATCTTGCTATTACTTTTTATTATCGTTAGGAAACTATTAAGGTTTACGTGAATTATCCAATTGAGGAGATTCTGTTAAGAGTGTATCAAAAAAATATTGAGAGTGTAAAATAAACTGTGTCAGGCTATAATAATTATAGTTTAACACAGTTTATTTACGTTTTACCCTTTTCTCTTTTTTAGAATGTAGTTTTTCCTAACCACTTTTTTAGGTTCGTTGCCAAACGAGTCTATAAAAATAATACTGTTGTCCTCCATCACCTTATAGAATATATTGTCCCCACTCGCAGGATGCACAAGCATCAATATGTTGCCGTCAAGCACTTGGAAAGAACCTTTTAACCTTTCCTGTTTGTTCTACTTTTCATTGTATGACTGTATCAACAAATAGGTACCATCAGCATTTAGCGTGAGTGTTGTTTCAACATTAGGTGGTAACACTCCGTTATAAGTTCCAGCTATGGAATCCAAGCTGGCTCTATTTCCCCAAACTGCCGTATATTCTTCAAGCTTATCGGCACACCTGCCTCCAGCGTAATGAGGCTGGCGAACGAGTGTCGTCACGAATGGTAGGAATAGGTAAGTCCGTTCTCTTTTCCACAAGCACATCGAAAGCCTTTTGGATGGAAAGCAACAACTGCTCGATGTCCTTGTTGGTCTCCACGGCTTCCTTGCTCTTGTTCTCCTTTGGCTGCTTTAGTGCTTTATGTTAATCGAAGTACAATCATCGCAATAATACCATTGATTTTACGTTCTTTTCAAAGAAAGGGGTTGTGCAATAGTGGCTTAAAGGCTAAAAGCACTACCTTTGTACGCAATATAACAACAATACGTTTAAGGTCGCAATTTGTGATCTCAAAATAATAGAAATATGGCAAACAACATAGATAAAAAAGAACCAGTCGCAATTTGCGACCAGTCCAAAATAGATGTTACAAAATGCGATAACCATCGCCTTGGCGAACTAATTGCCATAACATGGAGCACATTGAAAATCTTTGCATAGAAAGATTATGGGAGGAAGACAACAAATGTTCTTGCTCCTTTTTTTATTTCTGTAGCAACCTTTGTTATATAACATTGCTACTGTGTAATTTTTATACTTCCATATAGCAATAATAGTCTCTTAAATGTTAAAATCGGACAGTATTGGCAGAAAATCCAAGCAAACCTTGCTCGTTTAAAGAAAATTTGTTATTTTTGCAGTGACTCTCGAATCTGTGCGTCAATTTGGGTTTACTCAATGTCGATACACAGGCAGCCAACGCCGAGCTGAAAGCTGAGAAGTCCAAACAACTTTCAATCTGCGCCAGTCGGTAACATATCAGTACACCGTCCGCATAGAGAATGTAAAGCCCAATGCCAAGACATTCAGTTTCAAACTGAGCTGTAGAGCTAACGACTATCCGTTCGGTGACTATAAGGTTGCATTCTACGATATTGCAGTGAAATAATTAAACCCTTATAAATATGAGAAAATCATTCTATTCGATTATGGCAGCGACTCTTGCTGCCATGTCACTTACAACCCTATCGTGTAAAAACAGTGCAAAGGAGCAGCCTGTCGCCAACGTTGAGCAGGCTGACACAACTGCCACCGACACCACAGCTACGGCACAGCCAGAGCAGCAGTCTGAAGCCGAAGCCGCCAAGCCCGGCGACCGCCCGACATTCCAGCTTTTGGGCAACGTGAAGACCTGCAAGTGGAAGAACGCCGACGCCAACGGAGAGACCGTTACCTACGCCTTCGATGAGCAGGGCAATCTGATGACCATCAACGGCCGTAAGGAGAACATCTTGCGCAATAAGCAAGGATTGATAGAGAGATACTCGCTCGGCGAGAACGAACTCACAAGCTATTCGTTCACCTACGATGCCGACGGCTGTGTGAAAAAGTCGTCGATGAGCGATGCTGACTCCGGCACCGACAGCTACACGTACAAGTACAACGCCAAGGGCTTTGTCAGCTCGCGCTACTGCAAAGGTGAGATAAGTGAAATGGGGGCCGACGAACCGATAACCTACGAGGAAACCGTAACCTACGAGTACACCATGGTAGACGAGCATGGCAACTGGACTAAGCGCACGTGCCACGGTGCCACTGGACGCGACCCGTGGACAGAGACCCGTACAATAGTATATTATTAAAAAACAATGGGTGTCGGGCAAATACCGACACCCCTCTAATAAAAATCGTTAGAGGACAACAAGTTATGCTTGACCGTGACCTTGCCACACTTTATGGCGTTGAAACTAAGCGTCTTAATGAGCAAGTAAAACGTAATATTAAACGATTTCCAGAAGATTTCATGTTTCAATTGACCAAGGACGAATGTTTAAGGTCGCAAATTGCGACCTTAAACGAAGGACGCGGACAACATTTGAAATCAAGCAGGAAGCCTCCAATGAAGAAGATTAAGAATGTTTAAAATCTACCACAGTTTGTGGAAGAATTTGTCTACCAGACTGGTAGATTATTTAAAAAGACATAGAATATGGCAGAAAATATGACATTGGCAGGAAACAGCGAGTTCAAAAATTGGGTCTCGCAGTTGAAGAAAGATATACGCAGTGCGCAATTTAAGGCGGCAATCAAAGTGAACACAGAATTACTTCGCCTTTATTGGCGTATGGGTGCAGACATCTGTGAAAAGCAGAAATTAGCATCTTGGGGCGATGGCTGGCTTAAAGAATTGAGCCGTGAACTTATGGCGGAGTTTCCAGATATGAAAGGTTTTTCCTATCGAAATCTAAGGTATATTCGCCAATGGTATGAGTTTTATTATCAGCGAATTACAATTTGGCAACAACCTGTTGCCAAATTAGGAGAAGATAATGGGCAACAAGTTGTTGCCCAATTAGACGATGTAAATATGCAACAACCTGTTGCACAAATAAGCGAGGAGGTTTTCTTCTCCGTTCCTTGGGGGCATCATCTGTATATCATATCGCAATGCAAGGACGTTAATCGTGCCGTGTTCTACTTGAAAAAGACAGTTGAAAATGGTTGGAGCCGTGCTGTTCTGCTTAATTTTCTTGACACGAATCTATATGAACGACAGGGAAAGGCTGTGAACAATTTTAATAGATTGCTGACTAATCCTCAAAGCGAATTGGCTGCTCAAACATTGAAAGACCCTTATAATTTCGATTTCCTCACACTTGACGGTGAGTATCGGGAGCGAGAGTTGGAACAAGGACTTACCCAGAATGTCACACGTTTCTTGCTTGAATTGGGTACGGGCTTTGCTTTTGTCGGGAGTCAAGTGCCACTACAAGTAGGTGAAGACACTGTATATCCCGACTTGCTTTTCTATCACTTGGAACTGCGTTGCTATGTGGTTGTGGAATTGAAGATTTCGAAATTCAAAGCAGAACATCTGGGACAGTTGGGCGTATATGTGAGTGCTGTCAATCATATCAAGAAGAAGCCAACAGACAACCCTACGATAGGTTTGCTTATTTGCAAAACCAAGAACAACGTGATGGCGCAATATGCCCTTGAATCAACAAATCAACCAATCGGTATCTCTGAATATCAACTCTCGAAGCTCATGCCTGAGAATATACAAAGTCAGTTGCCTACTATTGAGGATATAGAAGCAACGCTTTCTGATATAAAGGATACCAAAGACAGAAGGTTGTAATGTGATGGTCAAACTAAAATTAAGGATTAAAAATGACAACGATAATAAATAACGAACATAAGAAACTCAATTTTTCGAGTGAGCGAGAGCAGAGCCAAGCTTGCTTGAACTCTGCCGAGCATGAGAAAAATCAAGGACGAAAAGTCCTTAATGTCCCAAATAAGCAAGAGCAGAACCAAACTTGTTTGGATTCTGCCGAGCGTGAGGGACTTCGCCCGAAGGGCAATGTCCCAAATCTCAGATTCCCTGAGTTTCAGGGGGAGTGGGTAGTTTCTTGGTATGCTCGGCATGAGCTTATTCTAATGGGTGCAAGTCTTTACGAAAGTCATGGAGTAAAGCTTGCCGTGAGAAGTCAGCAGATGCCATAGTAGTGGAGTTCTCGATAACGCTCCATGAAGGGCAGAACAGATAAAAGCCGAACATAGGGAAGTAATAAGTCTGCTTCGCAAGGGATATTCAATTCGGGATGTGGTGAAGTTGTGTGGTAAAGGGGTAAGTACCGTACAACGAGTGAAGCGATTACTAAAAGTACAATCATCGCAATAATACTATTAATTTTACGTTCTTTTCAAAGAAAGGGTTTGTGCAATAGCGGCTTATAGGCTAAAAGCACTACCTTTGAATGCTGTTAAATATGGTAATGTTCAAAGTCACAATTTGTGATTTTGGAAAAATAGAGAAATGGCAAACAACATAGATAAAAAAGAACCAGTCACAAATTGTGAGCATTTTCTTGCGTCAGCTCCTTTATCGCTCTGAGGATAGTGTCAGAGCTACAAGTACGAAGTGTCGGATGAAGTGAGAGATGGTTCATCAAATGAGTAGTGGCATCCTGAGGTACATGAGCCACCACAGAAGTAGATACTCATGAGAGAACGGATGATTTCGCTGTACCAATAACCGAACGTTTTCGTTAAGCCAGATGAGCAGAACCGAGCTTGCTCGAGTTATGTCATGGCGAGAAAACGAAGGATGAAATCCAACGTTTTCGTTAAGCCAGATGAGCAGAGCTAAGTTTACTTAAGCTCTGCCATGTCGAGAAAACGTGCCATGAAATGGAACGATCTACACCTTAGACCGAGGGTTGAGTCGATTACAGATGACAATGTGGAGTCAAATTGCTCCATGACCCGAAAATATTCCTCCAAAAAGAGTGAATTTCTCAGATTTTATTTGTACCTTTGCCATGTCATATCGGAGTTTTGGTTGTTTGATTTAGCAACACTAAGATAAGTGAATTCTTCGACATGACAGAATCCTGGGCAACTTTTGTTGCTCCGGTACTTAAAAATTTAAGTTATAATAGTGTTGCGGAATTAAGGTTAAAATGGTGCGGTTGATCAAGTGATACCGCTTGCCGCACTATAACAAACGATAATTCATTATGGATAAAAATGAACTAAGAAATAAGATATTGGCACTCGAAGGGTTGACTAACGATGAAAAGTCGGCTCTTATAGAACTGCTGAACAAGCAGAAGAAGTATGGCCTTGTATGGGAGGATAAACCTGAGGCTGTAGAAGAACGTCTGCGTGAAGAACTGCCTGTACTCTGTGAGGTGAAGGAACGATTCATTCCTTCGTCTGACCCCGATGCGCTCAATCATTTGCTGATTGAAGGTGATAATCTCGAAGCTCTTACGGCGCTGAGCTACACTCATGCCGGAAAGATTGACTTGATTTATATTGATCCACCTTACAATACGGGCAATAAGGATTTCATCTATAACGACTCGTTTGTGGATACCGAGGATGAATATCGTCATAGTAAATGGCTCTCGTTTATGGGAAAGCGGTTGAGGTTGGCAAAAGGATTGCTTTCGGATAAAGGCATTATCTTTATCTCGATTGATGATAATGAGTTAGCGCAACTGAAGCTACTGTGTGATGAAATATTTGGTGAAGGAAATTTTATTAATAACATTTCTATTAATATGAATAGTCTCTCTGGTGTAAAAATGACTCATACAATATCAGGAAAGAGATATCCAGCCCAAAAAGAATCGTTATTACTCTATAGAAAAAGGAATTTTCCTTTATCTCTTCTTATAGAAAAAACTCATAAAGGTAAATGGGATAAGGAATATAACCTTATAATACCTGATATGCAAGAAGGAGATTTTGAAAAATTCGAAAGTATGACAGTAGATGAGGTTAATAAGTATTTTGAAGGTAAAGAATTAATGAGTACATCTGATTATATCAAGCAAAACTCAATAGACATCAGCGAAGAATGGTTATGGGATAATTCATATAGAATTTTCGGAAGCAAGTCAAACAGACCATTAGCCAAAAGATTTCTGAATGAGACTTTTGCAAATCAAATTGTATGTTATAAGAACAATGACGGAAATAAACGTTTCTTTAAATCTGATTACAATCGGAATACTAAAGATCCTAGAATAGAATTAGTAAGAGCGGAATCAAACTCATCAGTGTTCTTATCAGATAACTGGACCGATATTTCAAATGATGGTGGAGTCGCACAAGAAGGAGGGGTAATATATCCGAATGGAAAAAAACCTTTATATCTTATTGAGCGCATAATACGTGCGGCCAACAATAAAAATGCCATCATTCTAGATTTTTTTGCTGGGAGTGGCACTACCCTACACGCTACTTTATCTCTTAATAAAGAAGATGGAGGATCAAGAAAATGTATATTAGTACAAGCAAAAGAAGGAAATACCAACATCTGTGAGAATATTACATACGTTAGATGTATGAATATTGTACCTGAAGGAAGAAATAGCTATGGATATCAATCTAATTCACTCCGGTACTATAAAACAGACTTCGTAAGCCGAAACCGATCGCCAAAGAACATGCGCCAACTTATGTCGCTGGCCACCGATATGCTTTGCATCAAAGAAGACCTTTATGAAGAGCAAAAACAGTTCGGTGAGCTGCCAACGCATCCTAAAGTGATGCGCTATTTCTCTAAAGGCGAGAAATCTATGCTGGTCATCTACTTAGAAGCCGCTATTGCTGAAATCGTAGAACAGATAGAAAAACTAACACCTGTCCATCCGATAAAGGTCTATGTTTTCTCACCAAGCGAAGACCCATGGGAAGAAGACTTCGAGTTTGTAAGTGATAAGGTAGAACTCTGTGCGTTGCCAGCAGCTATCTATAACACCTATAAGCGCATCTTGCCCAAAAAGAAGGACAAGCAATTAGAAATTGAAACATCAAATGAAACTGAACCATCAAAGGGGGAAGCAACTCTCTTTGACCTTTTTGAGGAAGGAGGCAAACAATGAAAGATTTACAATACCAACAGAAAGCAATAAAAGAGCTGACAGACAAGACCATCCGCTTACTGAATCTGGGCGAGAAACGGAAGAAACTTATCTTCGAAGCCCCTACAGGTTCAGGCAAGACCGTCATGGCAAGCGTTGCGCTCAGCGAAATAGTAGAAGAACTAAAGAACCGTGGTGATAGCCGTTATCAAGAAGTGGCATTTATCTGGATTGCTCCCAATAAACTGCACGAACAGAGCTACTTTAAGATAAAGCATGCCTTCAATGAAAACAGACGGCTTCGCCCCGTGATGTACGATGAATTAGACCATTCGGATGGTTGTTTGCATCCAAGCGAGATTCTCTTTGTCAACTGGGAAAGTATCAATAAAGAGAATGCTATCATTGTACGCGAAAGTGAGCAAGGAAAGTCTTTGTATGAGATAACAAGCCGTACACAAGATGAACAAGGAACGCCCATTGTTGTCATCATTGACGAGGAACACATGTTCTGGTCAAAGACTGCTGACAAGTCGGCTCAAGTACTTGATAGAATCAATCCGGCTGTAGAAATCAGAATATCGGCTACACCCAAAAGCCGCTCCGACGAGAAAGTAAGCGTGTATCGCAAGGATGTGATACGTGCCGAAATGATTAAGGAAGAAGTAGTGCTCAATCCTGACCTCAAGATTGACGGTATGCAGGATAATACACTCGACACCTACCTCATCAAGACGGCACTCGAAAAGCGTAACCAACTGGCCGAAGCCTATCGCGAACTTGGTGTCAACATCAACCCGCTGCTGCTCATTCAACTGCCAAACGACGCAAAGGCAACCATGACAGCCGAAGACAATGCCGTAGCTGAGGAAGTAAGGATGTACCTAGATAAGGTGAAGAGTATCAATACCGACAACGGGAAGCTTGCCGTATGGTTATCGAATGAGAAAACCAACTTGGACAACATTGAAAACCCTGATAGCCTGACAGAAGTACTGCTGTTCAAGCAAGCCATAGCTTTGGGCTGGGACTGCCCTCGCGCTGCGGTTTTACTCATCTTCCGTAAGTTGAATAGCAATGAGTTTACTATCCAAACAGTAGGGCGTATATTGCGTATGCCGGAACAGCATTTCTACACCAATCCTATACTCAATCGTGGATATGTCTATACCGACCTTTCCAAAGATAAAATTCAGATTGTTGCAGAGGATATGGACTATCTTCATGCCAATGTGCTGTATGCCACAAGACGTCCGGCGCTCGCCAATGTGGCTTTGCCATCAGTCTATTCTGAACGACTCAGTGCTGACCGAAACCGTCTGGGGTCTGACTTTAGGAAAGTTATCTTTGAAGAGGCAGAAAAATTCTTCAAAATTGAGACACAACCCATGCTCTTCAGTTTTGCCGAGCTTGCCGGCCTAAAAGATGACGATGACTATTCACCTCTCCCTGATACGGACGATGAAACAATTAATTACAATCGAGATAGAGCGAAGCAAATCATACGCTTGGATGTAAAGAATATTAACATTGAAATACCCCGTGATGTTCACTTCCAGAATGAAGTCGGAATGATCGATGTAGGAGAGAATGTAAAGTTTGCTCGTACTACTTCAGAAATAGACCGAGTATTCATCACCTATATAGCCAGTCGACTGGGAGCTTTTGAACGAGCACATTCCACCGATAAACTTGCCGGTTATCTACTTGAAATTATGGCTGATTTTTTTGGCCTCTTTGAGACGGATGCTAAAAAGGTCATACTGTATCATAAAAATAAGCCCAAGTTTGACGATTTTATAGCTAAAGCTCTTGACAGATATGCTGCAAAGCTGAATCTGCGTAAGAAGCAGGCTCTAAAACGTGCGTTCAAGGGATATACATGGGAAGTGCCAGAAGAGCGTCTTTATGATGAAGATACCAATCACTACGAGAAAGCAGAGAATCATGCTTTGCTTCCTTTCGTTCAGCTAAACAATGCTTCTAACCCTGAAAAGGAATTTGAAGCCTATCTCGAAGCCAACAAGGAATATATCGATTGGTGGTACAAAAATGGGGATAGCGGACGCCAGCACTATTCTATTGAGTACATGGATATTGCCAATACACCATCGCTCTTCTTCATAGACTTTGTTATTCGAATGAAGAATGGTAATATCTATCTGTTCGATACAAAGAGTGCAGGTAGCGATATGAATGCCGCAAACAAACATAACGCCTTCATTGCCTACATGAATGAGCACCGCGACCTTGGTATAAAGGGAGGAGGAATTATCATCCAGGACGGAGACAACTGGCGTTATTCTCCACTTCCCATTAGTAACACCCATGAGATAGTAAACTGGAATTGCTTCTATCCTCAAAACGCTTAAAACTGTAATTATATGAATAAAGGTATTGACAATAAATTCGTTCATTACGGCATTCGCAAAGAAGATTTGGCCATGATAGAAGCCATCTGTGATGCGGAGGGAATTGATTTCGATTGGCTTAGCGAGGAAATTCTCAAAGCCTATCACGCAAAAAAAGTAGATGTGATAGAGATTTCAGACAGCGATACGGAAGAGATTATCCGTGCTGCCATTCAAAAAATAAAGTCTTAAAAATCATTCGCTATGATCATACAGAGAATAAAAATATCGAACTACAAGACTTATCTTGATCTCGATCTTGATTTGACCGTCGATGATTATCGTCCTATCATCCTGATTGGTGGCTCAAATGGTGGTGGTAAAACCACGCTATTTGAAGCCATCAGTGGTGCGCTCTATGGCCTGAAAATAGAAGGGAAAGAGCACTTTAATGAATTGCTCAATCAAGGAGCTATCGGACAAGTAAAGCCAGAGATTGTTCTGCAAATCACCTTTGTAGGCAAAGTATTGGGCCAAGAGCAGAAGTACATTCTCAAGCGTACTTATGTACTTAACCCTCAAGGAAGACCACTCGAAAGTGTATCGCTTAACATGAACGGTAATATGTTCGTTTATGGCACGATGACACCGCCAAAAGATAAACTTAGAGCTGAGCAGCAGGTGAATAAAATCATCAAGGCAAATTTGCCTCAGGAATTAAGTCAATACTTTCTGTTCGATGCCATGCAGTCGAGTGAACTCCTTAAAAAAAATGTGTTTGCCCAGACCATACGCGATAACTTTGAGAATGTACTTGGATTCAAAAAGTACTTGCAGCTAAAAAGGGCGGCAGAGAAAATACAACAAGATTGGGCACAACAGCGATTGAAAGCTCAGAAGGAACAGCAGGAGTATAATGAGCTATGTGAACAAAAAGACAAACTCGTTTCCGATCTGAATGCCAATGTAGCAGAACAAGATAGATTGTATAAATATCTCACTTCGGTTGAGGAGGAGTACAATAAGGCGAAAGAGGGCGCACAACAAAGCGAAGCACTGAATAAGCGCATCCTTGAGGTGACCTCTAAAATAAACGATATTGTTAATCGTGCGGCTTCCTATGTGGATGATTTGAAATCATTCATGGAGAATATAGAAATGAATGTGTTTCTTCCTAAGTTAGGTTCAAACCTTTCTGTGGAGATAAATAAGATTCTACACATCAAAGAAGAAATTACCAAGACCTCTACGGGTGCTCACTCCATTGAAACCTTGCGAGATATAACATCAAAAATTGTGGATTACCTCAAAGAATTATCGTTGTGCAAGCCAGAAGTGGACGAAGAAAATGTGGTGTCACATATCGTTGCATTGCAAAATGCAACCAATCAGACAGACCCATTTGACTACTTGGATGAAATGGAAATCAACGCACTTCGCAATTTGGTAAATCTTGTAGGGAGCAATCAATTTGTATCTCTCGACCGTCAACGTCAAGATTTAGAGTTGCACTTGTCTTTGCTTGATGAGTATAGAAGCCAAAAGAATACGCTCGAACAAACCAAGGTCGGAGGCAATGAACTCTTAATTAAGAATTTTGAGGAAGCCAAACGTAGCATTGAAAAGCTTAAAATCGCTGAAGGCTCAATAAAAGGAGAGATTCAACGACTTGAACGGAATATTCATCAATATGATGTTCAAATTCAGCAAGAACCAGATGTGAAGTATGACACCTTAGTGAAGCTCAATCCGTTCTTTGAGAAAGTGGCTGATTCTTTGCTGAAAAAGAAAAGAGCGCAGATTGAAGCGGAAATGCAACAACAGCTTAACAAGCTACTGGTATCATACAAAGGACACATTGGTAGAGTGGAACTTTCTGAAAGTATGGAAAATTTCAACATCCGGATTTTCCACACAAAAGGGAACCAAATTTCCTTAAACCAACTCAATGCTGCGTCAAAACAAATTTTTATCCAAGTACTCCTGAAGGTGCTTAGAAATCTCGGTGACTACAATCCGCCTGTAATGATTGACACCGTGATGGGTGTTCTCGACAACGAGAGTCGTGATGCCCTCATGGAAGAATATTTTCCACAACTGGCAGAGCAAACTATTTTGCTTTGTACCACATCAGAGATACGAACTGACAGCGACTATCTAAAACTCGAAGCGTACATATCCAAAACCTACACTTTGAACAGAGATGTGGAGAATCAGTGCACAACCGTTTCAGACGGCTATTTCGGTTTAACACTTAATCAATAAAGCTATGCCATTATTATTTGGTGATATATATGTTCCGGAGAACTTCAACTCAGAGTTTGCTCCGCTCAAAGACAAGCTGGAAAGCCTTGTCAATTTGTCTCGTATTGTAGGCAATGAGAAACGATATTCTATTCTGAATAACAAGCTGATGCGCATCTGTTTACTTGTAGGCTTGTCAACTCAAGGAAAACGAGATATTGGTATTGTAGAGAATATCAAGCTTCAAACAGGTAATCGTATGGTGCCAAGCTTCTTTACTCATCAAGAGCTGTCGCCTCTCTATTCAGCACTTATCAAGCTTCGCTACCATGATACGACGCTCGATTTGTCTAACAATCGTGTGCTCTCCCGTATCATAGGTGCGGAAATGTATCGTGGTAGAGATTTTTTGCTTACAGATAACAATCTCGAGAACTATCTTTTCTCTGCTGGCAATGGGAAAATTGCTTTGGCTAAAGACATTCCTGCATTGAACTTGTTGATAGGAAACTATGGTGATGCCGAGATGGAAGCTACGCTTGACATTAACAGTCGTGCCATCACTAATTCTCAAATAATTATTGCAGGAGCCACTGGCTCAGGAAAGACGAATTTACTGGCTGTACTGATGCAGCAGATTCGTGCCTTATCATCTGAAAGCAGGTACCCTGTCAACTTCCTTCTGTTTGATTACAAAGGAGAATTTAGTGACATTCAAAACAATCATTGGCTATCTCTCTTCGATGTGGATCGTTCATGTATTCTTGACCCCATACAGCGGCCTTTGCCTTTCACTCCCTTCAAGGATTTTACAGGACGGCCGATAAATGAGATCAATCTCTACTCAACGGAAATGGCATCAGCTCTTTCTTCGTTAGACCGTCTTTCGCCCAGTTCTAACATGAATAACCGATTGGCAGAATCAATTGTAGAGGCATACAAGGCTACCAATGGTTCACCCATCACTTTCGACTTGATGCTCAAGGAGTATCAGGTGAGAATGAAAGATGCCGAAAAAGATGATAGCATTTCTTCTGTCCTTAAACAATTGGTTCGCGCTAATATATTTGAGGAGTCTGATAAGGCAAACTTAATCGAAGAATGCTACATCGTAAAAATGGATGGCTATCCTAAAGATGGACCGATTGCAAAAGCTATTGTGTATTTCTTGATGTCGAAATTAAACAACATATACGAGCAACTTGACAAACAAGCCGTCAATGATGATGTAGTGCAGATTCGTCATTTCTCTATCATTGATGAAGCTCATTATATGCTCAGCTTTGATAACCGCCCCTTGCGCAACTTGATTGCAGTTGGACGTAATAAAGGATTGAGTGTTATCCTTGCTACTCAGAACATGAGCGACTTCAAGAACAAGGGATTTGACTTCTATGCCAATGCTCAATATCCGCTTATTATGAAGCAGCAAACTATCGATGACAAGGTGATTAAAGACCTGTATGGTGTGAGTGGTTCTGAGCTTCAGGATGTCCGGACTGCTATAGCTGGACTGCAAAAAGGTGAGCTGATTATCAAAGATCAGATGGCTTTCGCCCTTGGCATGGGCAACAAGTATAAAAAGATAAACGTAACGCATCTGATTTAATCGAAATAATAATGAAACCTGCATCAAAAGAGACATTAGATGCAGCGTAAGGGATGGGGTCACCACCTCTCTTTTACATCATAACTCGTTTATATATTCTAGCCCCTCCTCTCTACAGGGTAAAAATAGATCGTTTATGTATAAAAAGAACAAAGACCTGCCTTATGAGCAGCAGGCAAAATTATTAATCCATCATTATGATCAGCTGGTGGACAGAAGAAGCCTCGATTCGGCACGTCGTCGTATTAAGGAGCTACTTAATCAAAGTATCGTACCTAAAGGTACAGGCCCGATTGAATCGAGAGAGATTACCATTAAAGAGTATGGAGAGTTTGATTTGAGCCGACTCGACATATCACAACTGCGTGAACAGTTTGGAAAAGCGGAATGCAAAAATCTGGAAATAGATGACCTCCAAGGTTTCATTGAGCAAAAGCTCAACGCTAAGCTTAGTCAAAACAGTGAGCGTAAATCGTTTGCTGAAGCCTTCCAAGAAATCATCAATCGATATAACGCCGGAAGCATCGAAACCGAACAAGCTTTTGACGAGTTGATGAAACTCTTCTCACGAATGAGCGAAGAACAACGTCGTGCATCGCAAGAAGGACTGAGCGAGCAAGAGCTTGAAATCTTTGATATTCTGCGAAAGGAAAAACTCTCTAAAGAAGACGAACGGAAGGTTAAGCATGCTGCTCAAGATCTTTTGGCAAAACTCAAGGAGCATGAAGCAGAGTTGTGTACTGTGGACAGGTACAAAGAAAGCACTAAAAAGCAGACATTCTATTTCTTCGTTCGTGATACGCTTAACGAAACTTTACCAGAGAGTTATGATCGAGCAGTGTTCAGTCAAAAATATGAAGCCCTATGTTCTCAGTTTGTCTGTAAAGCAGTTGCAAATAATGGTATGTTATTCACAAGCTAAATATTAAGTCATGGTTATAAAAAAACAGCATGTCATATCTTGGTTGTTGGATGATAATTACATTCCTACTATGGATAAAATTACCATCTCACAAACCGACAACCAAAATCATCTGGGATACCTGATGAATGGGCTAAAATGGTTATCAGAAGTAAGAGACAGCAAACCTGAATGGGGTGTGCCAGAGATGCTTATGCCATCATTTGAAAAAGTGATGAAAAAAAGCGCAAAGTCTTTTTACAATATTGACCACCAACTTTTTCAAGAATTTTACAACGATAATATTTGTGGCATATTGCTTCACAAGGATTATGGAACCATAGTGTATGGATTCGGAGAGAACACTCTATATGTTTGGCTTTTCAAAACCGTAAATGGTTATAGCGTACTCTACAACTATTTCTATTTTGAATCAACAGAAGCCAATACGAGAAAAGTCTTTTGTTGTCCATCACTTTTGGATGATCCTCAGCTATATGATACTACCAATGACGAGCGTTATGAATTATATTCCTGCGTCGCCAATCTGCTAATTTCCTATCTCGCGGTAAAGAAATACGCAGAAGTGGAAACGATTGTTGTTCCTGCAAATACAATCAAGATTGTAGAAGATACTATACAAGGATATAAGCATAAAGACAAGGTTAAGAATGATAGCGGGCAAGAAGTTATTATCATGGATTCTCGTTGGTTCGTCAAGATAATCAATGATAACGACATCTTTGTTCGAGGCTTCTTTAGACTTCAAAATAAGAAAGATGCTGATGGAAATTGGTATAAAGAACTGATTTTCATTGACTCCTTTGTAAGGCATGGGTATCACCGAAATGCCAAAATAGAGGATGATACAACAGAGAATAAACTTTAAAATCCCTCAAATCCGCAACTAAGCCATCAACGTCCTTCTTGCGTGTACTGAGGGGCGAGTCGATTACAGAAGACAATGTGGAGTCAAATTGCTCCATGATTGAAAAAATTCCTCCAAAAGGAGTGAGTTTCTCAGATTTAATTTGTATTTTTGCCATGTCTATCGTTGAATTCTCTTGTTTGTTTTGCAACACTAAGATAAGTGAATTCTTCGACATGACAAAATCCTGGGCAACTTTTTGTTGTTAAGGTACTTAAAAAGTTTAAGTTATAATAGTGTTGCGGATTAAGGTATGAAACGAAAATAGGATATGTTCAGAGAAATGCGTCGTAAGCGGCAGCAACTGTCTGTCGAAGAAAGTATTGCCATCCTTGAACGGATGACGAACGGAGTGCTGGCACTTCATGGGGATGAAGGTTATCCGTATGCCGTCCCTGTCAGTTATGTATATGCGGATGGGAAGATTTATTTCCACAGTGCCGTGAAAGGCCATAAGGTGAATGCCATCATGCGGAATGAACGTGTTTCGTTTTGCGTAGTGGAACGGGACGATGTCCGTCCGGGCGAGTTCACCACCTACTTCAGGAGCGTGGTGGTCTTCGGCAAGGCCCGTATCTTGACGGAAGAGGCCGAAAAGTTGGCGGCCTTGAGCTTGCTTGCCGACAAATATTCACCGGGAGAACCCGGTAAAGATACCGAAATCGCCAAAGGGTTTAACCACCTGCTGATGGTGGAAATTGCAGTCGAGCATATCACAGGCAAGGAGTCCATTGAGTTGGTCAGGGCAAGAAACGGACGGATTTAAAAGCATGTGGGATAAAAGAGGTAATTTAACAAGCCCTTGAAACAGAGAATTACCCCTGTCTAAGTTTGTTCAGACAAGGATAAAAACGTCAGGATAATACTTGTCAGATAATCCTCAAATCCGCAACTAAGCCTTTCAACGTCCTTCTTGCGTGTACACATCCTTTCGTTACTGAATTTGATGATTTGAACTGAAACACCCGCTTGCGGCCTGCAATATCCCCTTACCCCACAATGCGACTTGAGACAATACGCAGTATCATACCCATAAGTTGTAGGCGTCATCCAAAATTCTATTTTGTTGTTCATCAAAAATTGTTTGTAAGCACTTATAAGCACGACCACCAAAGTTTGTGTCAGTTTTTGCAAGCAAAGCCTACCCCAATTCGGGATAAAATAGCGATTAGTTGCATGTGAAGACAGATAAGCGAATTCTCTTCCCATGCTATCAGACATGGGCTATATATAAAGAATCGAAAGAGATTATTTTGTCCTTAGAACAATGTAAGTTGCTTCGTGTCTTCGATGCAGTATCCTTGCAATGCCTTCAGCTTGTTGTCAAAGAAACAATATGCTCCCAAGGCAGAAATAAGGTTCATGATAAAGTTGCTTACAGATCTATGGCGTGAGTGTACAATCTGTGCCGTATTCTTCAGCATGTCGTTAATGGTTTCGAT
>OJJU01000288.1_pt1 | contig 21562 bp, 17 predicted proteins | sample 1596141 | NCBI WGS metagenome assembly OJJU01 (sample SAMEA4350150, study PRJEB24818) | metagenome | biome: human; feature: gut; material: faeces | place: Denmark | collected 2013-09
GCTGCACCTGGAGTACTCAGCCCGCAAGAAGCTGCACATCGACATCCGCATGCCCATCGGCATGACTATCGAGGAGACGCAGCGAGCCTATTGCGAGGCGCTGGGCGTGCCCTACGACGAGAGCTGTATCACGCCAGAACGCATGCTCTTCATCACCGACAAGGAGTCGGAAATCTATCGCTCGCCCCATTGGTACGAGGTGCTGCCACAGGAAGAACTGAAGAAGCGCAGACAAGCCTATCTGGACCGTGGGCTTACAATCGATGGAAGAGGTGTGGCTGTTTCTGCTATTCAGCCTGCCCAACCTTGTGATAGCAATGCTGCTCATGCTGTTCATCTCAGCCCTGCTGGAGCTCATCAGGATGCTGGCTCAGTGGCAACCGGCAAGAACCTAGCAGCCTTCGACCTCTTCCGCAATGCGGCAGGTCTGAAGGACGTAGACATCAACACCCCAGGTTCCCGTCACTCATCGCTCCTGGCAATCATGAGCGCAGGCGCATCGAGAGTGATGCCCGAAGACGAACTGAAGGCGGTGGTGGCGCAGAAGATGCCTGCCTTCTCACAGGAGCGTGACTGCCAGCAGCTCATCCACGACTTCTATGCGAAATATGGCGACAGTTCGAAGCCGATGTCACAAGCCGTGATCCGCATCAATGCCCAGGCAGAGAAGAACTCCCAGAAAGATGCCGTGGCTTTCCAATCCGCAAGTTCCGTGGGTTCCGAAGGCGGTACGGATATGAATGCTGAAGATGAAAAACTCACTCCGCCTCCGATGCCCGAGCATCTCCCAAAACTCGTGGAGCTCCTGCTATCGAAGACTCCGGACGTCTATAAGCCTGCCGTGGCACACGCCATCTTTCCGCCACTTGCCACACACCTCTGCAAGACTACCTTTAAGTATATTGACAATGTGGAGCACGAGGCTACCCTGATGTGCTGTCTGCTGGCGGGCACGGGCGCAGGCAAGAACTGTGTGCAGATGCCCATCAACATGATTATGGAGGACATCAGACAGCGCGACCGTGAAAACATGGAACGTGAGAAGGAATGGAAAGATGAGGTGACACGCAAGGGTGCCAACAAGGATAAGCGCAAGCGCCCGGAAAACCTCATCATCCAGGAGGTAGACGCTGATATGACCAACCCGGCATTCGTCATGCGTACGGCTGAGGCACAGGAACATTTCCTCTATGCATCGCTCAACGAGATAGACCAGTTCAACGCCCTCAAGGGACAGGGCAACCAGCAGTTCAAGATCATGTGCCTTGCCTTCGACCCTGGCAACCAATATGGTCAGACGCGCGTGGGCACATCGAGCGTCACCGAGCGCATCACTGTCCGGTTCAACTGGAATGCATCGACCACCATCCAGCTGGGACAGCGATATTTCTCGAAGGTGCTCACCGACGGACCTATCAGCCGCATTAACTTCTGTACCATCCCGGAGCGGGAGATTGGTGCCGAAATGCCTGTATATGGAGAATACGACGAGGCTTTCAGAGAGGCGCTCAGACCGTACATAGAGAATCTGTGCAAGGCATCGGGCAGAATAGACTGCAACGAGGCTTTCGCCCTGGCAGAAAAGTTGAAGGAGGAGAACGCTGACTTTTCACGCATGTCGCAAAACAGGGTGTTTGAGAATCTTTCCTTCCGTGGCAATGTAATAGCCTTCCTCAAGGCTTGCGTGCTATACGTGGCAAACGGCTGCAAATGGGAACCCGAAATAGAAGAGTTTATCAGATGGAGCGAGCGTTACGACCTGTGGTGCAAGATGATTTTCTTTGGCAAAGGCATAGCCAAAGCTAATGAGGTAGGAGAGAAATCGAGCAAGCGAGGACCTGCCAACCTGCTGCAGCAATTGCCAGACAACTTCACCTACACGCAGGCTGAGATGGTGCGCCAGCAGAACGACTTCGGGAAGAATGGTACGGCGACGATGCTGAGAAACTGGGTGAACCGCCATTACATCGAAAAAATCCCTCCGAAGGGAGCAAATGCCGACGGAGCTGACGGAAATCAAGGCGGAAAGGTGTTCAGTATTCAGTTATTCAGTTTTAAGAAGCTATTATATCGTTCCGACGGACTCGACCTGAGAGATTTTAACGCTTAATAGATTCAAAAAACCTAACACTTAACATTCAAGCAAAATGGAAATAGTATTAAAGCGTATAGCTAAAAAAGCAACTTATACCATAGGCAGACTCTATCTGTTGGGCGATGATAGTGTAATGCGCAACTCGCTGCCTGGTAAGAAGATAGGCGACAAGAGCACATTGGTTCATACCTTTGACTGCCAGCTGCTATCCAAGGATACCTATCTCTGCGATACGATGGAGCCTACATGGCGCAATCTGTTGGGTATCAAGCTAAAGCCAGAAGAAGAGGATGTCCGTTATAGCCGCCAGAGCGGCAAGAAGGCTCGTAAGATCCCTGGTCATACGGCCATTCCTGAGGGCACATATCCAGTGGTCTTATCGTATTCGCCAAGATTCAAACGTTGGCTGCCATTGCTGTTGGGTGTGCCGAATTTCGAGGGCATCCGCATCCATGCGGGCAATTATCCTGACGACACGCAAGGCTGTATCCTCGTTGGGAAGAACAAGCTCGTGGGCATGGTGGTGGACTCTCGCTTATGGCTGCAGCGACTCATCAAAGCCATGACAGCGGCTCGCGACCGAGACGAAGGTATCTGGATTACCATCCAATAGACAAGCAGCATCCCGGTATAAGGGATGCTGCTAATCTGTTTTATATTTTCTGATCATAACCATCAGAAATCTTTTTGCCTAAAGCCAATGCGCCTATCACGGAAGCCCCCATTGCCCTGAGCTTTTCTGCAAATCGGGAAATGGAACCACCCGTAGCTATCATGTCGTCAAACAGCAATACCTTCTTCCCTTTAAAGAAAGACTCATCAATACGAAGCGTATCTGTTTCATCGCCATCCTCATCTTTCTCTGTCGTATAGCTAAAGGCATTGTAAGCATTCTGAAGTCCGGTCTGTGCACATACCTGTTCGCTGAAACTGCGGAAGCGGCGCTCTGTGTGCTTTTTCAATGAGGCAGGAATGCAGACAAGCGTAATGGATGATCTTTCATCACCCAAAACATCTTTAAGATAGGATACAACCATATCAATAGCCTTTTTTAAAGCCTGCTGATGGTCTATTTCTGTAGTCAGCTCAGAGTTTCCTTTAAAATTGACAATAAGGTCACGCTTCTCCCATTCCTCTGGCGAAAGTTCAAAGGTACCAAAGGCACTGAAAGCCGCATAATCGACCAACCAATTGTAGTGAAGACCATCGTTAAGACATGGCCATTGTTGAATGTTTTCTGAAATAGCTGCCATAGACAAGATTGATTTTTCTAATTACAAGTATATGTTCTATTGATAGCGACTTTCTAACTTGATAGCTACCATCTGCAAAATTATAAAAATATATTGATATAGCCATGCTTTTTATCGATTTTTTGTTTTTTTTATTTTGTATTGTCTTCGAAAAGCAGTAACTTTGCACTCGAAATCAAAATATACATAATTATATATGACTAGAAAAAGTAAAATTCACGAAATCCGTGATTACATGATTATTGCGTTTGCAATGATTGAGGGAAGTATCGGCCTTAACATTTTTCTGCTTCCAAACCATATTACGATGGGTGGAGTAGGAGGTATTGCTTCCATCTTATGTTGGGGATTTGGCATTCCGGTATCTGTGTCCTACTTTGCACTCAATGTTTTCTTGCTGATTATAGCCCTTCGCATCTTAGGCTATAAATTCTGCCTTAAAACAATTTATGGAGTGGCTATCTTTGCCCTTACCTCACGCATCATTGAGACCCAGACAGTGGGAATGACTCCTCTCCTGCACGATCAACCTTTCATGGCAACGGTTATCGGTGCATTCTTCATGGGAAGCAGTGCAGGACTTGGCCTTTCTGCCAATGGTTCGACAGGAGGTAGTGATACGGTGGCAGCCATGATCAACAAGTACTGGAACATTTCCTTGGGCCATGCTATCATGATTTGTGACCTCTGCATCATTACCAGTTCTTATTTGGTTCTTCAATCTTGGGAACAGGTCATCTATGGCTACGTTTGTCTCTTTGTGGTATCGATTTGTGTAGACCATATTGTCAACACACTTCGCCGCTCGGTACAGTTCTTTATCATTTCAGATAAATATCTGGAACTGAGTGCAGCCATCAATACTGCTGCAGATAGAGGATGTACTATCATGGATGGTCATGGATGCTATAGTGGCAAAGACGTGCACATGCTCTTTGTGCTGGCACGTCAGCGTGAATCGCAGAAAATATTCCGTCTGATTGATGAAATAGACCCTGCTGCATTTGTCAGTCAAAGTGCCGTTATCGGTGTGTACGGTGAAGGATTCGACCGTTTCAAAACCGGCAAGACAATCAGTATTCCCGGTAAGAAGCTTGTTGCAAGCTTTAAATCATAAAAAAAGCGGGGGCGTCATGGATTTATGGCGCTCCCGCTTCTTCGTTTCAGTATATTGAAATTATTTTTTCTTCATTCCTTTATAGACAAGGAAAGCTACTACTATCACAGCCAAGCCAAGGATTATATAGCCTAATTCATGACTATATTTCAATGCCTGCTGATAAACATCCTGTGTGGTCTTATAGTCAGTATACTTATAAATACCCCATCCGATAGTAGCCAAAACCGTATTCCATACACCTGCACCTATTGTGGTATAGAGCAGGAATTTGCCGACATGCATACCTGCCAGACCTGCAGGAATACTGATAAGCTGACGGACTGCTGGCACTAAACGTCCAAAAATGGTAGAGGCTGCACCATGCTTGCGGAAATACTCTTCTGCCACTTCAACCTTCTTACGGTCTAGCAAACACATGTGCCCAATGCGACTATCTGCAAAACGATAAATGATAGGGCGACCCACCCATTTTGCCAAATAGTAATTAATCAACGCACCGAGGTCTGCACCGATAGTAGCAAAAACAATGACCAGAAGGAAAGACATTCCACTGTTTGGATCCATCGCCTTCCACGCTGCTGGCGGAACAACAACCTCAGAAGGAAAAGGAATGAACGAACTTTCGATAGCCATGAATAGTGCAACCACCCAATAGCTCAAATTATCTAGAATCCAAAGAAAAAGATCTGCTGTATTCATTATTATTAATTATTCAAGTTATGCATGTAAGCTCCACACGCCCTGAAAGGGCAGAAGCTTTAAAACTCCAAGGTAAACATAAGGCTTTTGCCCTTACAGGGCGCCTTGCTGATTGTTGTTATACCCAGGGCGATGCCCTGGGCTAGGAGCTTTTGGGCCTTCAGCCCGTACTTGAACCACATGCGAAAGTTCTGTTATTTATTCTGCTTAGCCCAAGTATCTTTTAAGCCAACAGTCTTGTTAAATACAGGCTTTTCTGCAGTACTGTCAAGATCTGCCATGAAGTAACCGATGCGCTGGAACTGGAGATATTCACCTGGCTTCTTGCTGGCTGCATACTCCTCAACATAGCAGTTCTTGTAATCGTGGAAACTTTCCGGATTGAGCAGCTCACGGAAGTCGCGCTCATCAGCAGAAGGATTCTCGATGGCAAAGAGTCGGTCATATTCACGAACCTCAGCCTTTACGCAATGATCAGCAGATACCCAATGGAGTGTACCCTTCACCTTGCGGTTAGCACCTTCCATACCGCTCTTGCTGATTGGATCGTACTCAGCCTGAATCTCAGTGATAACGCCATTCTCATCCTTGGTACAGCCCGTACACTTCACGATATAAGCATTCTTCAAACGAACTTCCTTACCAGGAGTCATACGGAAGAACTTCTTTGGAGCGTCTTCCATAAAGTCAGCACGCTCAATCCAAAGATTCTTAGAGAAGGTAATGGTATGTGAACCATCAGCCTCATTCTCAGGATTATTGATAGCCTCCATCTCCTCGCTCTCACCCTCAGGATAGTTGGTAATAACAAGCTTAACCGGGTCAAGCACTGCACTCACACGACAAGCTTTCTTGTTCAAGTCCTCACGTACAGAAGCCTCCAAAAGAGCCATATCATTAAGTGCATCAAACTTGGTATAACCGATACTGTCGATGAACATGCGGATGCTCTCAGGAGAATAACCACGACGGCGCATTCCGCAAAGTGTAGGCATACGAGGATCATCCCAACCGTTTACCAGATGCTCATCCACCAATGTATGAAGCTTACGCTTACTCATCACAGTATAGGTAAGGTTCAATCTGTTGAACTCAATCTGACGTGGACGGTTATCATTCAAGACATTGTCAGTGCCATCCTTTTCCTTCAAAAAGTCTACAAACTTATCGTAGAGAGGACGGTGAGGAACAAATTCCAAAGTACAGATAGAGTGGGTTACACCCTCAAAGTAGTCACTCTGTCCATGAGCAAAATCATACATAGGATAAGCATTCCACTTAGTGCCAGTACGATGATGTGGAGTATGAATGATACGATACATGATTGGGTCACGGAAGTGCATGTTAGGGTTAGCCATATCGAGCTTGGCACGAAGTACCATACTTCCTTCCGCAGCCTCAGGAGTATTCATCTTTTCAAAAAGAGCAAGACTCTCTTCAACAGGACGGTCACGATAAGGACTGGCAGTACCAGGAGTAGTAGGAGTACCCTTCTGCTCAGCAATCTGCTCAGCAGTCTGCTCATCAATATAAGCATGACCTTTCTTGATCATCCAAACAGCAAACTCCCACAACTTCTCAAAGTAATCAGAAGCATAATAAATATTGCCCCACTTAAAGCCAAGCCACTGAATATCCTGAAGAATATTTTCAACATATTCATTGTTCTCCTTACTTGGGTTGGTATCATCAAAACGGAGATTGCAGACTCCATTATATTTTTCAGCAACACCAAAGTCCATACAGATGGCCTTAGCATGACCAATATGAAGATAGCCATTAGGCTCTGGTGGGAAACGGGTTTGTATTCTTCCACCATTCTTACCTTCCTTGAGATCTTCTTCAACTAATTGCTCGACGAAAGAAAGACTCTTCTTCTCTTCAAGCTTCTTTTCCTCATTAATTGCCATATATTTTATTATTATATTGTTATTTTTGGTGCAAAGATACAAATTTAATTGCAAGTACGGAAATTATATAAACATTATTTATAATATCTGTGCAGATTATCCCGAAACATGTTCTTAAACATATAAAAAAATTTGTTTATTTCATAAAAAACAGCTACCTTTGCACCCGTTATCCTGAATACAATCTTTTTACCTTAAAGAAAGCTAATACCTTTAAATAGAAGCACCCCCACTGCGAAGTGGAGGTGCTTTACTTTTATGTTATTCCGTAAAGTGAATTCTAACGCTTTTATTTAGCTTCAACAGCTTTGCGGAAAGTCTCATTCTTCAACAAAAGAGATCCCTCTTCTGTATCAATAACTGCCTGATCCTTTACCTCTGCATCTAAACCTTTACGAACAAGATAGATATTAACTGACGAAGCCTCTGGCTTAACCATGAACTCCCACTTGAAAAAATCCTTATCAAGACCGGTTGTCTTTACGGTGAAGTCACTATTGACAGTAATGATACGCTTACCATCAGCGCTCTTGTATTCACCGGCAACTTTCTGCTGAGCAGCAGAATCGGTAATTACCTCTACAACAGGTTCAGCTGCTGGAGCTTCCTTCTTTGTCTGCTGGCATGCTGCGAATGCAAACATTCCTAAGGCAATAGCCATAAATGTTATTTTCTTCATAATTCTTATATTAATATGTTAATAAATAATTTTGTTTCATCCAATCTGTTTATGCTTTATCTTATGTTTATACCGTAAATCATCAGTATCCCACTTGCGCAAATGATAATCCATATAGATATGAGTCCTGTCAAGATAGGAACGTACGAAAAACGCAGGTAATTCTTTGGCTTGAAACTATCAGCATATTTTCTCAAGAAATGCTGAAAGATATAATAGCAAAGTGTTGCATAAATAAAACCGATGATTGTTCCTACCAACACATCACCAAAATAATGCACACCCAGATACATTCTGGAATAACAGGTTATGAGCGCCCAAAGACTAAGGAATAGGGTCAGTTTGCTCCTTCGTACCAGATATCGCGCAAAAAAAGCCATACTCCATGCATTGGCAGCATGAGATGACGGAAATCCATAGGCTCCACCACGATACCCCTGAACAATATGAACCATCGGGGAAATCGGATTGTCGGGATTGCTCGGGCGCATTCTTCCTATCATAGGCTTCAACAGACCTGAGGCTGTCTGATCACAGAGCGCAATGATGAGTGTTATTACTATCAGAGTGGTAAGCACAACCTTGACAGGAAAGTTTCTGACCATGACAAAGAGAAAGCTTGCATAAAACGGAACCCACACGAAACGATCGGAAAAAATCAACATGAAATAATCCCAAAAGTCACTATGAAAGCCATTGAAAAACAGAAAAATCTGCATATCAATGTGTTCTAATTGTTGAATGAATTCTATCATTTTTCTTTCTTTATCTACTGATTTTATTCTATTTTTTGCTTGCTATATCATCATACAGCTTCTGCAAATAAGCCTGTCCACGTTTTAAATTATATCCCTTTTTACCTTGATCGTATACAACCTTCTGTGCCTTATTGTCATAGATGATAGAATTATCTTCAGATACCATTCCAAAAGCATCCGGCACATCGAAAAAGGCAAACTTAGGCGTTGCATCACTCATCATGTTCTTGCTGAACAGGAAATCCTGATGCTTCACGCCCAGCTGTCCGAGAAGGGTTGCTGCTATATCGTTCTGTGAACCAATAAGTGCTACCTTCATTGGACGAGCAATAGCGCCACCTGCCAGGATAAGCGGAATCTGATAACGTGATCTGTCAAAATTATCAAGATGTTCCTTATATCCACCTACATGATCAGGAACCAATACCACCAGGGTATTCTTCCATCGTGGAAGTTTACTATACTCTCTAATAAGATGACCAACAACACTATCAGTATATGCAAAAGCATTCAGACGCTTGTCTTTTAATCTACTATACGGCACATCAAACGGTTCATGACTGCTGGATGTCTGGAAGATTCGCAACATAGGATGCTTTACATGCTGTTCCTTTTTCAAATCTTCCAGTAATATTTCAGCCACTATATGATCGTGTACTCCCCATTTGCTTAGCTTATCTTCAATCGAGAAATCAGCATCAGATATAATCTTCTGATATCCTTGCGAAACAAGATAAGAACGCTGATTGGCAAAATCAACATCACCACCATAATAATAAGCATTCTGATAATTCTTTGCCTTAGCTAAAGAACGGGCTATAGAAGGCAATTGTGCTGTCTTGGCAGGGTAACGCATGATACTCATTGTAGGCTGCGCAGGATAACCACTCAGAATAGAAACCAATCCTCTATCAGTCCGGAAACTATTGGCATAGAAACGCGTAAAGAGGATGCTCTTCTGTGCAATGGAATCGAGCTGAACTGCAACATTCTTAACCTTGCCCATAGACGGCATGATGTCGTTGGCAAAACTCTCCATGATGACAATCAAAATGTCAGGATTTCCCGTCTTCCTTGCCTCTTCATTGAGAAGAGGGTAGGTATTAACATCACTGGAACTGACCAACTCCTTAAACAGCTTGTCAGCCTCAGCATCATCCATATAGCGATATTGAGCTGCAAAATCTTCCTGATGCGAAAGCGACTCAAACAGGCTAAACATCGGATTAACGGCTGCATGATTAAGAAATGCATCCTGGCAAAAATAAGCCTTACCTGTATTATTTGTTGACACTGTGACTCCACCACGGATAGGAAGGAAAAGCAATGCTGTGAGTACTAACAGAATGAGCGAAGAACGAAGGCGATGACGCTCTATATCGCTATCGTATAAGGAACGACGCCCTCCTCGGTAACTACCAGTTCCATAACTCATATATCGGCTATGATACGGTTTCTTTCTAATGGTAACCCGAAGTATAAACCATACACCTATAGCTGAAACCAGAACTGCCAAAAAAGCAAGGAAGATGTAGAAGAAACTTACACTAGCAATGGCATCTTTAGGCGATGTGAAAAAATAAAAAAGCGGTGTACTGTCCAAAGGAAAATTCCAATACGGATAAAGTCCTAAGTTCAGCACAAAAAGGAATGCCCCCAGGAAGGCGACAATACCATAATAAATATTCAGAATCGGGTAAACCAGTTTCTTTCGAATCCAGATAGACGCCAAAAGCAATAAGCCAGGAATAACCGAGAGATAACCAGCCATTCCTAAATCAAGTGACAATCCATGCCAAATAACTCGAGGCATATTATCCCATATATTAATGGTTTGAGCAGCAGTAGAAGACTTTTCTAAAAGAAGAAATAGAGGCTTCTGTGCCACGAACAACAGCACAAAAATAACGTATGTTTTTATGAATGACAATATCTGTTTCATATCCTAAATTTCATTTATTTGTATATTAACTTGAGTAACATTATCTATATAAAAGATGTATACGAATGCAAAATTAGCCATTTTATTTCATATAAACAATAATTTTCTCTTCTTTTTTAAAAAAAATGGAAAAAAATTTGGTAAATCAAAATATATTTACTAACTTTGTTGTGTCAAATTTATTACAGATATGGCTAAATATAACATTCAACCTAAAAAAGAAAAGTTGGCAAGGTATCAGACCTTGTTGAGCGAGGAGACCAAAGACCGTCTCCACGACGACATCTTACGTATGTTGGTTTCAGAACAAAAGTACAAGGATCCTGCATACAATTCACGGAAACTTGCAGAGGATTTGCGAACAAATTCCCGCTACATTTCTGCTGTTTGTGCAACAAGATTCCACAAAAACTATTCTGAACTTGTGAACGACTATCGTGTAAACGATGCGATGTCATTGCTTACTGACAAACGATACGCAAAAATGAGTGTAGAAGACATTGCCGAAATGGCTGGTTTCAGTACTCGTCAGAGTTTTTATGCAAACTTCTACAGACGCATGGGTATTACTCCTCGTCAGTATCGATTGAATCATAAAGCGAAATACGAGAAAGGAAAGCTATAGATACAGAAAACTCCTAGCCCTTGGGGACAACCCAGGAAGGCTAGGAGTTTTCTGTATTCATTATTTTCTCAAGAAATGCTTCAGCACCTTGCTGCTTGCATTTTTAGAAATCTTACGTATGGCCTTGACGCGTATTTGCCGAACTCGCTCTCGCTTTAAACTCATATCATCAGCAATTTCTGCTAATGTCTCATGATGAATTCCAAGTCCGTAGAATTTGCGTACTACTTCTTTCTCACGCTCATCAAGTAAGTCCACACAATTATTCAAATCTTTCAACATTTGCTGAAAGGCTACATTATCATCAGCCATATCAACATCCTGATTCACCAATATATCAAGAAGAGTATATTGATAACCCTCGCTTATTGGTTGGTCTATAGACATTGCCTTGCTGGCATTACGAGGTGCATACTTCTTCTGATCTTTGGGTATACGATAGAGTGCCGACTGCTTATCGACCGTCTCCTGCATAGCCTTTCGAATAAAAGGAGCTGCATATGACACGAATTTGGTTCCACGAGAAGCATCATACTTCTGTGCAGCGGTAATCATTGCAAGCGTACCTTCGCTCACCAGATCATCAAATTCTATTCCCTTTCCCCGGAACTGATTAGCAACAGACTTTACGTAGTTCAGATTTTCACTAACCAATATATTGCAATCTTTTTCTGTCATAATATATTCTTTTTTAGTAATAATAACCCCATCTCTTTAGAAGACCGTTTCTTTTCTGCAAAAATACAGAGAAAAATTGAATCTTACAAATTTTTCTCTGTTTTTTTATCCGAAAAGTATTCCTTCTCCATATTCTTACTTACAAAGACCTGCATAAGGGCATGAAGTACATCTTTCCTTATCTACAGTTGGGCGGAAAGGCAATTCCTTATTAAAGATATCTGAGAGGATTTTTTTGATGCCCTCCCAAAAATCATCTTTAAGATCAGCCACATTCTCTATATAACAGCCTTTACCAAATTTCAGGGTCGGATCGAATTCTTCTGCTCGAGCATTCTGAATAAAAAGCAGTCCAGGCGATACAGGATCCTTTGCAGGATTGAGAGAAGAAGACTGACTTACAATCAAAGCATAGAGGATAGTCTGCAGATAGTAATCATTATGCTTGCGCAACATCTCCGGATTGAACACTTCATCAATACTCATAGGATGAGAGCTGGATGCTCTACCTGTTTTATAGTCAATAACCCGAATCTTCTCTGCTAAGTTTTCTACTCCTGGCTTGCCATTTGCTGCAACAGAATCCAACCTATCGATAAAACCAGATATGGTGATATTCTTATCACCACTGGAAGTAGGCAGGCAAAACTTTGTCTCTATCGGGATCTCCAGACCTAAAATAGTAAATGGTGCCTGGCGACTATCAATAATCAATAACTGCTTCAAATAATTGGCAATCACTTCTCTATTGATAAGTTGCAGTCCGTTATACTTTGGCTGATAGCCATTGCTACTGACCTTGAACAGCTCTTCACGGAAAGCCTGATCAACTATCCGATAAATCAAGACTTCATTTTTAATCGCATTCTCAAAATCTGCCTTTGTTATAACGACAGGGTGGATGAGCTGCTCTTTTCCATCTTTATCTAGCCTGATTGCTGATTTTGCAGCAAACTGCAGGTAGATAAGCTGAGCAGCACGATGGAATATATTACCGAATATGCGATTGTCTATCTCGTCCTCATCTATGAGATCAGGCTCATCCAGTTTTTCTATATACTTATAGTAAAAACGCTTTTCGCATCTCATATATGTATTGATGAAAGTAGGGGATATCTTCCAATGCTCATTCAATTTATTCCATATTGCCTCTGTCTTATTTACTTCTTTATACTCATCGCGACAAGGAGTCTGCCCCAATTTAAACGAGTGACGGTGTACTGTATTCTTTCCTTCTATCATCAACTGCAACATAAAGCGACTCATTTCGCCTGTCTGCCCTTCTTCTGTAGCATTATTATAGGTAAATGCCAAATGCTGGCAACGCTGTATCATGCGATAAAAATAATATGCAGAGATAGCTACCTTATTGTCAATGGTAGTCAATCCATAAGCTTTTCTTATAGAATAAGGGATAAACGAAGCATCGTTGACACCCTTCGGCCACTTTCCTTCATTACATGATAAGACTAGCATATAATCGAAATCGAGATTTCGGGTTTCCAAGACTCCCATAATCTGTATACCTACAGCTGGTTCGCCATGAAATGGGATGCTGGTAGTCTGGAACAATTGCAGAATCAAACGCTCCAATGTTATTGTATCAACCTTTAAATCGCCACTCTCAACAAGTCCTCTCAGACGATTAATCACCGTATAAGAACGGAAAAGAGACTCCTGGAAGAGCTGGTCCACATTCTCTTGCTTTGTAGTATAACCTATCTGCTTGAGAATATCTATCAGATAGTTTAGCAATCCCATATTATACTCATCAAGATTCTCAACCTTATCAATATCTCTGAACAATATGGCAAGTCCTTCATCCTCATTCATGATGAGTGAACTTCTATCTGGATAGAACGTCTTCTTTGATTCCAACTGCTCAATAACCTGCAGATTGAGCTGTGAAATATAACGGGCATAAGGATGTCGTAGGACAGCAAGAACCTGATGCAGGCGATAGGTATTGCTAGACTTAGGATGTCCGATGCCCTGCAATTGAATAAGCTGTTGAATCAGACTATAGAAAGGCGTCTGCTGCAAAGGATATCCGATAGTTATATTTACATGTTCTACCTCCTTTGGGAGAGAATGTAAAACAGTAGGGAGTAAGCTTTCGTCAGCAAGAACAATTGCCACATTGCCAGTCTCCTTGCACAACCCGTTCTCTTTTAGCCAAGTATGTACGTATCTAGCCTGTACATTTTCTGTCGGAGCTGAAAAATAGTTGATTTTCTTCTTCTTGGAAAAATTATCATATATATTCCTTGCAGATTGACCGGACTCGTTCCCGTTGTCCTCTGCTTCGAACTTACCTTTATACGAATCGGCATCCAGTTCGTTAGGAAAATATTTCAGATTCTGTCGGATATAATGTCCCGCTTCATGGTTATTGTCCATATAAGCCACGTCATAATCCCAATAGAAGACAGCCTTTCCTTCTTTCATCAACCTATCACATAATTGCATCTCCACCTTCTGCAACATATTAAAGCCGACGAAAACATACTTCTTATGTTCAAACTTGAGATTCTCATCAGTCACTACCTGGCGATAAAGCGCACCTTCATAGGCAAGTCCCTGCTGGGCGAGACGACTATTGAAATCGTTGTAGATATCAAGAAAATGACTCCATAATTGGAGGAAGCGCTTCTTCAATTCCGAATTGTGGTCATCCGAAAAATTACTGAAGAACTTCTGAATCATCTTCTTCTGGTCATTTGTCAGATAGGAGATATCATCAAGTTCATGAATATCTTTTAAGTTGGAGAACACCTGTTGTGCATCTGCCATATTTTTATCAATATCGTCAAAATCGGTAATGAGCATCTGACCCCAACCATAGAAATGGTCTAGAGTCTCATCGATCTCTGTACATTTCACGAATGATTTGTGCAAATCGCATACCAGCTTAATAGGATCAGCTACCTTCAGTGGACTGTTCTGTCGGAACAATTCACTGATAGTAATATATGAAGGAGACCATATAGCATCATGCTCAATCTCTGCAAGATAAGTGTCAAGGAAGAGAGAGGCACGTTTATTAGGGAAGACGACAACTATGTCACTCATATCCCTGCCATATTTCTCTCTCAAATCTCTTGCTACTGATTTAAGAAATGGTATCATAGCTTTATTTTATTTCTAGTTTTGACTATCAAAACTTGTTATTTTCATTATTATTTTACTTCTACGACCTTGTTGGGATAAACATACCACAGATAACCGGTAATATTCTGGTATCCCATTTCACGCAACAAGTCCATATATCCACGAACCTGCTCCTGATGTTCTTCCTTAGGTTTACCAAACTTGAAGTCTACAACTACCGTTTCCTTCCCATCTTTCATCACGCGATCTGGACGGAATTTGACAGCTTTCCCATCCATATATTTCACGATAGAGCATTCGTTCAAAACTCGCCAACGGTTCGAGAACCAGTCTTTTACCTGAGGAGAGGCAAGGCGTTGCTTAATCATCTTCTCCAATCTTTCGTTAGATACGTTATCATCGTAGAGAATGCCATCTATTTCCAATTGCTTGAGTGCACTTTCTACATCATCAGAAGTCTTGATACTAGAAAAAATGCTATGCAAGACCGTACCCATTTTGATGTAGAATTTCTGCTGTTCCTCAGCCTCATCGCCCTCAACAAAGTCGCGGCTCTTATTACTCTGCTTGAATTCCGGTAATTCCGGATTTACATAAAGTACGACATCAACTGGCGCCTCATCTTTCAGGAAGACGTTGTCTGATTCTTTCTTCATTTCTGGTTTTTCGTTCTCTATGATGAGTTCACCATAAGAAAAGTCAATATCTTCAGAAGACTCCGAACCTATCCCCGATAATTCTACAGGGACACCCGTACCCTCTAAATTCCTGGCAACATTCTGAAGAACCGATTCTATCAAGTATGCGCGACTGTTCTGATTGCCTCGCTTACCCAATACAAACAGACTATGACTGGCACGGGTAAAGGCAACATACAGCAGGTTCAAATTATCCACTACATTCTGCAAATGCTCATGATGATAATCCGGCTCATAGATGGATTGCATCATGGTTTTGGCATTGAAGTCAATCGGTACGAGGGGCAGTTCATTGAATGGCTCCTCTTGTGGCTCACACCAGATAGTATTCATTTTTTCCAGTTTCCAGTCGCAGAAAGGCATGATTACATAATCAAATTCCAATCCTTTACTCTTGTGGATGGTGATAAGTCTGATTCCGTTAATTCCATCACAATGAATACTTTTCTCATGAATGGTATTGTCCCATTCCTTGAGGAAGGCATCAATGTTGCTGCTGTTGTCAACCAGATATTCATTCATCTTGTCATAAAAGGCACAGACATAAGCACTCTGTTTCTTCATATCTTTTACCTTATCCATTTCCAAGATAGCATAAAGAATCTCCGTAAGCTCAAAGAGAGGCTTTTCCAACAGGGTTTCACGCTGTGACAATATTTTTTCCACTATGTTCGGATTCCCCAGGTACTTGATTGCATACTTAGCAAGAATGGCTTTTGCAATGGCATCTTCAGGACAAGCCATAAGACGCAAAGCCACAACGAGGGTAGAAACAGCTTGTGAAGCATCCAGTCGGAATGCTTCATCAGAGACCATCATAAAATCGGAATTCTCCATAAAGTAGGCTGCAATGTCCTGAATGGTTTTATTGCTACGTACCAGAATGGCAATTTTATTGGCAGGAACTCCCATCGCTGTGAGTTCTGTTACAATTTCCAACGACTGCTTCATCATGCTTTCCGTAGTGTCTTCACCTCCTAGGAGTTGCACATCTACATATCCCTGCTTTCCCTTCTTCTCAGGTACCTGCTGACAAACATCAGCATAAGCATTTACCAATTGTTTTACCTGTTCCTGATTAGAGCCTTTCAGCATCTCACACTCTTGCTTGGCTGCTTCTACAAAGAAAGCATTATTAAAGGCGATGATGTTGCGGTCTGAGCGATAATTGGTATCAAGAGTTTTCATTTCGAGCGACTTGGTTCCACCGAATTCATTCTCAATATTATTGAGCAATCGCCAATCACCCGATCTCCATCTGTAGATACTCTGCTTTACGTCTCCTACAATAAGATTTCCTGCATTTTCTCTACTCATGGTTTCCTCCAGCAGAACCTTGAAATTCTGCCATTGTATGGTACTGGTATCCTGGAATTCATCTATCATCACATGATCAAGTTGAGTTCCTATCTTTTCAAAGATAAAAGGCGAGTCACTGTCTTCAACCAAAGCATGGAGCAGAGTCTGAGTATCACTCAACAGGAAACGGTTGGCTACCTGGTTCAGTTCTCTCACTTTTTGATCGATACTACCCAGCAAACGCAACTGGTTGAGATGCTTCATCGTAAGGGAAGCGCTCTTGTAGTCCTTCACCCATTCCGGTCTTTTCTCTTCAGAGAATGTCAAAATTGGATAAAGCGTATCAGATACAAACATAAACAGAGGTGATTGATCCTTTACATCACTTTTCTTGACCCAAGCCTCCGGACCAGCGTAACATTTTTTGAAGGTAGAATTTATCAAGTCATCATCATCATATTTGCCTATCTTCAATTTATTGAAATAGCTCCAGATTCCCCTGGTTTTTCCTGCCAGATCATCAGCAGTATATCCACCTTCTTCAAGACTATCAAAGAAAGTAGCAGCAATCTCCTGTAGCTTCTCTCTTGCCTGGCTTCTGATTTCTTTCATTTTAGCAGTAAATTCCTTGAAGAATCCTTCCTTTGACATGCACTGATTCAAAGTATCAGAATGTTCCTTATAATAATCCTTGAAGATATTCTCACCAAATTTCTTGATAGGTCCAATTACATTCCAACTTCTATCTTCGTCTATGCTTTCCTGAATATAATCCAATATCCAGAAGAGTAGGCGGTCTGTACTGGTTAAACTTTCTATCAGTTCATCCACAGCCTGCTGTTCTACCTGATAATCGTTCAATCCAATACGTAGATTAGCTGCGAGATCCAGTTCACGAGCTAGATTACGCAATACTCCTTGAAAAAAAGTATCAATAGTCTGTACACGGAAATAATTGTAGTTATGCAAGAGGAGTCGCAGGGCTTCTGCAGCATTCTTTCTTATGACTTCCTCAGAAAGATGAGGCAAGGCTTTCTTGATTTGCTCAAAATAGCCATTCGATTCTTCCAGTCCATGAGCAATGCCATAAAGCTGGCTCAATATACGCATCTTCATCTCTTCTGTTGCCTTGTTGGTAAAGGTTACTGCGAGAATAGTGCGATAAGCCATAGGATTCTCTATCACGAGAGTCATATATTCTTTGGCGAGGGTGAAGGTCTTGCCTGATCCTGCACTAGCCTTGTATACAGTTAATTGTGAATTCATATATCGTTTTGAATTTTATCTTATTTCTAATTTTGAAAAAGTTTACCAGTTTCTGAACAGTTCGAAGCCGAAGCGACAACCGATACCATCAAATGAAGCATTATGGAATGCTGCGAAGACACCCAAAGTCATCAGTCGGGTAGTGACTCCGTATCCTAATTCTGAATAAGGATGCAGATGTCGGACAACCAGAGAGCTGACATACAACCTTTCCTTCTCCACGAATCTTCCTATCAGCGGAACCCATGCCACTGCCAGCATCGGCGCTTCGTATGTAAAATTAGTGCGGACGTAATAATCACTGGCATTATACCATTGAGAACTGAGCAATTCGAACTCTCCACTCCAATCATCATTCCAGCCTCCCGGAATGTTATTGTCATGGAAATTAGTATAATCTACAAAATCCCAATGATCGCCTTTCCGCGTATAGAAGCCGCTACCTACTCTAAGTGAGTAGGAACGACGACGGGAGGAATAGAAAATACTCTGAGCATCCATTTCAACTCTTTCATAGTCAATATTGGAGCCTAGCAGTCCCTTGATTCCACGTTCATAGTCCAGTGTGAGAACGGGTCCCCGCTTACCTTTGGGCGACCATTGTATCCCAATGGTTGGAGCCGATGACTTATAACTTGAAGGATAGCCGTGAGATGTATAAAACGCCGGATTTACTGCCAGACGCTTATGGTTAACCAAACCCACCTCAAATGCCAGATGCTGGTTGAAACGCCAATGGTTGGTTAGCTTCAGATAATCGTTTTTGAACTCATAATTGCTGATGGTATCCGTCGGTGTATTGGTATCAACAAACTTCCGGGCCACTCGATTGGTTGTAATATGATTGCCATTACCCATTTCTGCCTTGAAATACCCCTCATGCAGGTTGTTATATCTAAAGATAAATGGCAATCGGAAGTAGAAACGATGCTGTCTCATACTATATCCACCCTTGAATTGCAAACTGAGCAGAAAGTTATGGTCGAAAGCATATTGCATTCTCAGGTCGAACTTATATACCAATCCTTTACGTTCTGAGTAACCCATATAGAGTGGATTAAAGATAGGACTCAATTTGAAATAACCCTGATTTTCCTTTCCGAAATCTTGCGAAATACGATTCAGTATATTGTCGCCCACCATATCCCAGAGCACATCCTTTACAAAGTTATTTTCTTTATGAGGCAAAGTATCTTTATTCCTGCAGGCCTTGTAGTAAGATTGATAAATGCTCTCTTCGTCCTGGTTCAATTTCTCCGGCCTCACTCTTGCCATGAAGGCAGTATCAGATAACTGCTTGAGCGAATCCGTCTGCAAATCGGGCAAATCATAAACCGTAACATATCTTCCAACAATCTTGTTGCCAAGGAACCGGAAATTCGCTCTCATATCACACTTTTTGGGGACCAGCGACTTAAAGCCTTCCGCTCCCATTTTTACGGAGATGAAGAAGCGGGTCATGTCATATTCACCTTCAAAATCTACCATACTGATTTTTCCAGTCTTGCTGTCAACAATCGCCCTGGTAAGTACCGTCTGCGTATTCTTTATTCTCGGATATGCATAAACCTGAGCCATACCAAAGGGGAGAGGGGTAACAGAATACTTATAATACATCCGATTGGAACGATGAAAAGGGGAGAGGATGTTCTCCTGAAAGAGATTTTCTTCATACACATTTGGAGTCATGTATCTCAACGCCTGCTCCATCGTTCGACTTCTGTGCGGAATAGTACTGATACCAAGAAGCCGCTTATTTATCAACTTACCATTAGCATCATGACTCATCCTATTATAATACTCGCTGACAAATTTTCTACCACCTCCATGTGCCACAGCATACATGGTTGGAACGAGCATGAGCAGGGCATTACGCCTATTTGTACGAAGCTGGAATTTTGTATATGCGCAAGAGGTATGAGCTGCTCTACCTGTAGTATCCACAGTTTGGGCATAATGAAATATCAAATGCATCACCGAATCTGCATAGGCATCCTTCGGTGACGATCTTCTGGCGCATGCCCAACAAGGCAGCAACGTGAAGAACAAGAGGCATAATAGATATTTCTTCATACAAATAAAAAATCGGGAACAGAACAGTCTGTACCCGATTGCAAAGTTAACTATATCTGCGCAAATATCCAAATTTTAACCTAGATATTTTGCAAGAATTTTTATATTTCCGGATTCGCGCAACTTTGTAATGCTTTTTTCGCGTATTTGGCGAACACGTTCACGCGTCAATCCCATCTTGTCGCCAATCTCTTCCAGTCCCTTTTCGGTTTCTCCGATGCCATAACATGCACACAAGATTTTGCGCTCTCTTTCTTTCAAGACCTTACCAAGAACAGCTCTCAATTCCTGAGCCATACTTTCATGATCAACGCCTTTGTCTGTACGGCTATCATCACCACTTGACATCACGTCAACCATGGCATTATCGTCATCATCAGATCCGAATGGGGCATCAATACTTACATGATGACCACTCGCCATCATGCTCTGGGCTATCTTGTCTTCGTCAACACCCGTTCTATCTGAAATTTCCTGTACGCTAGGCTTTCGCAGATTCTCTTGTTCAAACTTGTTGATTTCCTGATTTACCTTATTTAGCGAACCAACCTGATTGAGAGGTAGTCTGACTATACGACTCTGTTCAGCTATTGCCTGCAAAATACTCTGACGAACCCACCATACCGCATAGGATATAAACTTAAAACCTCTCGTTTCATCAAATCGCTCAGCCGCCTTGATAAGTCCGATGTTTCCTTCATCAATCAGGTCGGTAAGCGTTAGACCCTGATGCTGGTATTGTTTAGCAACAGACACCACAAAGCGCAGGTTGGCTTCTACCAATCTATTCTTTGCTCTTTCACCGGCTCTACCTCCCTTCCGGATAATTTGAGCCAGTTCTATTTCCTCATCGATAGAAATCATAGGCGCACGACCTATCTCAACAAGATATTTGTCGAGAGCCTCACTATTACGATTTGTTATACTTTTCTGTATCTTAAGTTGTCTCATATTTGCTATACTTTCTTTTAGTTACACCCATTTAAGTGCGAATATAGCAAAAAAAACAATACATTGTTATTTTTAATAACTTACTTTAACATAATTATTTAACTGTCTCATTTTGAGAGAATTTCATAAAGGCGTCTTTATAGCCATTAAAAACATTGATATCTACCTCGCCTCTGATGCCAGCCACACGTCCATCTGGACAGAGCTGCCAGTAAACAAGATGAATGTCTGGCTTATATTCTCCATATCTTGCTATCCATATCAAATAGTTTTGCTTAATATCCGGAGCCATTGATAGATAGCGGTTTACGAATATCTGACTGATGTACAGTATCGGTTTGGTACCCGTAGCTTTCTCCACGATTCTGAGCCATGTTCTTACCCGGCTGAAGAGTACACCAGCAC
>OJJU01000290.1_pt1 | contig 21541 bp, 16 predicted proteins | sample 1596141 | NCBI WGS metagenome assembly OJJU01 (sample SAMEA4350150, study PRJEB24818) | metagenome | biome: human; feature: gut; material: faeces | place: Denmark | collected 2013-09
GAAATAAATATCAAAGCTCAGACCTTACCAAGCATAGAAACAGCTGCGAAGCTAGAAAAATGCATAAACGTCAAACATGTCATCGCATGAGCATGCGACGAATGAACAGTTGCGACCTCATAATACAAGACGCTTATGTTCGGTACTATCAGCCACAACCGATTCGTTGCCAATGCGCACAAAGGTTTCAAGAACGCTGTCGCCTATATAATAATAAGGTGTATCTTCGCCTCCATGCACATGAAGAATGAGCAATTCCTTGTCTTCTACACGCTCTATCTTCAAGTCGATTTGCGGCATAGGATCAATGCGCTCCTTAATTTTCTGGCTGATAAATTCGGCATCAGTCTTGGCATCGGTCAACCCTATGATAGTATCGTCATCGGCAATACCAAACAATAGGCAACCGCCACTGCCATTGGCAAAGGCGCTGACGCTCTTCAGCCAACTTTTCACTTTACGGCGTTCCACTTCCTGCTTCTTATCGTATTCAGTAGTCTCACCTATATATTTTGCCATGTCCATATTTACTTAATTTTTGATTATTCATTATGCGCCTGTAATCTAGGAGGATAAGCCATGCTCAACTCCATATCAGCGCAATATATCTGCAAAAATACAAAAAATATTCAGAAAAGTGATTATATGGATGGATTTTGTTTGCAGGGCTAACTTGATTTAACCTTATTTTATAAGATAGAGGGATGTTGGGGGATTTTTTGATAAACCGAAATTCTTAATGACCTTAATGACCTTGACCTTCATGACCGGATTCATGAATACATGTACCCATATACACCATGGGGGAGTTTGCTCGTAATGAGTAAACTCCCATAATTATCTAAAAAAAACTTATTTGTTCAATAGAAAGTTTTGATATTCAGAATATAATCACTATATTTGCACGTAATATTAGTGGTAATATTATGTGCAATATTAAATATTATATAGATGAAACAGCTGCATATTTCGGCAATATGTTGGGCGAAAAAGTAGCTTTGGAACCAGCAGATAAAGATTTGTTGGAAGGAATACCTATGAATGTTTCTTCCAGGTTCTCTTTTTATAAAGGATGTATTTTGGGGCAGCACATTTTGATGGCTTGCCTAAAGAATGGTGACTCTGTGCCACCTGCCCAGTTGAAGAAACAATTGGATATTATACATCGACAGACACAGCTCGTCGTCGTGTTAATCACTCCATGCATTTCATCTTATAATAAGGTAAGATTGGTGGCACAAAAAGTTAACTTTGTTATCCCCAACAGGCAAATGTTCCTGCCATCTCTTTTGCTTGACATCCAGCCAGACAGAAAGGTTGGCTTGGATTTGAAAGAAACCATTCCTCCCTTTGCCCAATGTTTGTTGCTTTATCATTTGCAGATTGAATCCATTGTTGGGGCAACAGGTTATGGACTGAGCAATAAGTTTGGCGTTTCTTATGCGACCGCAAACAAATCATTGCGCTGGCTTGTCTCCAAAGATCTGATTAAGTTGGAAGGAGTAAAGACAAAGACGGTGCAAATTGATATAAGCAATAGGGAACTTTGGAATAAAGCATTGCCAATGTTGGTTTCTCCGATAGAGCAGCTTTACTATACGGATGCTATACTTGAAGGACAACAGATAAGTGGGGTGAATGCGCTGGCTTCTTACACGATGCTTAATGAAGAATCAAGGCTGTGTTGGGCTGTTACAAAGAAAGAACTGAAAACTTTGGCCGTCGCAACCGACAAGCAGTTCGGAGAAAATGAAATCCAAGTTTGGAAGTATAACCCCAAAATGTTAAGTTCAGAAGGAGTGGTTGATAAGCTCTCGCTTTATCTGTCATTGAAAGACAATGATGACGAGCGAATACAAATAGAGTTGGAACGATTGATAAATGAAATGTCATGGTAAGAGGAATAGATACATTCAAGGAGTTCTTCAAAGGTTTTGAGGACAATTATGTTATAATAGGTGGTACGGCATGCGAAATCCATGAGGATTTGTATGCTCAGGTACCTCGTGCTACTAAGGATATTGACATTATCTTAGTGGTTGAAGCTTTGTCGGCTGAGTTTGTTGCCAAATTCTGGGAGTTTGTAAAAAAAGGCAATTATGAGCAGCGAAACAAGGGCGTTAATGAGAATGTAGAGCCCAATCATGAATATTTCCGCTTCATGAAGCCTGCTAATTCAGCTTTCCCATATCAGGTTGAACTCTTCTCACGTAGTCTTGGCTTGATGAATTTCCCAGAGGAGGCTCGTATTACGCCGATTCCAGTGGATGAAGACCTTTCAAGTTTATCGGCAATACTCATGGATGAAGACTATTATCGTTTCACGATAGAACATAGCTTGCAGGAAGATGGCGTGCATATCGCCAATATCGAGAGTCTTATCTGTTTGAAAAGCAAGGCTTTCTTGGATTTAAGTCAAAGAAAAGCTAAAGGTGAAAGTGTTGATAGCAAGCATATTGCAAAGCATAAGAAAGATGTCTTTCGTCTTGCAGCAATGCTTACTCCAGCAAGTAGATATGAACTGCCCAATACATTAAAAACTGATGTTTGTGATTTTTGTGATGCTATCATGCAGGATTTGCCTAATGCCGATTTCATCAAGTCTGCAGGTCTTGGCAATGTGACAAGCCTGCAGATTATAGAACAACTTAAGAAATCAATGTTGTAGTTATGGTTAAGATACAATATGCTTCAGATTTGCATCTGGAATTCATGGAGAATACCCTGTATCTGGAGAATCATCCTCTTCAGCCTGTTGCTGACATCTTGGTGTTGGCTGGAGATACTGGCTATTTAGGTGATGAAGGCTTTGTCAAGCATCCATTCTGGGATTGGGCTTCAGAGAATTTCAAGGAAGTAATAGTAATACCAGGTAATCATGAGTTTTATTTGGGTTATGACTTGGGGCAACTCTATGATGGATGGTGCATGGAAATTCGGCACAATATCAGATGCTATTATAATGCAGTAATACATCTTTCGGATGATACAGACCTCATCGTTTCTACACTATGGGGATATATAGAGCCGCAGGATGCTTTTTCAACCGAGTGCAGAGTAAATGATTTCTACCGTATTAAGGATTGTGGCGTTGTGATAAATAGTGAACGGTTTAATCAAGAGCATGCTAAGTGCCGTACTTTCATCGAAAAGGCTGTTAGTGAGAGCCAGGCAAAGCATATTATTGTGGCAACGCATCATGTTCCATCATTTCAACTGGTGTCTCCGGATTTTAAGGGAAGTCCGATAAACGGTGCTTTCACAGCAGAGCTGGGGAACTTCATTGCTTATAGCCGAATAGATTATTGGATTTATGGCCATTCTCATCGTAACATAGACAGGATAATAGGAAATACTCAATGTGTTTCGAATCAGCTTGGGTATGTGAATCATGGAGAATCTGAGTCTTTTGATTCAAAGAAATGTATTAATTTAATGCTTTAGTTGAGGCTCTACATTATATAGAGAACCCATAGCGTCCGTACTGCGGACGCATTATATATCTGCAAAAATATAAAAAATATTCAGCAAAGGATTTTAAAACAGCTCTTCTAGCGAGTTTTTTTCCGATGATGCCTCCAATAAGTTACCTTTTAGCTAACAGAATAAACGATTGATACTTTTTCTCATTTTTCAGTATTATCGCTAAAATATTATTTTTTAATCTTTCAATGAAGTTTTTGGCTTAAGTTTGTGTTGTTTCAGTAAAAATGATTACCTTTGCAATATCGTCTGAAAATGCAGCCGAAAGTAATGAATAAAAATAATGCACAATATGCAGTATCCATTGATATCAGAATATGTAAAGGCCATTCAAGATGCAGGTGATAATCTTGAACAGTTGGCTCACCTGACTCCTGTACTGGATGATCACGGAGAGCCATATCGCAGTAGTGGTGCTTTTGCCGTGGTGTTTAAGATGCAGGACAAGAGTACCGGGAAATATTATGCCCTCAAGTGTTTTACGGAAGAGCAGCAGGGGCGAGCCGAAGCCTATCGTCAGATTGCAGACGAACTGGATTTGTTAGATTCTCCATATATTACTTCTGTAAAGTATATGGAGAAGGAACTCTTCGTTGACAGTCAATGCGAGGAGGATGAATTCCCTGTATTGTTGATGGATTGGGTAGAAGGAGAAACGATGGAAGCTTACATTGCTGCAAATTACCGGAATCAATCAGCCATGTCAATGCTTTGTTATCGCTTTGGAAAAATGGCAGCTTGGCTCCGTACCCAGTCTTTTTCTCATGGCGACATTAAGCCAGACAATATCATAGTCCGTCCCGATGGTTCTCTTACATTGGTGGATTATGACGGGATGTTTGTGCCATCCATGAAGGGCAGCCAATCTCCAACTATCGGTACCAGGGATTTCAGTCATCCATTGCGTACTGTGGATGATTTCGATGAAACGATAGATGATTTTTCATTGGCAAGCATCGCCTTGTCATTAAAGGCTATCTCGATGAAATCTACTTTGTTAGATATCTATGGTGCCTCAGACAGACTTCTCTTCTCAGAAAATGATTATCGCAATCCTTCAAATAGCAAGGTAATATCTGCCCTGCAGGAATTGATGTGCGATAAGGATTTCTGCACTCTTTACTCTCTTTTCATGCTTGCATTGGCGAGAAAGGAGCTTTCAGCATGTTCTTTTAGATTGTTTATTGGCGAAAAGCCTAATATAACTCCTGTGATGAATGAAGATTTATCGACTGAAATAACAAAAGAAGAGTTAAAAGAAGCTTTTGTTGATGAATGGGGAGTGAAATATAGCAAGGATGGAAGAAAATTGTTGAAAGCTCCAGTAGATTTAAGTGGAGCTTATTCTGTTAAAGAGGGTACAAGGATAATATGTGATAATGCATTTTCATGGTGTAGTTCTCTGTCAAAGATTGTCATCCCTTCTGGTGTTACTAGCATAGGTAATAGAGCATTTTCTTTTTGTTCCTCGTTGAAATATATATCCATCCCTAAAAGCGTAATTGGCTTAAACGGCAATCCGTTTGCTAAATGGAATGGCAAGTTAGAATGTTTATCTCCTAACTTTGTTTATGAGGATGATGTCTTGTTCAATAAGGATAAAAGTAGAATTATTTCTTTCAGAAATCAAAATATAAAATCGTATGTCATCCCTTCTAATGTTATTAGCATAGGTGATAGTGCTTTTTATGGTTGTAATTCTCTGTCAGAGATAGTCATCTCTTCTAGTGTTACTAGCATAGGTGATAGTGCATTTTTATGGTGTAGTTCTCTGTCAGAGATAGTCATCCCTTCTAGTGTTACTAGCATAGGTGATAGTGCATTTTTATGGTGTAGTTCTCTGTCAGAGATAGTCATCCCTTCTAGTGTTACTAGCATTGGTGATTATGCATTTTCTGGTTGTTCCTCGCTGAAATATATATCCATCCCTAAAAGCGTAATTTGCTTAAATGGTAATCCGTTTGCTGAATGGTATGGCAAATTAGAATGTTTATTTCCTAACTTTGTTTATGAGGATGATGTCTTGTTCAATAAGGATAAAAGTAGAATTATTTCTTTTAGAAATCAAAATATAAAATCGTATGTCATCCCTTCTAGTATTACTAGCATAGGTGATAGAGCATTTTCTGGTTCTGATTCTCTGTCGGAGATAGTTATCCCTCCTAGTGTTACTAGCATAGGTGATGGTGCATTTTTGGGTTGTCGTTCTCTGTCAGAGATAGTCATCCCTTCTAGTGTTACTAGCATAGGTAAAGGTGCATTTTGTTTCTGCAATTTCCCAGACAATCTTAAACAAGAATTAATCTCCCGGTTTGGAGATAAGATATTTAGTTCACGGTAAATATATTTTAATAATTATGATATTAATAGAATCTAAGCGTAAGAAATACGAAAACATATTTACCTGAGATAGCCATTTCAACCATCAAGAAAATAGAGAGCGGCAAAGGCAACCCATCCCTATCGACGGTTGAAAAAATCATGGATATCCTTGGCATGGAGGTTAAATATGAGATTCGTCAAACAGTTTAAATATTCCCTGTTTTTACCAATATGCTTCCAGAAGGAGCAAACAGAAAGATAGTCTGCAGAAGTTGGCGATTGGATGAGAAGGATTTCTTTGGACTTCTTCTGAAGATAGCAACCCATGATACGATAGGTGCAATAACCGTAAAAGAAGTAGAATTTTGAAACCCCGAAATCCTTAATGACCCTTAATGACACTGACCCTTAATGACACCTGCGGAAATAAATAAACCGCTCCACCTATTTATATATATAGGAGGAGCGGTTGTAGTAGATAAAATCATCTCAAAAACTAATCCCATGCAGATTTCATTCTGCTTTCCTGCATCTTACTTTCTGCCTTCCTGCTGCTTACACGCAGCTTGAAACACCGAGCGAAGTGGCTATTGCGGTGAGAATGCTGATCGCAATCTGAATCACCATTTTCCAAGTATCCTTCTTCATAGACTTCTACTTTTTAGAGACTTACATTGTCGTCGCCACCGCCTTCACTGCCGGTATTGCCGCCGCTGGTACCCTGGTCACCAGTGGTTCCGCTACCGCCAGCTCCCTGCGTTCCGCTGCCTTCAGTTCCGGTGGTTCCGCTGCCGCCAGTATTGCTGCCGCCACCCTGGGTTCCGCCGCCAGTGGTTCCGTCACCATCACCGCCGCCGTCTGGATTGATAGGCACGTTGAGGTCCACGTTGGTCTTGCCCTCCTTGATTGCCTTGATCACGGCAGCCTGAGCGCTGCGGCTAGCCACGAGGTTGAATTCTGCGTCGTCGAGCAGGTTCTTGAACTGCTGACCTGGGTCCCACTGAACCTTCACGTTGGTGATATTCTGCGCCGTAAACTTGTCGGCAGTCTCAGCGCCCTTGGAGCTGAGCAGGAGAGAAAAGTCGCCCAGGTCGCCCAGACGGATCTTCTTGCCCTCGAGCAGCATCTCTCTCATGCAGTCCACTGCCATGTAGAGGATGGCGCTGATGTCAGCTCTAGAATACACACTGCCGTGAGAAGTGATGTGCTTGGCAAACTTCTCGATGGTCATCACATCGGTGTACTGCGAGATGGCGAACGCATTCTGCTTCTCGGTCTTCACCAGGTCGGTGTCCTTCTTGTCCGGCTCCTTGCCGTCCTTCTTAGCCTGGTTGATACGTGACTTTGCCTGGTTGATCTCAAGGAGGTTTGCGTTCACGCTGCGCATTACGATGCTGTAGTTAATCATACTCTGTTCTGTGTTTAAGAGTTCACTGAATCACAACTACCCGGAAGCCCTCGTTTCTGCCCGATTTTGGGGTCTTAATAGATGACCGGCGCCTGCCATCATTTAAGCCCCGCTCCGGTCTTCATAGATGACCGGTTTTCGGCACAATAGGCTGTTCCTTCGATTGCCGGTGCAAAGATATGAAATTTCAAAGGCGAAATCAAGTTTTTATCGGAATAAGATGGTAAAAATGGCGTAAGTAGTTGATATATAGATATGTAACTATTAGCGATATTTACATATTTCGTTTCCACCAGCATTTTTCTCTCGCTCTGAAGGGGGCAGAAGCTTTTACGTCTTCTGGGTCATTTCGGGTCAAAGTCATTTCGGGTCATTTTCATTTTCGGGGCGCAAAGTCACTCATAGTATAATATAAATATATTTATATTATACTATGGCTGAAAATGACATTGCATTTTCAAAATGACCCGAAATGACTTTGACCCAAAATGACCCGATAGAGGGTTTGGCTTGATTCTGAAAGATGCAACGCTGTGTTGCGGTAAAGTATTGGTAAGCAATAAGATATTGTCTGTTAGTGAAAGTTGTACTTTCTTAGAATTGTATCTTTAAAAGCTATAGATTCTCTTCTGTTTTTCTATACTCTCCCTCTTCGTTTTGTCTTGATATTGTGTAAAACTGTTAAGTTATTTCTGAATTTTTACCGTTTTTTCAAGCAGAAAAGCCTCATTTCCCATCTTATTTTGGCCGTTCTGAGGGGTGAAAATTGCCTTTTGAGCCTCATTTTCTGGGCTTCGAGCGTGTTTTTCTACCAGCCTTTTGCAAAAGCTCTCTCTCTCATTTTTATTTAGAAAGTGCAATATTCTATAACAAAGGAATGTGGCTCTAATTGGTATGAGATTGAATACTAAATAGATAGAATAAATAGATGGGTGTGATAATATCTGATGTTTGGAAAGCTGTGAAAAATGCGATAAAAAATGGGGATTTTTTCTTGTTTAAAAGGCTTTTTCTCGTTTTTTGTGTTTATATTCTATAGTAATCGTTGATTTTTCGCCATTTTTTTGTAACTTTGAGGGGGCCATTTCTATGTACCGCATGGAATCGGCGGTTGAGTTCGTAATTAAACAACATAAACACAATGGAATCAGAATACCTATACAATACCGATAATCGTTACGTTTTTCGTCTGAAAATCAAATCAGAAGAAGACCTGTTTGTTATAGATGAGGCTACAGGAGCCAAGAAATACACCCCTATAACCAAAGAAGATGTTGCCCTGTTTAAGAGAGAGGCAGAACATTTATGTAAGGAGATTCAATATGCTATAGAAGACATTCAATGGAATACTGGAAAGCATAAGGGTCTTACCTATTATTATCATATTTACCAAGACCTTGCCGAGCAATTGACAGATTTTCTTAAATATATTCATAAGCTCCATAAGAAAGTCTATATTACCATCTACAAAAACTATGATAATGAACTGATGGCTATCTATACGGAAATCTTAGAGAAGGTGCTGAAAGACATTCAGACCATCGCCCGAAAGCATGCAGACTATCTGCTGGATGTGGAGGAGTATGGTCAGATGCCCAGTGGCAAAGATCTTTTCAAGCTGTGTGAGAAGCAGGAGGCTCCGGCTGACGCAGACCTTTCGAACTATGAGTCTCACTACAAGAACTTTATCTCTAGCGGATTGAAGTTGGCTTTGGAGAAGACCGTCGCCACGGTTACCTACATATACAGAGAATTTACCGATTTGTACAAGACCCGAGTTTTCCGCACCGACCACGAAGCTGCCATCATTTATCATTACATCAAAAGAAGATTTGATGAGCATACGCTACCTGCTCATCTGGAGCATGTAGCCAAGGTGCAGAAGCGTCATCTGAAAGAGAGAAGAATAGAGATTACCACTTTGAGCTTACAGAAAGTGATGAGTGAAGTAGAGGGGAAATTCAACAATTATACGCTTTGTTCTATCTGGTTCAATAATGTGGAGGATGAGGAGAATGAGGAGGAGCTTGTCCACATGCTTGTAAGAGAGGAGGCTTCGCCCGTGGATTTTGAAAATCTGTTTATGTATCAGGGTGAGCATGATATGTTGGCGGTAGAAATAGCCAGGGCTGATGAGTATGAGCGAAATGGCGATTCTTTCTTTGCCAACTGGGTAGATCCTGCCAAGCTGAAGAAGAGGCTGGAGTTCTGGTTAAAGGGCAACATCACGAAGCAGCAGGACTGGTACATTGTGTGGTGTCTGATGAAATATACGTTCCACATGGTGAAGGAGGATAAGGACAAGTCAGCCTTTGCCGCCCGCATGAACCTGATGTTTCCGGAAGTAGAAAAGAGGTGCGTGGTGGAGTCGTTCCGCAAGCAGGAAACGCAGATGAACCACAACCGCCCCTTTGATGAGTGGCTTGCAGATTCCGATCCCGATTATCATACCGCCCAGGAGCTGTATTATAAGCTGGAGAAAAGGGAAGAATTGATGAGAAGTTTTGGTGTTGATATTGGAAAGTAGAGATGGGAAAGGTGCGATGGGAGGCGCACCTTCTCTCTATGCAGAATTAACCATTTTATTGCTAAATAATTATAAATAAGTTGTTTGTTTCAGATAAAAAGAGTACTTTTGAACACAAAATTAACATAAGAGTTTTTTTATAAAGACAGCTATGGCTAGAGAAGGATATGGTTGGTTATAACAATCTTATCCGCCCATACTATCAACCTCGTCTTTTTATCGAAGAGGTTGATGGAAAGTCCGTTCTCGTGATTAAAGTTACGGCAGGTGAGCGCCGCCCCTATAAGGTGCCGGACCGCATAACTGCAAAGCAGAAGGATTTCAACTATTATATTCGCTATAATAGTAGCAGTATCGTGCCGAAAGATGAATATGAGCGTGAGCTGATAAACTTGGCTAATCGTACACCATTTGATGACCGTGGCAATAATCAGATAAGTCTAAGGGACATTTCGACGGTTTTGTTGAGAGATTTTCTGGTCGAAGTAGGTAGTGGTCTGGCAGACCAAGACCTGTCTGGAGAAAACTTAAAGGGTGTTCTTGAGCAAATGGATTTGCTGGAAACTACACCAGAAGGTTTTAAGGTCAAGAATGTTGCTGCGATGATGTTCTGTGAGCATCCTGAGAAATTCTTCAAAATGACCCAGGTTGAAATCGTGATATTTCCTAAAGGAAGAATGCAAGACCCTGATAATATGATTGAGGTTGCGCCCATAAGAGGTTGTGTGCCTAAGATGATTCGTGATACGATGAATTATCTCAAGACAAATGTTATCCAAAAGAAAATCCATAAGCCCGAGAATACTGAGCGTTCTGTTGTAAAATACAATTATCCGTATCAAGCTTTGGAAGAAGCTGTAGTTAATAGCCTTTATCACCGTAGTTATATCGAACGAGAACCTGTTGAGATTACTATTGAGCCAGACAAGATAAGTATTCTCAATTTTGGAGGACCTAATCATACCATATCTATGCAAGCAATTCGTGAGGCTCGAATGCTTCGCTCTCGTAGATACACAAACCGTCGATTAGGAGAGTTTTTAAAGGAATTGGATTTGACAGAAGGTAGAGCTACTGGTATTCCTACCATTCAACAGAAGTTGCTGGAAAATGGTTCGTCTCGTGCGACAATTGAAACTGACGAGGAACGAACTTATTTCTTGATAGATATTCCATGCAACCAAGATTGTCTAGGAGTGCCAATCAGGAAAGAATGCAAGAAAGGATGCAAGAAAGAATGCAAGAAAGAATTGTCTGATTTACAGAAGCTTATATTGGATATGCTATCTGAAGATTCTAAAACGACAATACCAGAATTAGCAGGAAAAATGGGGATGTCTGCAAGAAAGGTTTCTCAGGAGCTTAAGTCTTTAAGAGAAGAATTTCAGGTTCTGAAACGTGAAGGTGGTCGCAAGAATGGCTATTGGGTTGTTTGTAACTACTAACCCAATTCGTTTCGCAAGCAGGAAACCCAGATGAATCACAATCGTCACTTTTCGGAGTGGCTTGCAGAATCAGATTATGATTATGCCATGGCCCATGAGAGCTGTATTATAAGCTGGAGAAGGGGGGGATTTATGAGAAGTTTTGGTGTTTGAAACAAGAGATGGGGAAGGTGCGATGGGGGAGGCGCACCTTCCCCATTTCTCTCTACATATCTCTTTCTTTTCCTTCTTTTTGAAAAAAACTAGAATTCCTTGGCAGTTTCAATTAAAAAGTGTATCTTCGCAGCAGATTTATAGAATCTAAACTGATTCAGTTTTTGCAAGTAAGCTCCACACGCCCTGAAAGGGCAGAAGCTCCTAGCCCAGGGCAATCGCCCTGGGTATAATAGCAATCAGCAAGGCGCCCTGTAAGGGCAAAAGCTTTGAAATACCTTGTAATTTTTCATAGTTTTCTTTGTTGTTTTTCAATTTAATGTGTATCTTTGCAATGTCGAATGAAAATTCGACTAAAAAATAATAAAAGAACATAGTATGCAGTATCCAACAATATCAGAATATGTAAAGGCCATTCAAGATGCTGGTAACAATCTTGACAAGTTGGCTCACCTGACTCCCGTATTAGATGATCACGGAGAGCCATATCACATTAGTGGTGCTTTTGCCGTGGTGTTTAAGATGCAGGACAAGAATACTGGGAAATATTATGCCCTCAAATGTTTCACAAAAGAACAGGAAGGACGTACCGATGCGTATCGTCAGATTGCTGAAGAACTGGATATGGTTGAGTATCCATATATTATTTTTGTAAAGTATATAGAGAAGGAGGTCTGTGTTGACTGTCAATGTGAGGAGGATAAATTTCCGGTATTGTTAATGGATTGGGTAGATGGAGATACGATGGAAGCTTACATAGCTGCTAACTATCACAATCAATCTTCTATGTCAATGCTTTGCTATCGTTTTGGCAAGATGGCGGCTTGGCTCCGTACTCAATCTTTTGCTCATGGTGATTTAAAATCTGACAATATCATAGTCCGTCCAGATGGCTCTCTTGCTTTAGTGGATTATGATGGTATGTTTGTGCCTTCTATGAAAGGTAGAAAATCTCCTACAAAAGGAACAAAAAATTTCTCTCATCCCTTGCGTACAGTAGATGACTTTGATGAAACAATAGATGATTTTTCTTTGGCAAGCATAGCCTTGTCATTGAAAGCTATTTCCTTGAATTCCACGTTGCTAGATTTATATGGTAATTCTGACCGACTTCTCTTTTCAGAGGAAGATTATCGTAATCCTTCAAAGAGCAAAGTTATATCTACTTTACAGGAATTGATGTGCAATAAGGATCTTTGTACTCTTTATTCTCTTTTTATGCTCGCATTAGCAAGAAAGGAACTTTCGTTATGCTCTTGTAGGTTATTTGTGGGTGAAAAACCAATTCAGCCTCAATCTATAGAAGACTTATCAACCAAAGCAACAGAGGAAGAGTTGAAAGATGCTTATATTGATGACAGGGGAGTAAAATATAGTAAAGATGGAAGAAAATTGCTAAAGGCACCAACTACACTTAGTGGCACTTATTCAATAAAAAAGACAACAGAGATAATATGTGATAGGGCATTTTTTGATTGCTTAAATTTAACAAGTATTAGTATCCCTAATAGCGTGAAGGATATTGGGGAATGGGCTTTTGCCGGATGTAGTTTGCTGTCCAGCATAGATATCCCAAATAGCGTGAACAGTATAGGAAATATTGCATTTGCCGCATGTCTCTCGTTGGAATATATATCCATTCCTGATAGTGTGATTTGCTTAAATGGGAATTCGTTTTGTGAATGGGATGGTGAGTTAGAATGTTTGTCTGCCAATTTTATATATGAAGATGATGTATTATTTAATAAGGATAAAAGTGAAATCATCTCTTTTAGAAATCAAGAAATAGAATCATATATTATCCCCGATAGTGTTACGAGTATTGGGGATGGTGCATTTGGGTGTTGCTCTTCTTTGAGTAGTCTCGTTATTCCTGATAGTGTAGTAAATATTAAGGGTAATCCTTTTTACTTTTGGAAGGGTAAACTTGAATGCTTATCAGCTAGTTTTATATACGAGGATAATGTTTTATTCAATATGGATAAAAGTAAACTCATCTCGTATAGAAATCAAGAAGCAAAGTCGTTTATCATCCCAAATGGAGTGATGAGTATTGAAAAGTATGCTTTTAGTGATTGCAGCTCTTTGATTAGCATTTCTGTTCCCAAGAGTGTAACTAGTATTGGGGATGGTGCATTTGATGGTTGCTCTTCTTTGAGTAGTATTGCTATTTCTGATAGTGTAACAAGCATTAGTGCTTGGACTTTTGATGGTTGTAAATCTTTGCGTAGTCTTGTCATTCCTGATAGTGTAACTAGTATTGGGAATGAAGCATTTCGTGGTTGCTCTTCTTTGTGTAGCCTTGTTATTCCTGATAGTGTAACTAGTATTGGGGATGGTGCATTTGATGGTTGCTCTTCTTTGCGTAGTCTTGTTGTTTCTGATAGTGTAACTAGTATTGGGGATGGTGCATTTGATGGTTGCTCTTCTTTGCGTAGTCTTGTTATTTCTGATAGTGTAACTAGTATTGGAGATGGTGCATTTGGTAGTTGCTCATCTTTGCGTAGTCTTGTTATTCCTGATAGTGTTACGAGTATTGGGGATGGTGCATTTAGTAGTTGCTCATCTTTGCGTAGTCTCGTTATTCCTGATAGTGTAGTAAATATTAAGGGTAATCCTTTTTGCTACTGGAAGGGTAAACTTGAATGTTTATCAGCTAGTTTTATATATGAGGACAATGTTTTATTCAATATGGATAAAAGTAAACTCATCTCGTTTAGAAATCAAGAAGCAAAGTCTTTTATCATCCCAGATGGAGTGAAGAGTATTGGAAAATGTGCTTTTGTTGATTGTTACTCTTTGGTTAGCATTTCTATTCCCAATAGTGTAACGAATATTGGGGATAGTGCATTTGATGGTTGCTCTTCTTTGAGTAATCTTGTTATTCCAAATAGTGTAACTAGTATTGGGGATGGTGCATTTTGGGGATGCTCTTCTTTGCGTAGCCTTGTTATCCCTAATAGTGTAACTAGCATTGGTGCTTGGGCATTTAGTGGGTGTAAATCATTGAGTAACATCACTATTCCTGATAGTTTAACTAGCATTGGTGCTTGGGCATTTGAAGGTTGCTCTTCTTTGCGTAGCCTTGTTATCCCTAATAGTGTAACTAGCATTGATGCTTGGGTATTTAGTGGGTGTAAATCATTGAGTAACATCACTATTCCTGATAGTTTAACTAGTATTGGCGCTTGGGCATTTGAAGGTTGCTCTTCTTTGCGTAGCCTTGTTATCACTAATAGTGTAACTAGCATTGGGAATAGTGCATTTGAAGGTTGTTCTTCTTTGAGTAGTCTCGTTATTCCTGATAGTGTAACAAGCATTGGGGATAGTGCATTTGCTGGGTGTAAATCATTGAGTAACATCATTATTCCTGATAGTGTAACTAGCATTGGGGATAGTGCATTTGAAGATTGCACTTCTTTGAGTAGTCTTGTTATTCTTGATGGCGTTACTAGCATTGGGGATGGAGCATTTAGAGATTGCTCATCTTTGACTAGCCTTGTTATCCCAGATAGTGTTAAAAGTATTGGCTTTGATGCATTTCGTGATTGCTCTTCTTTGTGTAGTCTTGTTATTCCAAATAGTGTGAATGGTATTGAAAATAGGGCATTTGAAGGGTGCAATTTCCCTGATAATCTTAAACAAGAATTAATTTCACGTTTTGGGAATAAAATATTTGAGTAACTATGGTTGAACTTGTTAAAGGCATCTTCTTCATAGATAGTTAAGGAGGTGTCTTTAACAACTGATTTAAAATACCTTGCATTTTTCATAGTTTTCTTTGTTGTTTTCATTTTAAAATGTGTATCTTTGCAATGTCGAATGAAAATACGACTTAAGATAGTTAATTAATAATCGTGTAAGCTATGCAGTATCCAACAAAATCAGAATATGTAAAGGCAAGTCAAGATGCTAGTGATAATCTTGATATGTCTACAAAGGCAACAGATGAAGAGTTGAATGAGGCCATAATAGATGAATATGGAGTGAAATATAGCAAAGATGGAATAAAATTGCTAAAATCACCGAGAGAACTCGATGGTACTTATTTTATTAAAAAGGAAACTAGAATTATTTGTGATGAGGCTTTTCGTGATTGCTCTTCTTTGAGAAGCCTTGTTATCCTTGACAGTGTTACTAGGATTGGAGATAATGCATTTTGTAGTTGCACTTCTTTGCATAACCTTGTTATTCCCGTTGGTGTTACTAGCATTGGAGATAGGGCTTTTCGTGATTGCCGTTCTTTGCGAAGCCTTGTTATCCCTGACAGTGTTACTAGCATTGGGGATAGTGCATTTATGTATTGTTATTCTTTGTGTAACCTTGCCATTTCTAATGGCGTAACTAGCATTGGGGATTATGCATTTCGTGGTTGCACTTCTTTGAGTAGTCTTGTTATTCCTGATAGTGTTACTGGCATTGGGAAAGGAATATTTAGTGGTTGCTCATCTTTGTGTAGCCTTGTTATTCCTGATAGTGTTACTAGCATTGGAGATAATGCATTTTGTGGTTGCACTTCTTTGCATAACCTTGTTATTCCCGTTGGTGTTACTAGCATTGGGGATAGGGCTTTTCGTGGTTGGGATGGTGAACTTATGTGCCTATCACCGTACTTTATTTATGAAAATAATGTATTATTTGATAAAGATAAAAGTAAAATACTCTCATTTAGAGATACAAAAACTTCATCATATGTTATTCCAGATAGTGTTACCAGCATTGGAAATAGTGCATTTTACGGTTGCTCATCTTTGAGTAGTATTGTTATTCCTGACAGTGTTACCAGCATTGGGGATAGTGCTTTTCGTGGTTGCTCTTCTTTGTGTAACCTTATTATTCCAGACAGTGTTACAAGCATTGGGGATAGTGCTTTTATATATTGCCATTCTTTGCGTAACCTTGTTATTCCTGCTAATGTTACTAGCGTTGAGGATGGTGCTTTTCATGGTTGGAATGGTGAACTTTTGTGCTTATCACCGTGCTTGACTTATGAAAATAATGTATTATTTGATAAAGATAAAAGTAAAATACTCTCATTTAGAGACACAAAAAATATATCATATGTTATTCCTGATAGTGTAACTAGCATTGGGAATAATGCTTTTGATGGTTGCTCTTCTTTGAGTAGTCTTGTTATTCCTGATAGTGTTACCAGCATTGGAGATAGTGCATTTAAAAAATGTTCTTCTTTGAGAAGCCTTGTTATTCCTGACAGTGTTACTAGCATTGGGAATCGTGCTTTTTGGGGTTGTTCTTCATTGAGTAGTCTTGTTATTCCTGACAGTGTTACTTGCATTGGGGATAGAGCATTTTTTGACTGTTCTTCTTTGCGTAACCTTGTTATTCCGAATAGTGTAACTAGCATTGGGGCTAGTGTATTTTGGGGTTGCTCTTCATTGAGCAATTTTGTTATTCCTGATAGTGTAACTAGCATTGGAAATAGAGCATTTTATGGTTGCTCTTCTTTGGGTAGCCTTGTTATTCCAAATAGTGTTACTAGCATTGGACATGGTGCATTTGAAGATTGTTCTTCATTGAGTAGTCTTGTTATTCCAAATAGTGTTACTTGCATTGAAGAGAGCGCATTTCGTGGTTGCTCTTCATTGAGTAGTCTTGTTATTCCTAATAGTGTTACGAGCATTAGAAATCGTGCTTTATGGGGTTGCACTTCATTGAGTAGTCTTGTTATTCCTAATAGTGTTACGAGCATTGGGGATTATGCATTTTATATATGCTCTTCTTTGCGTAGTCTTATTCTTTCTGATAGTGTTACTAGCATTGGGGCTTGGGCATTTTTTGGTTGCTCATCTTTGACTAGCCTTGTTCTTCCTGATAGCGTTATTCGTATTGATGATTGTGTATTTTATGGTTTCTCTTCTTTGAGTAGCCTTGTTATTCCTGATAGTGTAACTAGCATTGGAAATAGAGCATTTTATGGTTGCTCTTCTTTGCATAGCCTTGTTATTCCTGATAGTGTAACTAGCATTGGGAATAGAGCATTTGAAGATTGCTCTTCTTTGAGTAGCCTTGTTATTCCTGATAGTGTAACTAGCATTGGGAATAAAGCATTTGAAGATTGCTCTTCTTTGAGTAGCCTTGTAATTCCCGATAGTGTTACTAGCATTGGGTACGGTGCTTTTGAAGGTTGCTCTTTTTTGAGTAGCCTTGTAATTCCCGATAGTGTTACAAGCATTGGGGATGGAGCATTTGGTCATTGCTCTTCTTTGAGTAGTCTTGTTATTCCTGATGGTGTTACCTGCATTGGGGATAATGCTTTTTTGTATTGCTCTTCTTTGTGTAGTCTTGATATTCCTGATGGTGTTACTAGCATTGGAGATTGGGCATTTTGTCATTGCACTTCTTTGACAAATCTTGTTATTCCTGATGGTGTAACTAGCATTGGGAATAGAGCATTTGAAGATTGCTCTTCTTTGAGTAGCCTTGTTATTCCTGATAGTGTAACTAGCATTGGGAATAAAGCATTTGAAGATTGCTCTTCTTTGAGTAGTCTTGTTATTCCTGATGGTGTAACTAGCATAGGGGATAGAACATTTGAAGATTGCTCTTCTTTGACAGACATTGTTCTTTCAGATAGTGTTACTAGCATAGGGGATTGGGCATTTCGTAATTGCCGTTCCTTGACAGATATTGTTCTTCCCGATAGTGTTACTAGCATTGGGTACGGTGCTTTTGAAGGTTGCTCTTTTTTGAGTAGCCTTGTTATTCCCGATAGTGTTACAAGCATTGAAGAGGGGACATTTCATAGTTGTCTTTCTTTGCGTAGCCTTGTCATTCCTAATAGTGTTACTAGCATTGGAGTTGGAGCATTTTGGGGGTGCAAATTTTTGAGTAATCTTGTTCTTTCTGCTAGTGTTACTAGTATTGGGGATAATGCATTTCGTGATTGCCGTTCTTTAAGTGGTCTTGTTATTCCTGGTGGGGTTACAAGCATTGGGGGTGGTGCATTTCGTGGTTGCTCTTCTTTACGTAGTCTTGTTCTTCCCGATAGTGTTACTAGCATTGGGAGTGGTGCATTTCGTGGTTGCTCTTCTTTGAGTAGTCTTGATATTCCTGATGGTGTTACTAGTATTGGGGTTGGGGCATTTTTTGGTTGCTCTTCTTTGCGTAGCATTGTTATTCCTGATGGTGTTACTAGTATTGGGGTGGGAGTTTTTTTGGGGTGCAAAATTTTAAGTAGCCTTGTTCTTCCTGATGGTATTACTAGCATTGGGGATGGAGCATTTTGGGGTTGCAAAATGTTGATTAGACCTGTTCTTCCTGCTAGTGTTACTAGCATTGGGGATGGAGCATTTAAGGATTGCAAATTTTTAAGTAGCCTTGTTATTCCTGATGGTGTTACTAGAATTGGGGTTGAAGCTTTTTGTGGGTGCATTTTTTTGGGTAGTCTGGATATTCCTGCTAGTGTTACTAGCATTGGGGATGGAGCATTTAAGGATTGCAATTTCCCAGATAATCTTAAGCAAGAATTAATTTCTCGTTTTGGGAATAAAATTTTTGGGTAACTATGATAGGTTTTGTTAAAGGCATCTTCTTCATGGAATTGTGAAGGAGGTGCTTTTGACGACTGATTTTTAAAGCTTTTGCCCTTACAGGGCGCAAGGTTGATTGCTGGTTTACCCAGGGCGAGTGCCCTGGGCTAGGAGCTTCTGCCCATTCAGGGCGTGTGGGGGCAAACTTGCGACAGTTCAGATCTTCACCTTTCACTCTCCTTATTGCTTTCTTTTCTTATTTTTCATAGAAAATTCTAGAAATTCTTGGTAGTTTCAATAAAAAAGTGTATCTTCGCAGCAGACGTTGCTTTGAGGGAGAAGTCTAGCGACTCTATATTTTCTGACAAGCTTCGTTTCATCTATCTTTCTCTTCCTTTCTTTGATAAGAGTGAGGAAGAATGCGAGACTGGTTTTGAAAAATGGATTTATGTATTGAAATATATGGAAGTATTGGAAAGATTGCCGTTTACGGCGCAGAAGAAGATATTCGATCATCTTGCTAAATTGGCGGATGTTCGTTGCTTGAGTAGTGAGGAGCAGGAAAAATACGATGAAAGTATTAAGGCTGTTGATGATTATTACTCCGGCCTTTATGGCTCGTATATTGAAGGCGAGGAAAAGGGAATAGCTAAGGGTAGAGTGGAAGTAGCCCGTAACTTGTTGGCAATGGGAATGTCTTGGTCACAAATCATGCAGGCTACCGGATTGACAGAAGAACAATTGAAACAGCTTCATTAATTTAATAGTACATAGATAGTGTTACTAGCATTTGGAATAATATTTTTGGGTAACTTTGGTTGCTTTTGTTAAAAGCATCTTCTTCATGGATGGTGAAGGAGGTGCTTTTTTTATTTTTATTAGGCATTTTTCCCAAGATTCCCACGATTTTTCCCAACGTTGGGAAAAAATGAGGGATTTTGGGGGGGAAAGAGGAGTGATTTTTTTATTTTCTTTACTTTTTAACTTCCTTTTTCTTTTTCTTTTTACTTTTTCCCAAGAAATGCCCGATTTTTCCCAAAATCACGGGTTTTTCGGGGAAGTTGTGGGAAAAGGATTGTTTTGCCTTGTTTTCCGCAGTACTTTTGCAGCGTCGAAGAAACAAGACAACGCCGAAATGGTTTGGTGATCTTGAAACAACTTCCGACTACTTTATAATTATGAATGCTCAGATTATGAGAGTGGTGAAGCAGGGCGAGGCTTTTGCCGTGCAGAGCCAGAAGAGTGAGAACGGACAGATGATGAAGTGCAACATCGTGTTGCAGGAGATGGGCGGCAAGTACGAGAACCAATATGCTGCGGCAATGCTCGGCAATATGGCGCAGTGTAAGTTTGCTCCAGGAGCACTGGTTGCAGTTACGCTCCGATTCACGGCTCGTGAGTATAATGGTCAGGTTTATCAGGATATCCTCGTTACGGATATTGAAAAACTGGGCAAGTAAAGTTGAGTTCCCACACGCTCTGAAAGGGTAAAAGCTTTTAATTATTAACTGAGTTGGGACTGCGGAGGATCTTCCATGGTAAAGCGCGCAAAAATCCACACGTTTCTTCTCGCAAAACAATTCAGAATATGAAGAAAAATGTAAACAATCAGCAGGTAAATAATCAGCAGGTTAACGGCCAGCAGGTGAATAATGGTAGCCAGCACGTGCAGCTGGGTGGTATGGCTTTCTACGATGAAAGCAAGTGTTTCCTCTTTGCGCCTAATGAACATGGAGGGGGAGAGAAGGTGCAGGGATTCCGTTCGCAGGGCGTTGCCCAGCAGCTTTCGGATGGTACTTTTGATTTCGTGGTTAAACCACGAGTACGTTCTCAGTCTGTACTGATCAGAAAGCTGGCGCACGGACGATTGAGCAAGACCAAGGATGGGGCTATTCAGCTCACTTTGAAGGTGTTCTGTGATGAGGGGATTAACATAGGCAGCACGCTTGTGAAGGAGGCAGAAGAGGCTGCGGATGCTTTGATAGAATATCAGTTGAAGCGATAGAGATATGGATGTTCAACTAAAAGTATTTGATGTTCAACTTAATAATAGTAAGTAGAAAAACATAGATGAGCTGTTATTTGATAAGGGTGGAGAACGGGCACAAGGTTGCCCGCTCCATCACCTCGCAAGAGGAATATAAACTGATTCGTGGAAGCTATGAGCAGAAGGCAAATCTGCGACTGGCTCGCGAAGGAAACGATGGGGCGAAGAGAAGACTGGTGCAGTTTAATTATTCCGGACATTATCCTCAGGGGGTAGTGAAGGGTATGAAGCTGCCAAGCCGGGCTTTCGGCTTCGATTTGGATGATAAGCAGGATTTCGAGAAGGCGGCCAAGCTGATGCTGCAGGAACCGGAAAAGTATGGTCTGCTGATGCTGGAACGCAGCGCACGACAAGGCGGCCATGCGGTTTGCAAGCGAGAAATGGGCAAGACGATTCTTGAGAACCAGGTTAGAATCGCCAAGATGCTGGAGTGCGAGATGGATACTTCGGCTCACGATATTAATCGTGTCTATTTCACGACTTCGGCTGATGCAGAAGACTTGCTTTATCTTTCGCCTGATCTTTTCAAGGATGATTACGATGAGGCTGCCGTGGCGGCTGAAGGCAAGGTATTGGAGGAGCGTGAGAAGTATGGGCAGGAGGAGCTGCCTCCAGGGGCGCATAAGGCGAACAAGCATTACAAGCCTTGGTTGGAGAAGGTTGAAG
>OJJU01000291.1_pt1 | contig 21521 bp, 23 predicted proteins | sample 1596141 | NCBI WGS metagenome assembly OJJU01 (sample SAMEA4350150, study PRJEB24818) | metagenome | biome: human; feature: gut; material: faeces | place: Denmark | collected 2013-09
CTGACAGTACAGAGGACTAGAGTTGGTGCAAAAGTATTGAGAGAATCTCAAACCATAAAGTATAAGTATGCTATTTTGAATGTTCAAACTCGTCCTGGTCAATCAGGTTCTTTGGTTTATAGTCCACGTTTGCAAAAAGTCATAGGTATTCTCGTCGGAGGTTATTCTATATCTAGTGGTATAAGCTTGGGTGGGATAAATCCTTTTGAGCTTAACCAAACTTCTTTTTGTTTGAGTGCACAGTATATTAATGAAATGTTAGTAGAGTGATGGAAATAGTTAGTGAGAGCTTAGATGAATGGTTGTCTACATTGAAACCATTTCAGAGAAACACAATAAAAAATCTTCTCCAGAACAATGATGGAAATGAAGAGAAAGTTGCGGAATTATGGCTGAATAGCTTTGGGCCAATAAATACTGCTACTTATGGTGGTGTTCCAACTTCCGCTTCAAATAAAAACTATTTCAAAAGTTTGAAATCAGAATTAAACAAATTGATATGTGGTGATGAAGACTATGAAGAGGAGAAAAAGCAAATATTGGATGGAGGCCATTTGCTTAATGTTGCTGCCTCAGCAAAAATAGCTTCATTGTTGGCACCTGTTATTGGTGTAAGCATTTCTGTGCTAGCTCCAGCTATTGTACTGATGCTTCATGTGATAAGCAAAGTGTCTGTCAATGCTTATTGTAATATGGTGAGATGATTATTTGTGCGCTATTTTGCATAGCTTTTTTAAAATATATTTGAATGTATAGTATAATCTCCAACTAATAGAAAATAAAAATGATGAAATTGAAAATGCATATAAGTAAGATTAAGTGTATACGCGATCTTACAATAGAGTTACCAATTGAATGCGGTCTTTATGCAAAAACAGGACAGAATGGTTCTGGTAAAAGTACTATTGTTGCATGAGCATCAAGCGTATTCTTTAATTTGCCAATGAAAGACTATTTTGGCGATTATATAGAAGATATACTCACCCGACTTATGGAGAGGGGAGCAAGATTTCATGTCCCTAAACCCAGGTAATTATAACTCGAACAAAAAGTTGAATGTCAAGGCTACCTAAATGGTAGCTTTGGCAATACCAATTAATAATATGTTTTTTTGAAAAATGTTGGATGTGCTAACTGCTGAAAATCAGTAGTTACGTTCTAACGGTGATTTACAGAAGGAACCAAGAAATAAAGAATTTGGAAAGTAGTTTCAATTCAAGTATATTGAAATTGTCGCATATTAATATTTTAAATTGTCATGGATAAGAAGCAAACTGTTTTATTCAATAAGATAGTGATAGAAGGTGGGCTGTCGGTACAGCAGGTGGCAGATACCATGCGAAGAAATTCATATGATGAAGCTGAGGGCCTAGGATTCACTAATGTTTGCATAGAAGATGATATAGTCTATGCACAGGGTCTGTTTCGTACCCCTTCCTATATTCAGAGCTATAACAAGGAGAATGGCTTGTTTGAGCAAAAGGTTGTAGATGTTTATACAGAGTTAGAAATAACATTGGACATAGGGCAAGGATTCATTTATTCAGCAACTTCATCTACCAAATTTAATAAGGCAAAAATCTTGTTGCGTAAGTGTTTTAGTGGTAAAATTATTTTTCGTAACATAGATATTTCTCCGATTAAGTTATGGGAAAGGATAAAGCATGATGCTCACCATCCTTTGGTTACAGATTTATCAATAAAGAGGTATATTTACAAGGAGGGTGCCATTGGACGTTTGAGTGTCCATATAGAAGAAACTTCAATAGGCGAAGAACTGATAGCCAAGTATTCTGATAGTATAAATAAAATTACGATGCTGGTTGTCGGAGACTCAGGAGAGAAATTTATTCTATCTGTTCCATCTCAAAATTCTTTTAGTATAAAATGCGCAGAAGAATATATGGAACGGGTTATAAATCAACTTAAAATGTACATATAATGGAAGATCAACATTACAATGGAGACATTTGGAACCAAGAGATTGTTCGGTTGTTCCAGAAGTTTGGTTGGAATAGAATAGGTGATTTTGATATGGATGTTGTTGGAAGTGATAATTCCAAAATGGGGATAGATACAGTTATAATGTTTGACACCCCATTAAAAAGCAAACCTCAATTAGCAATATTGGAAGCAAAAAGGTATCTTACAACCTCCTTTTCAAAAGCGTTATTGCAAGAATGGCTAAACCGTCTGGATTCAAAATTACTAAAACTTAGAAATTCTGATAGGTTTTATGATAGATTTCCTGTTGCTCGTGATTTCACAATGTCTGATACTGGTATTATCGCAGTATGGTTTAGCGATACCGAGAATTATAAGGATTTTCATCCGAAGTTTCTGAAATGTCTACGCCAGGTAACCATATCTTCTAGAACAAGAAAAGCAGGAATGAACAAAATTTATGTTCTGGACAATGCTAGGTTTATGCGTTTATTTGCCTTGCAATCTGCAATAGATGGTATTGCGCACAATGAAAATTTGTTGTTTACATATTCTCCTCGTTTTAATAATGGCGAGCCAATAGTCAAAAATAAATGTTTGACTATAGAGTATATGTTTTCTGATGTAATTTTTGCAGAACTTCAATCAAAAGATAGTGCAAGTTCAAAAACGATATCCTATATATTTTATTTCGGAGATTTAAACTATAATAGTTTTAAGCTTTTGAAATCCGCATTTTCCAAAACTGTAGGATGGGATACAGAAAAGGAAATTTTCTTATATGTTTATGATGCGGATGATGAGTTTCGAAAAATTGAAAATGACATCAAGGAACGAATCTTTGATCAATTTACTATAACAATCAAGCGTATGGTCAAGAATATCAATGTTCCAGATTATATTGTAAATGGAGAATAAAGAAATGGCAGATTTTAATTATCCGGAAAAATATGAAATAGAAGAGGTCTGCAGAAATTTTGTGAAACGTCGCTTCCTTAATCAGTTTATGCAGGAACGTGGGATATTTGCAGTAAATGCTTCTAACGATGATATAAGTGCTATTTTGTCAAACTGCATTTTGGATTCGAATGCGATAGAAGATATTCGAATGAACGCCTTTCAAGAGTCTAATAAAAATTCTCTTTCTGGTTTTACAATTACTTCTTCACAGGCAGACTTTTCGGTTAAGGACATTTATGAGCGTGCTAGGGATAATGATAAGATTCTTATGAGCAAAGGTTATTCCTTGGGAGTCTTAACAAAAGAAACCCGTGACAACACTGTTGGATATAAAGGGCAGATAGATTACGAAATACGACGTCCTGGCCGAATACAATTTATTGATAAGGAGAAAAGCCAGTGCCAATTTTTCTTGTTTGGCAGAGATAAAGGTGAATGGCAAGTTGAAGTAGATGGAACAAGAACTCAAGATGGAAAGGAAGTTCAAAAGTTGTTTTCAAAGTTGATAGATAAAGAAAAGACACAACTTCATGTGTTGAACTTTGACAATCTGAAAGATCTACAGACAATAGAGTTCTTTGATCAAGTGATAGAAAAGGGACTTTCAAAAGTATGGCGCTTTCAAGATGTTGTAGGTCTTACTTTTCGTCGCGGTCGAGATGAGGAAGAAGAGGAATTGGAAAAGAATGACGATAAAACATCCTCATCGCCAACTTTGACAGGTATACGGCAAGCTGTTCTTGAAGGTGGTCATTTGCGCGAGGATGCTTTTGTAAAGCAGTTCGAAGAGCAAGGATGTATTTTTTCTTCTATGACGTTGGAGTATAGCAATACTGAGACTCCTGAAATTATTCATGTGCGTGCAGAATTCAAGGGTAGTCCAAAAATCTTTGAGGTTTCTGTAGTTGAATCCTTTGAAAATGTTGGTGTAGAAGGAAAAAAAGTGCCATCTCCTTTACCTGTAAAGCGTAATTTGCAGATTCGTTCTGAAATTTGGAATAATTCTAGAGAAATCTATAAGGAGTTGATGTTGAAATAGAGGGGGAACAAAATATCCTTTAATATTAGCAGTAACTCTTGATATATATTAACAGAGAATTTATATAGAATATATGAAAAGAAAATCATTTGTTATTTCGTATGATTTAGCAGAAGGTGGTAATTATGATGAGTTATTCAATCATATAAAGTCTTATGGATATTGGGCTCATATTACAGAGTCTACATGGGCTGTATTGTCAACAAAAACAGCATCTGAGATTCGTGATGAAATAGCCGAACATTTAAGTGAAGGTAGTAGACTAATCGTAGTTGAGTCTGCTAATGAAGCAGCTTGGAGAAATGTTATTTGTAGAAATGAATGGTTAAAAGAACATATTTAAATGAATGCAAATTTAGATAATCAACCAACAGAGTCATCTTTATTTGAAGAGGAGCCTGTTGGTTCAAAAACAGATGTGAAAGATGAGGAAAAATCATCAGTATCATCTTTAGATAGTAAAATCGTAAAGTTTGAGGAATCTGAACAACTATCGGAATATCAGCAGACACTCTTGAGAGCTGCAAGTCAAAAGTCATCTGATATCATATATAGTAAAGGACTTTCTTACACATTGCGTTTGATGTATGTTATTATCAATGAGGCATCTACAAAACTTAGAATAGTCTTTTTTGGTGACGATATAAAATATTTATATTATAAGCAAATATTTGATAGTATAAATTCTGCTATAAAAAAATGTGTGGATGTGCAAATTTTGTCTTATAAAGAAGTAGATGATGACTTGTGTGAGTTATATGGGAACAAAATAAAAAAAATACCTAATACGGTTTATGAAGAGTTCTTGAAGTCTTCTCCTGCTTTTCGCTCGTTTGTTACGGGAGACGAAGGCATGTATAGATTTGATTTTGGAATTGATTCTGTTAGTGGTTTGGGCTCTTTTAATGATCCTGATATGACTTCTAAGTTTAATGAACTATTTGATCAAATTTATAAGCAATGTTAGATTTCTTACCATATTTTCAGATAATAATTGGCTTGTATATCTCATTTTGTTTTGAGAAACTTATACAGTCATTACTTTGGAGTGAAGAATTTACCAACGGCTTGACTTTGTTTTATCATGATTGGAGTACATTGGCTTGGTATAAAAAGGATGGAGAAGAAGAGCAAATTCTTAAAAATCGCATAGAGCAATCTATCAAGGGATATGTATCTCGAACAAAAAAATTGGGATAATTTATGTTAGTCTCAGTTTCTACCATGTTGCTTTCATATTGTTGGACAGGTCACCATATGGAACGAAATGACCAGTTTATGCTCGCTTATTCCTTTTGGAATTTCGTCTTTTTAATTTCCGTTTTCTATCGTAAACTTTGGACTAATTGGTGGTATGTTATAGGCTTATATATCTTTCTGTGTTTGTTTACAACTGTTGTTATGCTTGTTCTGATAAAAAATAGCGTTGCAATTTCTCATTCTCTAAAGGTGGGGTTAGCGATAGAATCAGTATTAGGAATAACATTTCCTTTGATTGTTGAACTTCTTAGAGCACGTATTCGGTCTGATTTCTTTCTGAGTTATTTAAAGAGCTGTAGAGAGAAGTTTTCAAAAAGATGCTCTTCTTTATTGTTATCCATAGTAAATGGTGATTATAAAAAATCCAAATATTTACTTCAGTTAAAGGATTCTAATGTTTCAGCATTGAAGGATGGTGAGACTTTTGATAATGCAAAATTGGTTAAAACATTAATGTCTACAATTTTGCAAGTTTCAGAAAAACAAGCATTAAAAATTTTGACAGAAGATAATAGAACATTTAAAATACTCTGTTATAAAAAATTTTGTAATTATTATAATCCAGTTGATCTAAAGGCTTTAGATACGGAGGATGATTTGTTTAGATTGTGCTTTACAAAAAAGAAAGATTAGCGTTATTATGGAAATAATTAAAACCGATATAGAAGGCGTTCTCATTATAGAGCCACGCCTCTTCCGCGACTCTCGTGGCTACTTCTTCGAGAGTTTCAGCGAGCGAGAGTTTGAAGAAAAGGTTGCCCCAATTCTGGGACACAGTGTTCACTTCTGCCAAGACAACGAGTCTATGAGTAGTTATGGCGTGATGCGAGGCTTGCACTTCCAGCGCCCACCATATACACAAAGCAAACTGGTACGCTGCGTAAAGGGTAGAGTACTTGATGTAGCAGTAGATATCCGCAAAGGTTCACCAACCTATGGTAAGCACGTGGCAGTAGAACTGACAGAAGACAATCATCGCCAGTTCTTCATTCCAAAGGGCTTTGCCCATGGTTTCGCTGTCCTTTCAGAAACAGCCGTCTTCCAATACAAGTGTGATAACTTCTATCATCCAGAGGCCGATGGTGGCATCTCTATCCTCGATGATACCCTCGGTATTGATTGGAAGATCCCAACAGAGCATGCCAATCTCTCAGAGAAAGATATGAAGCATGCGATGCTGAAGGACTTCGATAGTCCGTTCGATATGAAAGCGAACTTGTATAAACTATAGAAGAATATTTTACAAGTAATGGCTTACATAAATGATATAGGAGGTGGTTTGTTAAGTAGACTTTGGTATTCTGTACCATTTTATAGCAGTGTTAGTATTTTTTTGCTGAAATATGGAAACAACATCCTTTCGTGATAGTGTAAAATCTAAGATATCAGAATTTTTATATGCAATAAGTTTTGATTTGGCTAGCAACATCAAGCAAGGTGTAGTAAACGAATTGGTAGATGTAGTCAACCAACTGTCTGATTATTATGAGGAAGGTGCTCATTTATATCCAGAAATAGTCTTGTTGCGGAATTTTGACGAGTTTAAGGCTACAATACCTTGCTTTTACCATATATTATATAGTGGAGAGTATGTGCCAGGAACATTGCTACGTTCTCTGAAAATGTGTGCACCTTTGGCTCATAGTGGGTGGCATATTTTTATGGAATTGAATGAGGAAAGTGTCAGATGGGGAGTCGTAAATGCCGAACAATCTGTTACCGCAGTTTCGATATTGAATCAAATTGTTGGTAGTGAAACTTCTCCTTTTGTCTATATTCGTAATATTGGTTCAAAAACAGTAGAGCTAAGTTCTGGAAACAATTCTTATAAGGTTTCTTTGTCACTCAAACAAATTGACGATATACTAAAAGATGAATTGAGGGATTTGTGCCAAGTAATAACAAGGGGATGTTCCGAGTATCAAGAAGGTTTTACTAATTTTCTTTTCCAACAGATAAACTCGGCATTACAGAAAGGGCATGGCAACTTAATAGTTACAATAGACATGGATAAGGCTCTCAAAATTCCTGAAGTTTTAAAAGAAGGAGTTGTTATGGAAAGTCCTCTCAATTTATATGGATTGTTTTTGGAATTCATGCAAGATGATAATGAACTTTTTGCTCATGAGCTTTTACAGAAGAATTCCATTTTGCTAGAATCTATGCTAAATCATGATGGCATTACGCTTTTTACGACAAAAGGACAGGTATTGGGGTATCATTTTATCGTGGATAACAACACAAAAACTACTGAACATCTTAATGGTGGTGCACGAACTAAGGCCTTTTCTAAATTGTGCCAAAGTATGGATAGAGGCATTGAAGCTGTTTTCATGAAAACTCAAGAAGGAACTATCAAATTCAAGGCAAATGAAAAATAACATAGAATTATGGAAAGCAGATGAGGTTACTGTTATTCCTAATACTGATACAACAATCACTGCGATTGTAAATCATTCCGACCAGACAAACTTGTCTACAGTTCAAAAACAACAAATAGCATTGGCATATAAAGCTGGTGCTTATGACATGGCTGCAGAATATGTTTGGAAGAAAACTGTTACCAAATTGCGCGAGGCTATACTTAGTCTAGGCGAGGACTTTGTGGGTGAAATGCTATTAGGTGCTGGAGGTGACAAAGATATACGTTTGGAGGATTTGCTTACTGATTATAAGTCTATCAATCTAGCGGAGCAATTGGGAATGATTAGTAAGGGATCTGCATTGTTGCTTCGTCAAGATTATGAGTTGATTCAATACTGTTTTTCTACACAAGCTATAGAAGATAATCTAGGATTGGATAGTCTGAGAGTTTTGAGTATAATCAAGGATTGTGTTGAGAATATACTGAGTAAGCCAAATATGCAGGTAGCATTAGAGTTTACTCAATTGCGTGAAAGGTTGTTGAATGATGATATAAGGGAACAGGATGTAGAGGTAAATCAATTGAAATTATCTTCATTATTCTTTATTAGAACAGTTTGTACTGTTTTGTCGTCGGCTATCAGAACCCGTCAAGGGGCTCTATTGGAGCATCCTCTCAACAATTTCAAATTGATAATTCCTTTGGTCTGGGAAAAACTAGCTGATGATGACAAGTGGAATATAGGATTTCTCTACAGGGATGTCGTTTCCGCAGGTAATACGAAAGCAGCCAATGCTGTGAAATTAGCTTTGGCAAAGAATAATGGCTTTGATTATGTCCCTGAAAGTTTGCGTTCTAGGACTTTTATAAAGATTGCTCAGCAGCTGATAGATGTACATTATGGGTATGATAATTTTTATAGAGAGCCAAAAGTGGTTGAGGAACTTGCTTCGTTAGGTTCTGTTTTGCCAGAGCCAGCATTGTTTTACTGTATGAAGGCTTATTTACTGGTATATTTAGGTAACTACTATGGCCGTTCTGATAAAGCTGTGGAAAGAGTAGAGGAGCAATTGGCAAAAATAGACAAAGAGCAATGGATTGCGTTCTTTGACCAAAAGTTGCCTTATGATATTGACTTGATAAATACACTATGTGCAAACTCAAAAAAGCCTATCATGAATTTTAAAACATTATTGAGAAATCTGAGGATGAATGCATTGAACCTAAATACAACAGTGGGGGCTAAATTGTATTCTGCGATATTAAATAGCAATATATCCATTATATCTCTTTATCAGCATAAATGAGAGAATGGTAAGAAATGCTATAACTATGAGTAAGCTAAATATTTAAGGAATAGTTAGAGGCATTAAAGCCCAAATTACATATTTGACTCCAATAATTGAAGCAGTCTGTAACTCCATAGATTCCATAGGTAATCTTCCTAATGGTACTATAGACATTATGGCTATTCGTGATGGGCAGAAGAGTTATGAGGGCAATACTTCTGTTTCTGGCTCTATCATTGGCTTTGATATAGGGCTTGGGTAATAGGGTAAGGACCCTTCCGCAGGGGGAGGGACAGGTGGGGCATATATAGCACTGTAGGGCGGTTTCCTCCCTCGCTCCTGAGGAGAGAGGGCTGGGGTGAGAGGTGGAGCCTTCCTTAACGCTAAGGAAGGACGGGATGATTTTAGAAAAAATGGCAGGCGAAGTGCCAGGTGCTTATTTTATTAAGCTACTTTTCGGCTCCTGGCATGGAGCCTGCCTCCTTATAGATATAGAACGATAATGGAAAATAAGGTTTATTACGGGGAATATACCCTGAAACATTGGATTAAGTTGATGCTATCTGGTAATATCGTTTTGCCAGAATACCAACGTCATTTTGTTTGGCGTGAACGTGATGTAAAACGTTTATTGCAATCATTGTCTGATGGACAGTTTGTACAGCCAGTTACAATTGCACTGTATGATGATAGTACCATAAGACAGAATTTGATATTGGATGGGCAGCAGAGGCTAACTTCTTTACTTTTAGCTTATCTCGGCTATTTTCCAGACAAAAAGAAATTTGAGATGGGTGATAGCATAAAAGTGGCAAATGAAGATGATAGTGCTGTTGATGATGGCGCCTCTCCATCTGAAGGCTTCCTATGGCAATATACTGATGTACTAAAGTATGGCAAGGAAAAGTTTGAAATTATTAGTAAAATAAATACAAGTGATAAGTATATCAAAATCACAGGTGACCTGATAAATGGTCTTACTGATGAATTCTTTGAGAAAACTTATTTAGGGGTCTCCTATGTCGTGCCTGAAACAAGAATTGCAACAGATGTACAGAAAAACTTTTCGCAGTTGTTTCGAAGTATCAACTATTTTGGTAAGAAGTTGGAACCTATGGATAGTCGCAAATCATTGTATTACCAGAATCAAAAACTTACAAACTTCTTTGAGGGCAAATGCGAGGATGGCTCTGATGTGATGGGTGATTTGAGGATTATGGAGGATTTGCAACCTGTTAAGATAGACTTTGTTAGGTATTTGGCAATTCTTTCTCAATATAGTTCTTCTAATCATGATACAGCCAGGGATGTTATGATGGGTTATTCTGCATATAGCTCACGAGAAAGTTATTATGCTGACTATGTCTCATATATTCTTGGCATAGAACAGGAAGACAGAGTTGATAAGTTTGATAGATTCGATTTTGCTGCTGCATTCCCTGACGATGTATGGAAAGAACGTTTCAATACATTGAAATCTACCATTAGTCATATGAAACTTCGCATGGGATTGAAGGATGATAGAATATTCTCCTCATGGTATGAAGCTGATTATTGGTTGTTCGGGTTAATGTACTATGTCTTGTTCAAAGGGCGTAAGATTCGAGAAGAATATGTGGTAGTGGATTATAGAAGCAGGCATGTAACATTAAAGTCAGAGATAGAAGCTGCAATAGATAGGATGAGAAGTGATTCATCTTTTCTCAAGAACTCAAATAGAGTGACATTTATACGTAATCGATTGGTTGAATCTTGTAACATCTATTCTTCTTATGTATATTAGTCAGCATTCCGATTTTATCCTTTCACCTTTAATTAAGATATTAAAGGATGGAATAGCAGCGAGTAGGGCCATCGGAGATGGTATCGATTCCTATCCCATGGGTGAATATTTGATGCAATCACTGTTTTTGAAAATGACAGGTGCTCAAGAACAAAAGATGAAATGTATCTGTTGGGAACTGGCTACGCATGACTATGATTATAGGTATGATTTCCTCAACAGGAAAAAGTATGGTGAATGTTCGACCTATAGCAGTAAAAATGGGATATTCAATGATTTGATAGAGATAATACAAAAGATACAGCCTTCTTTTGAACCCTCTACTTTGATAGATGCTGCATTCTTGAATAAGATACAGGATGATATAGAGAAATTGTATTCAACTTCAAACTTATGTGTCTGGCAGAACAGGGAATATCTCTTTTTCAAGTCAAAGTTTAGAACTGTCTTAAATATTAGACAACTAAATTATCCTTTAGGTCCAGTTAAGTCTTACAGTTTATTTCAACCAACATTGAGTAAAAGGTATGAAGAGTTGGTCTATAGACATCGAAACCGTTGTGCGCATAATACGCTATCCTATCAAGTAAACAAGCCTGATTTCAGTGTTCTTGCCTCAACGGATTTCTCCTATCAGAGTTATTTCTTTAGATTTGCTTTGATTGTGCTGATAGATGAGATATTCATGGTCTTATTTAGAGAATATGTTAGTTTGCAGAATTGATCCTAGAAAGACGGCAATGGTGCAGGATGTTTCAAAGCGAGTAAACGGTAAGTTGAATCAACTGAAGGATCATTTGATAGAGTTCTTTCATTTACCAGAGGTTGAGGATGATACAATTTGGAAAAATGATAGATATAAGTTTTTAAAATTATTAGAAAAGAAAAAGTAAATGTCAAATCAAACATCGGATAATAATAAGCGAATTGCGAAGAATACGCTTCTTCTCTATGTTCGCATGATTTTAATAATGATAATTAGTCTTTTTACTTCTCGTGTAAATTTGCAATCGCTGGGAGTTGAAGATTTTGGTATATATAATGTTGTGGGCGGAGTTGTAGCAATGTTTTCTGTTATATCAGGAACTTTGGCGACAGCAATAAGTAGATTTATAACATTTGAATTAGGGAGAAATAACGATAAAAAAATCAATATTGTCTTTTCAACCTCAGTAACAATTCAACTTTTTTTAGCAGTTTTTATTGTTATTATTGCTGAGATTGTTGGAATTTGGTTTCTTCATAATAAAATGAGTATACCAGGCGAAAGGCTTAGTGCAGCAACATGGGTTATGCATTTATCTATTTTAACTTTTGCAATAAATCTGATAAGTGTTCCATATAATGCAGCTATTATAGCGCATGAAAAGATGAAAGCGTTTGCGTATGTAAGTTTGTTTGAAGTTACCATAAAACTATTGATTTGTTATGCTTTATTTATTTCTCCTTGTGATAGATTGATTACCTATGGAGTTTTATTATTCTTGTTATCGTGTTCTATTCGTATCATATATGGAGTATATTGTAAAAGAAACTTTAAAGAATGTTCATATAAGTTCACTTTTGATAAATCCTTAATTAAGGAAATATTTTCCTATTGTGGATGGAATTTTATAGGATCTTCTGCTGCGATACTAAGGGATCAAGGTGTGAATATCGTTTTAAATATATTCTGTGGACCTGTAGTAAATGCAGCTCGTGGCATTGCGTTCCAAGTGAATACTGCAGTAAATAGCTTTGTTGTCAACTTCATGACAGCTTTGAATCCACAAATTACAAAATCATATGCGACAGGCGATATTGGTTATATGACTTCGTTGGTTTTTAAAGGTTCGAGAATAGCATTTTATTTATTGTTATTATTGACTCTTCCTATATTCTTGGAAACAGATATTGTATTACATTTATGGCTAAAAAATTATCCTGATCATACCTCTAATTTCATAAGGTTAATATTGCTATTAGCGATTTCTGAATCTTTGTCTCATACTATAATAACTTCTGTTTGTGCAACTGGTAAAATTAAGTTACTACAAATATCTAGTGGTATAATTCAGCTATTAAATTTCCCTATTTCTTATTGTTTGCTCTACTGGGGATTTGTTCCTGAATCAACAATTGTGGCTTCGATTATTTTAAGTCAATGTTGTTTTGTTGCCAGACTTTATGTTGCACATAAAGAAATTGGGCTATCTATGTATGATTATTTTAAACAAGTTTATGGAAAAGTTTTACTTGTAGGTTGTATTGCAATTATTTTACCATTATTTGTTTGTTTCATAATGGATGATTCCTTGCTTAGGTTTATTGGCGTTTCCTTTATATCTATATTCTCAGCAGGAATATCTATATATTTTTTAGGTTGTACTAACCAAGAAAGATTATTTCTTAAAAATAAAATTTTGAAAATAAAATAATTAGCCCATTTTTATGGGACTATTTGATCAATTAATTAATTTAATTTTTGTTGGATATTAATAATTATATTTATGAAAGTATGTATTTTAACATTTGCGGTCACTAATAATTATGGCGCAACATTACAATGTTATGCCCTTTCGAAATTCATTCAACAGCAAGGGCATGAGACAATTATTTTAAATGTACCACTTCAAAAGGCTGGAGCTAGTAGAAGTAAAGGTAGTTTGTGGGTACGTGTCACAAATAAAATAAGACGTATTATGCATATTACCCCTCCAGAAGGACGTTATTTTAGAACCAAGAAACAATTGCAGCAAGATGGGCAGTATGATTTTCAAAACATGCTCAAGTTTGAGGATTTTAGAAAAAAATATTTTCCAAATCTATCACATGAATATATTAATGAGATGGATTTTGAGAAAGATTATCCAAAGGCCGATTTGTATATTGTAGGAAGTGACCAAGTTTGGAATGTATGGGTTACAAATTATCAATATCCTATATTCTTTTTATCATTTGTAAAAGATAGCGGAAAAAAAATATCTTATGCTGCTTGCATGGGTGGTGATACAAATTTTGAGTTTAGATATGATGAGATAGCTAAAATAGCGAGTTTGTTATCAAGTTTTGATGCTATTTCAGTAAGAGATCAGACAGGTTTATCTATTTTAAAAGATAAGTTTGACATATCTGCATCTTTGGTTCTTGACCCAACTTTTTTGATTGATTCTTATGACGAATTATTGGAAGATTCTGATTTGGACGCAAAGGGCTCAATGTTTAATTTTAAGTTTATTATCAATGACAAATGGGTAAAGGTAATAAAGAATATTTCAAATGATTTGCATTTGAATATCCGAATGGATACATGTTTAATTCCTATAAAAGGATTGCCATTTCATCCTCTTTGTGGTGTGCAAGATTGGTTAAAACTAATCAAAACTTCTGATTTCGTATTTACGGATTCTTTTCATGGCATGGTTTTCTGTATTCTATTTAAAAAGCAATTCATAGCTACCCCTTCCTATAAAGGGGGTGAGGAGCGTTATATGGATTTAGCTTCAAAATTCGGTTTGGAGGATAGGGTATTTACGAATGCAGATGAAGTGATGAAAGCTCAAGCCTGGAAGAAAAAGATAGATTATTCTAAGGTTTATGAAAAATTAGGTCCTCTTAAAAAACAGTCTCAAATGTTTTTGTTGAATCAATTATGCAAAAAATAATACGTTTACTAAAAGAATTTGTCAAAGACATTTCTTTAAATAGTTTCTTGTTCTTTGTGTTTCTGTTTAAAAGAATACACAAGAAACGCACTAAATACTATTTTTCTTTATGTGCCATCTTTAAGAATGAGGCACCTTATTTTAGAGAATGGATAGAATATCATCGAATGTTAGGTGTTGATCATATTTATCTATATAATAATTTCTCTACAGATAATTATATGGATATTTTAACTCCTTATATTGAAGAAGGATATGTAACATTAACGGACTGGCCTTATGAGATGTCTCAAATACCCGCTTATGAACATTGTTATGAGCACTATAGAAATGAAACTTTCTGGTTGATGTTCTTAGATTTGGATGAGTTTATTTGTCCTATTTACAAAACGAATATCAAGGAATGGATAAAGCCTTTTGAGAAATATCCATCAGTGTTAATGTATTGGTTAATGTTTGGTACAAATGGTATTGTAAAGGCTGATCCAAATAAATTGGTTATAGAGCAATATACTAACTCATGGGCAAGTGTACGCAATGAGTCCAAGCAAGTTTTAAATACATCTTTTACTCCAGTAAAAATGTACCACCATCATATTTGGTGTTGGGTAAAAGTTTTGGGAATAAAGTTTAAGGTTCCTAGCATAAATGAAAATAAAAGATTTGTTTTTTATCATGGTAAGGAAACATGTCCTAAAAATGGTACTATTCAGATAAATCATTATTGGAGTAAATCCTTGGGTGAATATGTTAAAAAAATAAATAAAGGTGATATGTTCTCAAAGAAGAATGATGAAATTCGTAAGGATTTATCTTTCTTTTTTTGGCATGAACATCAAAATATATCTGAGAATAAGGTGATATTTCGCTATATTGCTGATTTGAAAATGAGGCTTTATGATATTAAAATAATCTTTAATTAAAGATAGGCATTTATGGATTATCCTTATATCATTTTATATATTATATTATTATTATTAGTCTATAAATACATAAAAACTAAAAAGCAAGAATATGCTAGTACTAGTCTATTAATTGCTTTTGTTTTTATTGCATTTCGTGCTCCTGTAGTTGGGGCTGACACATGGGATTATATTCGGTTTTTAACAGGTGAAAGAAACTTTTATAATGCCGATGAAAGAGAAATGGAAATACTATCAAAAGGTTATCGTGAAATAATTTGTTCGATAACTTCCTCTCGAACATTGGTAATGTTGATAAATAGTATTATTACGTTGTCACCCATATATTTCTTATTTAAGAAGTATTCCCATAACATTCCTCTTTCTGTTGTAACCTTTTTTTTATTCGAAATATATATCGTATATTTTGTTGCGTTACGGCAAATGATTGGCAATGCAGTTTTGTTGTTTGGCTTTATGTATTATTTAGATGAGCAACATAAAAGAAGGTGGAAATGGCTAGTTTTGCTTGGATGCTCTTATATTGGTTACCTTTTTCATACATCTATCGTTATATATGGTTTTATATTCGTAGTTTCAATATTTTTGCCGATTTATAATAGAAAAACTTATCTTCTGGCAATTGTATTTTCTATGTTAATTGGTATTGTATTAAAATCGTTCTCAGTTACTGATTTCTTTGCAATGTATTTAAATATGGGAATTGGGGCTACTGATCGTATCGATAATTACCTGGAAAGCTATCAAGAAGGTGACTCGGAGTTAATTATGTTAGCAACACGATTATCAATAATAGGATTGTTCTGTTTCTCATATTTAAATGAGAAATATTTAAAGCATCCTTTTTCTCGGATATTGTTGATTGCCATAATTATATATAATCTGTTTTATACTGTTCCAATGATTCATAGATTGGTTATGCCTTTGGCTCTCTTTGCATGTATATTAATAACTCAATCAAATATAACGGTTACTGATTCCGTAAAACGAAGAAGAACATATATTTGTTTATTAATTCTTTTATTGCTATATTTTTTCCGTTCACAGTTCATTCAGTGTGCAGAATGGGACCCGTATAATTCTGGTCGTTTACATCCGTATTACTGGTTCTTCGAGAATTATAGTAATCATCCGTCAATTAAATATTTTAACTAATGAAAGTTTTATGGTTTGAAATCACTACACCTTCCCATTTTAAAGATGATGGTGCGGTGTTAGCTGGTTGGCAAGATTCTTTAGAAGCCATCGTTGCTGAACGTAATGATATTGATTTGTATATAGCTTTCGAAGCAAATGCTGAAGATCAGCCAAAGGTTCAAGGAAATGTGCATTATATACCACTTCCAACTAGTTATTCCTGGATTCAGCGTAAAAAAGCTGGCTTTTCGCAGATGGAGTCTGCAAAGCATATTTTGCCAAAGGCTATAGAAGTTATACATCAAATTAAACCTGATATTATTCAGGTTTTTGGTAATGAATGGCCGTTTGGTCTAGTTGCAAAAGAGACAGATATTCCTGTTGTAATTCATATACAAGGTGCGATAATCCCTTATACAAATGCTCAGTATCCTCCTATGTATAATAATTATACTATGTTTTTACAGTCTGGTTTTAATCCTAAAATATGTTGGAAACTTTTAAGGCAATATTGTTATAATAACTCTCGTTTGTCTATGGAAAGACAAATTTGGAATAGTGTAGAGTATTATATGGGGCGTACACAGTGGGATAAGGCATTATGTAATACGCTTCATCCAGGTTCTAAGTATTATCATGTAGAGGAAGCTATTAGACCTATATTTTTGGAAGACAAATATCATTGGCGAGGATTTAAAGGTGGAAAAGTCAAATTGCTTTCTACAGGTATTTCGTTTTGGAAAGGTGCTGACGTAATGTTAAAAACAGCACATGTTTTGAAAAATATGGGTGTAGATTTTGAATGGTTGGTAGCAGGAAAAATGGATCCTTTCTTTTTGGAGGTGATAGAGAAACATGAAAAGTTAAAATTCAAAGATAATAATATTCGAATCTTGGGTTTTACCCAACCCAACGAACTTGTGAATCTGCTTTGCGAAAGTACTTTGTATGTTCATACTGCATATATTGATAATAGTCCAAATTCTATCTGTGAAGCTCAATTGTTGGGTGTTCCTGTTATTGCAACCTATGTTGGAGGAATTCCAAGTTTAGTAGAGCATAATAAAGATGGGGTTCTGGTTCCAGCTAATGATCCTTGGCAAACTGCTGATAGTATTGTGAGACTTGTAAATGACAAAGAACGTCTAGCCTGCTATGGTTTAGAGGCAAGGAACAAAGCTTTAAAGAGACATTTTTCTGATAATATATATGCTCAGTTAATTAATTGTTATAGGTCTATTTTAAATAAAAAGTAATGTTGCATATAATTTTAAAATTCTTTTCTTACCATAGAAGACAATGGTTTAAAAGAAAAAAGAATATTCTTTATTCCGCATTAATTCGTCCGGAATTTAAAAAGATAGGAACGAATAATATATTTGAGGGATTTGGAGATTTGATAGGGGCGAAATATATTTCAATAGGCTCTCATTGTACGTTTCAGAACTACTTCTATTTGACGGCGTGGGATAAATATGGAAATGATATTTTCCATCCTGAGATAACTATAGGAAATAATGTTTCTTTAGGGGCCTTTAATCATATAACTTGTGTTAATAAAATAATAATAGGAAATGGAGTTCTAACAGGAAAGTGGGTTACCATTACGGATAATTCTCATGGTGATACTTCTTTGTTATCCTTGAAGCAACAACCAAGTAAGCGACCTGTTGTATCAAAAGGGATGGTTGTATTAGGTGATAATGTGTGGATAGGTGATAAGGTTACTATTTTACCAGGGGTCACTGTAGGAGAGGGAGCGGTTGTAGCGGCAAATAGTGTTGTAACTAAAGATGTTCCTCCTTTTTCTGTTGTAGCTGGTAGCCCTGCAAAAATTATAAAGCGATATGAATAATCAACTACAAATATCTAAGGAGTTTTCTGAGTTTATTGGCTGTTCTAGAATTTTACTTTGCATTTTGGTTGTGTATGTTCATGCAAGAATGTTAAGTGATTATCCTGTTGCAGTAGATGATTGGGTTACTTGCTATATAAAAGCTATCTCGTTTGGTCTTGCTGCTACGGCCGTACCCCTGTTTATGATGTTTTCTGGTTATCTTTTAGGATTCAAGTTTCTACGAGAGGGCTTGTCTTTCTGTAGTTATAAGATGAATTTAAAGAAAAAAACAAAGAGTTTATTAGTTCCTTATTTAGCATGGAATATCTTATGTTTTCTATTTATATTAGTTAGACATCATTTAAATTCAGAAGTATATATTCCTACATTATGGGAAGTATTTTATGGTATTTCGGAAAACAATAGTAGTTTAATAACACCTGCAGATGGACCATTATGGTTTGTTCGAGACTTGATAATTTTTAATTTATTCAGCCCTGTTTTTTATGTAGTCATGCATTTCATGAAGCAGAAAGGGTTGTTGGTCTTGTCTATCATATATATGCTATCGCCCCTTTTAAAGGGAATTCCATTTCTTGGAGTGATGATTCCATTTATGTTAGGATGGTCTCTTGTCTATCATGATACTTTGTTTTTGAAAGTAAAGAAGCCATTTTTGTTGTATGCAGTTTTGATATTAGTATTTGTAATCTCTTCATCTCCAATTTTTGGTGATGATTGGTTCAGCTATTCTAGCCATTTACTTAATCCATTGTTCGGTATGTTGTTTGCATGCTCATTGTATCAATTTATTGGTAGGATGCATGATTCACAAAAGCAAAAGATTGATAGTTTAGCTATGTATTCCTTTTTTATTTTTGCGTCTCATGGTGTGTATGCCAGATTACTGACGAAAACGATTTCATTCGTTTTGTTTAAATTTAATTTAGATTATAATATTTCACTTTTCATATCTTATACGATAACACCTTTTATTATTGTCGTTTTGAGTATAATTATGTGCAAAATGCTTAATAAATACTCTCATCCAATTTATATGGTGCTATCTGGAGGTAGATAATTAAAAATATGATAAAATTATGAAAAATAAAGCTCGTGTTATTGCGTGGTATTTGCCACAATTTCATCCAATTAAGGAAAATGATGAAACCTGGGGAAAAGGTTTCACAGAGTGGACTAATGTTGCTCAGGCTCGTCCTCTTTTCAAAGGACATTATCAGCCTAGAATTCCTGCCGATTTAGGTTTTTATGATTTACGAATGCCTGAAATTCGTGAGGAGCAAGCTAAAATGGCGCAGGATGCAGGTGTCGAAGGATTTATGTATTGGCATTATTGGTTTGGTGATGGCAAAATGTTGCTTGAGAAGCCCTTGGAATGGGTTCTTGAATCAGGAAAGCCAAATTTTCCTTTCTGTTTCGGTTGGGCTAATCATAGCTGGTCAACTAAGACTTGGAAGAAAGGAGGGGTGACTCAAGCTCCCAAGATGATAGCAGAGATGAAATATCTTGGTGAGAAAGACAATCGTCTTCATTTTGATTATTGTTTGAAATTCTTCAAAGATCCACGTTATATTAGGGTTGATAATAAGCCTCTTTTTGTTATTTATTCACCTTATACATTTGTAGGAATAGAGGAACTTATCGAACAATGGAATAGATGGGCGAAGGAGGAAGGACTTGATGGAATCTATTTTGTTGGAAATTCTTTGGAGCGAAAAATATCTATTGATGGCTTGTTAAAAATGGGTTTCGATGCTGTAAGTAATAATATGCGTTTTTTTGCAGAGGCAAAATCCAAGGTAGTCAAGTCTGAGTTTGCTCAAAAAGTTAGAAGAAAATTATCCGAGAAGTTTGGACTACCGACTATGGTTTTTGATTATTGGAAAGTAGTAAAGAACATGGAGTGTGATGATAATAAACGTGAAAATTGCTTCCCTGTGATTACACCAGGTTATGATCGAACTGCTAGAGCGGGTAAGGCTGCTAAAATTTATAAAAATGCTACTCCCGAAAAATTTAAACAGCATGTACATGATATGTTGGAGGCTGTGAAAGATAAGAGTAGTGAGCATAAGATAATCTTTTTGGATTCTTGGAACGAATGGGGTGAAGGTAATTATATGGAACCAGATTTAAAATATGGTCACGCTTTTCTTGAGGCTTTGAAATCTGAAATAGTTGAGCCTTAATAGGGTGATTTTTTATTTGATTATAAATTATGATGCTTTCTTTAGTACAAACATCACAAAATAGACGTCAAGAGCTTATTAGATTTATCAATTCTTTGAATAATCAAATAGGTATCGACTTCTCTCAAATACAGCTGATATTTATTGATCAAGGTGATAATTTAGATTTATTTGGTAAATTAAATCCTCAAATCAAATTTGATTATATAAAGTATCATTTGTGTTCATTATCTCATGCAAGAAACATTGGATTGTGTCATGTTTCTGGAGAATATATTGGTTTTCCTGATGATGATTGTTGGTATGAGCAAAATACTCTTAAAAATATTATTGATTTTTTTTCGCAAGGATATCAAGGAGTTGTTGCAAAGGGGACTGATGAAAACGGTATTTTAACAAATGACTTCCCTTCTGAAAAGAAACTAATAACAATGTATAATCATTGTGGAGCAATCTCTTATACTATATTTTTAAAGTTTATACCTTCATTGAGATTTGATGAGAAAATAGGTGTTGGCTCACCTTTTGGTTTATCATCTGGTGAGGAAACTGATTATTTATTGCAATCTTTGTACCAATTAGGTACAAAGATGTTGTATGATCCTACAATTATAGTTCATCATCCATCAAATGGAATCGGTTTATTTAAAGATTCGATTCATAAGCAATATGAATATGCCAGAGGCTGGGGTTATTTATTGTATAAGCATAAATATCCATTTTCTATTATTTTAAAAAGTTTTCTTCGTCCTTGTGGAGGAATAATTGTATTTGCATTAAATTTTAAGTTTAACAGAGTTAAACGTTCTTCTTCCCTTTTAAAAGGACGAATTGAGGGATTTTTAATTGCTATGAAAAAAGGCAAAAGTTGGTGTGATACTCCCTGTTTATAATGTTTGTATAAGTATCCGGGGATAATGAGATAGTATTCTAAGCAACGCTTAATATACTTGTTGTTAAATACGAAAAATGCTTATATGTTTTACGGTATTATAATATATTTACTAAAGTTTCGCAAGTGAAAATTCACAAGCGTGATTTAACGTAATTTTGGAATAAAAAAGGCTCTGAAGTTTGTATAACTCACAGAAAATGAGTATCTTTATAATCGCTAAACAATAAAGATAAAA
>OJJU01000306.1_pt1 | contig 20645 bp, 16 predicted proteins | sample 1596141 | NCBI WGS metagenome assembly OJJU01 (sample SAMEA4350150, study PRJEB24818) | metagenome | biome: human; feature: gut; material: faeces | place: Denmark | collected 2013-09
GTTTTATCTTTATTGTTTAGCGATTATAAAGATACTCATTTTCTGTGAGTTATACAAACTTCAGAGCCTTTTTTATTCCAAAATTACGTTAAATCACGCTTGTGAATTTTCACTTGCGAAACTTTAGGCAATAATATAATAACACCAGCAAACTCAATGTCAGCCACTGAATCTGTATCTGCCTTCAATGATTCCTTTTCAACGCTTTCAGTCTCTAATGAAATCAATACTTCCTTGCCTATAATGGCACCACAAACATTGAAAGAAACCTCGTTGATTCTTTCGTCTGGTTCTTTGTGAAGAGAAAATGAAAGAGTATTAGGCGAAAGAAGGGACTGACTCAACATAAAATTGTCAAGTCTCCATCTTGTTCCATCAAGTTCTATACAAAAGCCTGACGATTTTGTGCCATCAATAGCTACAGAAATGTTCTTTATAGATGTTGACATGTTGTTATTTTAGAAATCAGAATAAACATCCACTTGTGAACTCAATGAGGCCCAAGAGTTTGTAAAGATAGCCCTATCCATCAGTCCTGTTCCTATGCGGAGAGCCTCCGCACTGATGGTTACATCAGTGTACATCAACTTGCTGTCATGGTCGTTGAAGTAATCTTTGAGCCTAATGCAATAAGCATTTTTAAATTCGATTGTTTTGTATCTTCTCCGATTGTCATTGGAGAACACGCAAAATCTGAATGTGCCAGAATACACGGCAGTCTTGTTGAACATCCACTTGTAAAAGAACTGGTCATCATCACAAGTGGCAGGCATTACAAACCGGATGGTGCCACCCATAGTACGTGTTGTAGGCTTTCCTGTATCATCTACAGCCTGTGAAAACTCATATTCACATTCAACAATGCCATACTCTCCACCTCCCTGTATTCTTACTTGTCCTTGTAGTGCCATATTTTTATGTCTTTAGAAAGATGATTGAAGGAAACATTGGAGTGTCGCCTCCAATCATCTTTATCGGTTTCTGTTTTCAGAATTACTTGTCAATAGTCCAGCTATTGTTGTGGATAGCATTGCCTACCTGAATCTCTTTTGCAGAGATAACAAACTCCTCAAACTGCTTGGTCTCGTTAGTGTCGTCGTATGTCTCGGCATACTGTACAACATAACCGTTCTTGAAGCTGAGACGCTTCATTTCGCCACCGTCCTTGTCAGGGAATGAAATGACACCATTCTTGCTCATGTAGGTGTCACACATCCATTCAAGAATTTCCGTGTTTCCGTCGTTCTTCGACTTTACCTTGACTGTGATTTTGCCACCGCGTGTACGGCCAGTAGGCTGACCTTCCACATCGGTCTGCTGGTTGAGCTCGTAGCGAACGTAAGCAACTTCGCGCTCCTGAATGCCATCAGCGTTGATGGTAACTGTTCTTGTTTCTGCCATCTTCTAATGATTTTTAAATTAATGAATATTGATTATTACACTCTATGCGTTTTTAGTATTCTGCTCCCAATCTACTCCTGCAGCAGTATTTCTTCCTGTCAATTCAATAAAGAAGTTCTGAGCTGCAAAATATGGAGTAATCTCTACATTGATACTTATATCCTTTGTCTTTGGGTCTTGGTCAACTTTGAGATTGGTGTATTTCTCAATGATTCCACCAGGTCCCTTATAATCACTCAGGAAAGAATGTATGTCCTGTGTTATTTCTGACTTGATTGCAGGTGTCCAAATCTCCATAGCATGATCGTTACAGTAGTTTTCAAACACTTTACCTATCCAGTCGAAAACACGAACGATAGAATACTCCTGCAATCCCTTTGATGCACCATTGTAGAGGGTATGGTTAGAGAATGCCATTGTGCGCCCATCTTCCTCAACCATCGGAATGACTCCAAGATCTATCAAGGCTGCAATCTCCGACTTTCGCAAATCCATACGTGCACCTTTCACATTGTCGAGAGTACCATATCTCTTGCCTGCTGCAGCCTGTGCTATAACAGTCTCTTCAGTATTTGACATTCTGCCAGCCAAAGCGCCAGAAGCTGGAATAAACAAATCCTCGTCCTCGCCAGCCAACTCTGACTTCTTTCTTCCTAAAATATAATTGGCTGTCATCACGATATTGCCCAAATATGGGTCTGTGCCTTGCAGACTTGCATCGTCAAGTTCTTCCTTTAGCATTTCAAAGTTCATACTATCCTTGAAATCCGTCAGCATTATCACCTTATTTCTATAGGCTGTTTGTGCCCACATTCTCACCGTTTCCGCATCTCCAAGATAACCTGGGACTACAAGCATACTATAGTTGTTCTTCAGATTCAAACGATCGAAATAACGCTCAAGCTCATCACGGACAGCCTGAGTATCTTCCGAGTCATGGTCGCCAAGTTCTTCCTTGTTGACGTTCATAAGGGTGATGCAATCAACCTTACCTTGTCCCGCATTTGCAAAGAAGGCATCAAGACTTCTGTAAGTGGTTTCAAGGTTGCGTATCTCGTCATGAATGCAGAACAAATTCTCGCTAAGATTTCTTTCCGCTTTTTGACACTCTTCCTTACAAGAGTCAACAATCTCCATTGGGTCTTTACCACCAGATTCAAGAATCTCAACCCAAAGGGAAAGTTCATTCTTCAATCTGTTTCTCGCATCCTCGTATGCACTATCGTTCAAGAAAACATTCTTGATGGCTTTTCTACGAGGATCCATATTCTCAACACCTTTGATAAGTCCCTTCAACAACTGGAAACCTCCAAATTTATCCAATCCAGACAGGCTTTTCTGAAGGAGTTCCACAGGATTTGCTACAGTTTGTCTTTCCTGTAGTTCCATTCCATCGGACGAAGATGCTAAATTCTGTTCTTCTACTGCCATAATAATCAATTTTAGTTGTTAATCTGCGTCCTCCAGCTCTGCAAGGAGAGACTTTAACGCATTCTTCAAATCTTCATGCGCAGCATCATTTTTCAATGCGTTACGCAATGTCTTGTTCTTCTCCAACTGACGAATTACAGAATTGTATGCGTCAATCTTTGATTTTTTTCCACTAAGCAACTCACTCTGAGCAATAAGCTGCTCATCCTCGAAGTCTTTCATCTGCTTAAACTGGAAATCTTCATATACAGCACCACCTTCTTCCGTAGAGAGGGTTACACCCTCTTTTGATGGTTGGAAATGTTCGAAAACTTCCTTCATGCTTTTTGCTTTGAAGCCTTCTCGGTCTTCATCGGTGTTGGGAGCAGCGTCAGTAAACTGGTCTGCATAGAGTGTCCTATTTTGTGGAAACTCTATGACACCATCCTGAGCATTTTCCTCAACAACTTTGGAAATAACAGTTTTTCTTGCCATTGTTCTTCTATTTATTATTGTGTTACTTACTTCTTGTTGTTTTTTGGGGGTAATGCCTGTATTCAACAGACATTTCAGCCATCTGAAAAATCTCATGATAAACTATTGCAATTAATCAGGAGTTTCTATGTCCCATGCTATTTCTTTAGTCTCTTCATTGTACTTCATGGTAACACTATCACCGCTATTGATGTCACCAGAAATAATAAGCTTCGACAAAGGACGGCGAATCTCTTTTCGGATTATGCCAAGAATAGGACGAGCACCATAATGGGCATTGAAACCTACTTTTGTTACATATTTACGAGCTGACTCATCAATCGTCAAAGAGATATTCTGCTCTCTTAGCATCTTGAGCAGATTTTGTATGTGAATATCAAAAATTCTGTCTATCATCTCTGGCGTAATAGGTGAGAATGGGACAATTTCTGTAAGTCTTGCCAAGAATTCTGGTCTGAATTGACCTTGCATGACTTCCAACATCTGGTCATGTGTCGGAACATGACCTTCGCCAAATGACTTAAAGATATAGTCGCTACCAATGTTTGACGTGAATATAATCAAGGCATTGGAGAAATCGCCTACACGTCCAAGACGGTCGTGCAACTTTCCCTCATCAAGTATCTGAAGGAATAAATCAAATACAGACCTATGTGCCTTTTCTATTTCATCGAACAATACTACAGAATATGGATGCTGTCTGATTTGATTGACCAAAAGTCCACCTTCTTCATAACCAACATATCCAGGAGGTGCTCCGTAAAGAAGAGCAACGGAATGTTCTTCCTTATATTCCGACATATCAAATCTTAGAATCGAGTTCTCGTCATTAAACAGAAATTCAGCCAAAGACTTCGCCAATTCAGTTTTACCAGTTCCCGTTGGACCAAGAAAGAAGAAAGAACCTATTGGTTGTCCCTTTTTATTCAGCCCAGAACGTGACTCGAAAACGGCATCCAAGATACTCTTGATGGCATGATTTTGACCTACAACTCTTTTATGAAGAATCTCTTCCGCACTTGAAAGTCTTTGACGTTCTTCTGATTGGATATTTCCCATAGGAATACCTGTCATCTTGGCAACAACATTTCTTATCTCGTCCTTCTTTAAAATGATAGGACTGGAGTCGCCATTTGTTGTTTGCCCCAACTCTTTTTCTATTTTCACAGAAGCCATCGAACGGTCCAAAAGATCTATTGCAGACGCAGGTAGGTTACGCTCTGGCATATATCGTTTTGCCAAACGAACAATCTCAGGAATGACATCATTGTCAAGAGTTATGTTATGATATTGTTCGTATATATTCTTCTTGCTATCCAAGATTTCTACCGTATCTTCTTCCGAAGGGGCTTCCAAGGATATTTTCTCGAAATAGGCTGTCAGTTCTCTGTCTTTTTCAAGATTCTTTGTATATCCATCTATTGATGATGTACAAATAAACTGTATGGTATTATTGGATAAAATCTTCTTTATCGATGGCAATATGGCATTAAGCGATGAAGTTGTTTCTCCCAAGCGGTGGAAATTTTCAATAACCAGAACAGGTTGCGAAATATCAGCCAAATCGTCTATGACAGATTTGAATCTGTCTTCTATTTCCCCCTTGTAGCTTACACCTTGGCTTAAAGATATTAGATCAAGCTCATAAGGCTGTATATTGCTTATTGATGCTGGAAGTTCATTTTGTGTTAACTTCCCAATCAAACTGCGTATCAATGAGGTCTTGCCAACTCCAGTTTCACCGACAATAAGTGCATTCGCTCTGTCTTTTCGAGCCAAAATCTCAACCAATGAACGCAAGTCCTTTTCCATACCAATGATTTCTACATCATTGGCTACATCAAGTAATGAACTGCAATATACATTTTGAGACTTTCTGATATTGGTTGAAGTGGAAATTTCTTTAGAAGAGTTAACGCCATTCTTTACATTCTTGTCTATCGAGGATAAAACCTTTTCTCTTGACAGAGGCATGGTCTTTAATTGCTCCGAGGAAAAGCCAACACCAGGGCTGACCAATGCCGCCAAAAGAAATTCTAATTTATGCGACTCGGTACTATATTGCTCTTCTAACGAGATTGCTTCCTTTATTACAGTTTGACTATCTCGCGAAAATTCAGCCTTTTTCATTGGATAAGGCGACTTGTCACATTGTTGGATATGAATATCGCACCAATCAATCAAGTAGTAGTAATCCTCGTCAAGACAATCCTCTATATAATTAACCATTCCTGCACTTTTATGCAAAAGTGCTCTGAATATATGCACAGGTTCTATTTGCGGAGATTTGTTGTCCACAGCAAAAGACTGAGAGATATGAACTATATCAACTTGAAGTCCATCAAAATATTCTGCAATTTTTTTGTTCATCATTTCTGCATTGAATATGAATAATCATTCTACAATTTCCAAAAATGCACTTGGCACATAAGCTGTACAAACAGTTACCAATTCATCTACCACTACACCAACTCTCTGTTGTCCTTGCCAGCGTGCAACTCTTCCAACCACACCTTTGAATACACCATCAATAACCTTTACCAACTGTCCTTTCTCGAACTTAGGCACTTCACCTAATGATACGATGGTATTGTCCGCATCGGCAGCACAGATGATTTTGAGACTATCCATCTGATAGTCGGGAACTATCAATGGAATTTTCTCTATTCTGCGCCCAACGTGGACGTGACGATAATAAAAACGGAGGAAAGGGAGGTTTACGTTGTCGTAAACAAAAGATTTGAGTTGTTCTTCGGTGCCGTAGGCGAAGAAGATGTTTGGTAAACGAGACTCGGTAACAACTTTGCGCTTACCTTTTATAAGTTTTACAACCTCGGTGGTAGGATAGAAAGCCGTGATGCCTTTGGCTGTCATGTAGTCGTATGCTTTTTTCTCTCTACCATAGGTGGTGCGTAAAGCATACCAATGAGGAATTTCAGCCTCCTTTTGTACTTTAGACTTACTTAATATATGGACACTTCTGGTGGACACCCCTGTTTGTGAACTCTCAGCGGAAACAGTGCTTTGAGCTTCGGGGAGGGCGTTGGAGGTAAGTCCAGCGCAAGGAGGGAATTCACCGCCTCCTGGGGTGTGTACATCTTTTGATGTCCATTCATCGACTTTCATATCGGTGCTAACTTTTTTCTAGACAGAAATCCGTTAAATTCCGACATAAAAAAAGCGTGAGATCGTCCTGTTGTCCATCCCACACATCGAGGCTCTTGCATTGCCTATTATAGTTGAACAGACAACGTCAGAGCCCACGCCGATATGAATATATAAACTCCATGCAGAACCTATGCATACGAACACTATTGTACCCTATAGGATACAATACGAGCATACATAGTACTCCACGGATAGATATAATCACACCCGGGACATCTACCGTTGGCTATGTTCATGACTATAATATCGGAAGTTTGCAAGATTTCGATGTGTCAAGAACAAAGCGTCGATAAACGCCTTCAATATGTCTGGACCGTCATCCCACCCAATGCCCGCTTTTGTATAGATATGTCAGATAAGTGACTTCACTACACTCAGCGCGGCGTAGGCTGCCGACTCGGTTATCTTGTAAGAACACGTCTAACGGTGACAACATCGGTCAGGCAAGTACAGTCCAATTGCAAAAGTACGGAATTTATTCGAGAAAATAGCAACAAAGATTGAAAAAGTCTATATTTGCCCGTAAATTTAAGACTATTTAAGCCTATTTGCTTGAATATCTCGATAATTTTGTGTAGCAAAGTGTATATAACAGGTGACAAACATATAAAATATATGCCTGCCACCTATTGTTATTTAGAAACCTACCCGAAACTTTCTGTTCTGATGAACAGTTGATTCCGTTTGGCCATTTTCGGACTTGTGTTGTTCCTTTACCTCATGAGATTTTTCTGTTTTCTCAACCTCAGAAGTAGGCGGGGCAAGTTCAAGCTGTATCTTCCTGTCCAACGCCGCCAGTTCCGCTTTCAGACCTTTCAGCTCATCCTCTTTCTTCCAAGTCTTGCCTGTTATCTCTTGGAGTTGCGGTATCTCCTTTTCCAAAGCCTTGCATCTTGAATCATACTGCTCAATGTAGCTTGGTATCTTTTGCAAGGCATTCAGAAAGTTGTTTGCCGCTGCTATCGGGTCGGACTTGGCAATATGACCATAATTGTATTGGTACTTGTAATTACCCTTTACCGTAAAGCGGTTATCCACAAACGGCAAGCCATTTTCAAAACTTGTCTCGCTGACAATCTCAATGGGAAAACCATAGATTTCTCCAATCCGCTTGTATTGTCCGCCAGTTGTCTCTTTCTCCGCCAACATTTGCAGATGCTTTCCAATAACCTCCAAGTTCGTGGACTCCACACTATCGAGAATTAGGACATTGAGGATATTGCCGTCCTTGTCCTTCTTGGCTTGGCTCATAAACTTGTCGTAGTCCTCGGTCATTCCCTTGAGAGAGGCACAGTATCCAGCCCGTACCTTTGCAGAGCTCTGCCTGCCTAGCAAGAACAAAAAGCTGGCTAAGAACAAGCAGGACATCTATCTGCGTAGTATCTCCTTCGACAAGAAAACCAAGGATTGCTATCACTATGTTCATTCACATGGCGTCTGCTTTGAGAGCGACTTGGTGGCTATGCGCGTTTATTTCGACAACCGCCAGACTATCGACCTCTATGGTAAGATCAATAAGGGCTTGGTTGTATATGATACCCAGTTCTATCCAACTGATGAACAGTTGGCTGCCGGTTCGGGTGACGACTGTCTCTGGGTAGGTAATACCTATGGACTTGGTGCCTTGCGTGGTTGGGATGGAACCAATCAGGTATTGTTGAACGATGTGAAGTATCAGGAACAGCGTGTCATCTCCGAGGGACCGCTTCGTGCCATCGTAGAGGTAGTTGATAATGGTTGGGTTCCAGCTCCAGGTCTGAAGCCGGTGAATGCAACTATCCGATATACTATTTATGCAGGTCATCGCGATTTCGATGTAGATGTATTCTTCAATAAGGATGTTTCTGACTATCAGTTTGCTACTGGATTAATCAATGTGAAGGGGTCCAGTGAATTTTCAGATAACAAGGGTTTGCGTGGATGCTATGGAAGCGACTGGCCAACAGGCAAGGACGATGGCAAGCACAAGTTGGAAACTGTAGGCTTGGGCATCTATGTACCTCAGTCAGCTTTGGTAAGTCAGGAGCCAGCTAACAAAGATGTTTATACCCAGGTGGTAAAGCCTACCGGCAACCGTTTGAGTTATAAACTCGCCTATACCAGTGCCAACGAAACCTATGGTTTCAAGGGTGAAAAGGAATGGTATCAGTGGCTGAAAGACTGGAAGAAGCAGATAGAAGAACCTGTCAAGGTTTCTGTATCTTGTATCATCCGATAGCCAGAATGTTGCACAAATAGCCAATAATGGGTAAAAATGTAAGTGCTTTTGCCTATTATTGGCTTTTCGTTTTATTTTTTTAGCTAAAACGCTTGGTTTTTATCATTTTTTTTAGTATTTTTGCAGTCGTAACCAGAAAACTGTGAATTTAAGTGAAAAGAATATTTAATTATATAGTCATATTAGCAATTGTGCTTCTTCATTCGGCTTGTGAATATAAGTTTAAGTCGAATGATGAGGTTGACGGTGCACCATTGACGGTGCAACGCTATGACCGTTTGCAAAGCCGTTATCTGACTACCGGTGATTTCTCTGCGCTCCAGCAGATGAATACCGACTATCCTATAGAGACCCGTACCCTGATAGAGAAGATGTTGCAGCTTGGTACCATTACCGATGCCAACATCAGTAACCGTTTCCTGATGTTCTATCAGGATTCCACTCTTCAGTCGCTGATAGCTGATGCCGAGGCTGCCTATGCCAATATGGATGACATTAACAGTCAGCTGGTTTCTTCTTTCGAGCGTCTGCGACATTGGATTCCCGAATTACATCCGCCTATCTTCTATTCACAGATAGGTGCGTTGGACCAGAGCATCATCGTGGGTGAGCATTCGGTTGGAATCTCGCTCGATAAGTATATGGGAAGTGACTATCCGCTTTATAAGAAATACTATACTGTGCAGCAGCGCAGTACGATGACAAGAGAATATATCGTGCCCGACTGTCTGACGTTCTATCTGCTCAGTCTGTATCCGATGGCAAACTTTGATAACCGTCCGCAGCTAGACCGTGACTTGCACATGGGCAAGATTATGTGGGTAGTGAATAAGGCTATGGGTAAGAAGGTATTTAAGTCTAAATACGTAAGAACAATCAATTCATATACTAAACGTTATCCAAAGGTAACTGTAAAACAGTTGCTCGAAGACGAGGATTACTCGCCTATCGAGGCTTTACATAAAGATTAAAATGAAGAAAATAACAACTTTTATCGCAACAATCATGATGGTATCTTCCATACAAGCAGCTGATAAATTAGATTTGAAGTCAATTACTTCCGGCGCATTTACTCCTGCTTATGTATCAGGTATCAATCCTATTGAGGGCACCGACTTGTATGCAAATATCAGCAGCAATGGCAAGCAGGTGGTAAGTTATTCATTCAAGACTGGTAAGCAGGTGGCTGTATTGCTCGACCTGGATGCTTCCAATGCTCCTTTCAAGTCTATCGATGGCTACGTAATTAGTCCTGATAGCAAGAAAATCCTTGTGATGACAAACCGAAAGGCGGTATATCGCCGTTCTTTCAAGGCTGAATATTTTATCTATGATGTGGCTGCAAAAAGCTTTACTAAACTCTCTGAGGGTGCAGAGCAGCAGGTGGCTACCTGGTCGCCTGATTCACGTCATATCGCTTTCGTCAAGGATAACAACATCTTTATCTCGGATGGAGAGAAGGAAGTGCAGGTTACTAAGGACGGTAAGTTTAACGAGGTTATCAATGGTATTCCTGATTGGGTTTACGAAGAGGAGTTTGCATTCAACCGTGCTTTCGCATGGAATGCTGACGGTACTTCTATCGGATGGATTCGCTTTGATGAGAGTCATGTGAAGACTTATTCCCTGCAGCTCTTCGAGGGCAGTCATCCTACCAACAGCCAGCATCATGACTATCCAGGTGAGTATTCATACAAGTATCCTAAGGCAGGTCAGGATAACTCCAAGGTGAGTCTCTGGAGCTATGACCTGAAGACTGGTAAGGTGATTTCGCTCGATGTTCCTGTTGATGCAGATGGCTATTATCCACGTATCAAGACATCTCCTGATGCCAACAGCTTGATTGTCTACACCATGAACCGTCATCAGGATGATATGCGTCTCTATTCCGTGAATCCTTTCACTGGCAAGAGTAAGCAGCTGATTAAGGAAAGCGTGCCTAAGTTTGTCAAGGAAGAAGTGGTAGAGAACAGTATCGTTGGCAAGAAGAATATTCTGCTTCCTAGCGACCGCGATGGCTATATGCATCTCTATCTCTATGATATGAACGGCAAGCTGATCCGTCAGGTAGAGAAGGGTAACTATGATGTAACCGGTATCTATGGTATGGATGAGAAGACAGGTGATATTTATTTCCAGGCTGCTAAGTTGAATGCTCACGACCGTCAGGTTTACGTGGCGCATAAGAATGGCAAGGTTGAGCGTCTTACTGATGCCGAGGGGTCTAATGCTGCTATCTTCTCGGGTGATTACCGTTACTTCGTGAATACCTGGAGCTCTTATGCTCATCCTTATGTCTTTACTGTTCGCAGCAATAAGGGTAAGGTAATCAAGATGCTGGAAGATAATAAGAAGCTTCTGGAGAAGACCAAGCAATATAACTGGGGTAAGCGTGAGACTTTCTCATTCACTACTTCTGAGGGTGTGAAGCTTGATGGTTGGATGGTAAAGCCAGTGGATTTTGATGCCAGCAAAAAGTATCCTGTAATCCTCTTCCAATATTCGGGTCCAGGCAGTCAGCAGGTTCTTGATGCTTGGAGTACTGGTAGTATGGGTGGCGGTGGCGCCTTTGATTATTACCTGGCTCAGGAGGGTTTTATCGTAGCATGTGTTGACGGTCGTGGTACCGGTGGACGTGGCGCAGAATTTGAGAAATGTACTTATCTCCGTTTGGGTGATCTGGAGTCAAAGGATCAGGTTGAGGCCGCTCTTTATATGGGCAGTCTGCCATACGTAGACAAGGATAATATCGGTATCTGGGGTTGGAGTTATGGTGGTTTCAATACCTTGATGAGTATGAGCGAAGGTCGTCCTGTATTCAAGGCAGGTGTGGCTGTAGCGCCTCCTACCTGTTACCGTTACTATGACAGTGTTTATACCGAGCGTTATATGCGTACTCCTCAGGAAAATGAGGAGGGTTATAAGGTGAATCCGATGGAGCGTGCTGCCCAGCAGCATGGAGCTTTGCTGCTTTGTCATGGTTTGGCAGATGACAATGTTCATCCTCAGAATACTTTTGAGTATGCTGAGTCTTTGGTTCAGGCAGATAAGGATTTCAAGGAAATCTGGTATACCAACCGCAACCACGGTATTTTTGGTGGTAATACCCGCAATCATCTGTTGCGTCAGATTTGCAATTGGTTCAAGCAGAATATGCAGAAGTAATCGCCCGTAAGGGTGTCAGTAAAAGCCTTGGGAAATTTGCCCAGGGCTTTTACTTCTAAAAAGAAAATCGCCCTGAAAAGGAAAGCATCATCCAAAACGATGCTTTTACCTTTTCAGGGCGATTATATTTGTTCTATAATATACAGTTATTTCTTTGCTTTCTGCATTTTCTTCTGCATTTTCTTTTCCCATTTTGCTTCAGCTTTGGCTTTCTTCAATTCTGCATTAGCCTGCTTGATTTTCTGCTTCTGCTTTTTCATGTCAGCCTTGTGCTTTTTAGCTTCTGCCTTTGCTTGCTGTTTTTCAGCTTTGATTTCAGCCTTGGTCTTAGGCTCTTCAAAGGATGTTGGGGCAACCCCTACGAAATGGAACTCTGCATTGTCGATGGTCTTGACCAACCATGGAGTAGGGAGATCCTTTGGTTTCTCTCCGCTTTTCAGGCGCTGAGCCTTAGGTTTGCGAGTGTATTTGCTGTAAAGCTTCATCCATTTCTTTTCCACCTTCTTCTGGTTGAGGTCATAGAAGACAGTACAGGTTCTGTATCCGGCTCCCTGCTGCTCCAGATAGTCTCTCAGCTGGAAAGAATAGTTGTCTCTGCTAACCAGGAAATTTGCTTTTCCCACGAAGTAGGCTGAGTCTACTTTCTGAACTCCAGTAATGTATACTGTAGAATCGTTGAACGATGATGCAAAACCGAAGATATATGCGGTTTTCGGATCATTTTTTGCAGCGTTAGCCAGAGAAGAGAATCCCAAAGCCATCATCAATGCTGCTAAAGCTAATTTTCTAATATTCATTTTCATATTCCTATTCAGATGCTGTCTTCTATAGGATTCAGCTTTTCTCATGCTTACCCCAAGTAAGATTTCAGCAGTTTATTTTTTGTATTATGACGTATTCGGCGAATGGCCTTCTCTTTGATCTGGCGTACTCGCTCTCGGGTCAGATTATACTTTTCACCAATTTCATCCAGCGTCAGTTCTGGTTCACCGATGCCGAAGAAGGCTTTTATTATTTTTTGTTCACGTTCGCTGAGTAGCTTGATCATGCGTGTCACTTCCGTTCTGAGTGATTCCGTAACCAACTCTTTGTCGGTTGAAGGGCTGTCAGGACTTGTCATGGAGTCAACCATGCTTCCTTCTTCGCCGTTGGCAAAAGGAGCGTCTACGCTTACTTCATAGTTGTTGGCATTCATGGCATCCGCAATCTTGTCTTCCGGCATGTCAATACGTTCCGCCATCTCATTGATGCTAGGTTTGCGTTCGTGCTCTTGCTCGAATTTATATGCCTCTCTCATGATTTTAGATACACTTCCCACCTGATTGAGGGGCAGGCGCACCAATCTGCTCTGCTCGGCTATGGCCTGCAGAATACTTTGTCTGATCCACCATACAGCATAAGATATAAACTTGAAGCCGCGGGTGTCATCAAATTTTTCGGCGGCCTTAATGAGGCCAAGGTTACCTTCGTTGATAAGGTCTGGCAAACTCAAACCTTGGTTTTGATATTGCTTGGCTACTGATACTACAAAACGCAGATTAGCTTTGCATAGTCTTTCCAAAGCCTTTTTATCGCCTTTCCTTATTTTTTGAGCCAATTCTACTTCTTGATCCGTAGTAAGAAGCTCTTCATGACCAATTTCTTGGAGATACTTTTCTAACGATGCGCTTTCACGATTCGTTATAGATTTTGTTATTTTAAGCTGTCTCATGGTAGAGTTTAATTTTATGTTATTGCAAAAGTACGCTTTTTGTTTGAAATAACAAAAAAAATAGCAGATATTTTTGAAAATACCTGCTATTTTGTCATTTTTTATCATTTCAGAAGAGGTAAAAACTTATCTCTTCTTCTAAAAACTCTTTGCAATGATTAGTCTTTCTGCAATGGAACTGCAAAGTATGCCTTCTTGCCTGTTGGCCAGATGCCCTGGATATAGAGCACAGGATCCTTGCTGGTTGAAGCACTCTTCACTGCCTTCTGCAGGTCATCGAGTGAACTGATATTGCTGTCGTTGATGCGCTGGATGATGAATCCGCGAGAGATACCTGCATCCTTCAGGGCACCGCTGCTTACCTTCATTACTTCTACGCCATACTTGATGTTGAGCTGATCCTTCATGCTCTGTGTGACAGGACGGAAGGTTCCACCGAGAACATCGAGGTCTGCGCTCTTGATGACAGAAGTATTGCCCTGGGCATTCTTCAAGGTGATGGTCTTGGTGATGGTCTTCTTGTTGCGCAGGTAGGTGATGCTCATCTTGTCGCCAGGACGCTTGCCGTTGAGAGTCTCCTGCAGCTCTGCCATCTTGGTTACCTTCTTGCCGTCTACCTTGGTGATGACATCGCCTTCCTTCAAGTCGGCAGCTGCACCGTTGCCGTCCTCGTCTACCTTGGCAATATATACACCCTCGTTGGTTCCGAGATCCACTTCCTTGCCATTCTCCTTCTGTGCATTGATGTAATTGAGGACATCGCTGCCCTGGATGCTCAACATGACGCGCTGCACGCTACCATACTTTTTGATATCATCTACCACCTTGTTCATGATAGAGGTTGGAATTGCAAAACCGTAACCTGCGTATGAACCGGTCTGTGAATAGAGCATGGCATTGATACCTACCAGTTCGCCCTGGGTGTTAACCAAAGCACCACCTGAGTTACCTGCGTTGATGGCAGCATCGGTCTGGATGAAGCTCTCCACGCCGTTGGCACCGAGTGTACGTGCCTTGGCAGAGATGATACCTGCTGTTACAGTATTGTTGAGGCCGAATGGATTGCCCACTGCAATAACCCACTCACCAACCTTTACGTTATCGCTGTTGGCGATAGGAAGAGTAGGGAGGTTCTTGCCTTCAATCTTGATCAGGGCAAGGTCGGTAGTCTTGTCGGTTCCGATGATGCGGGCAGAGAACTCACGGTTGTCGTTCAATGTTACTGTCAATTCGTCAGCACCTTCTACTACGTGGTTGTTGGTTACGATATAACCGTCAGAGCTGATGATGACGCCCGAACCTGTAGCTTCACGCTTAGGGGTCTGTACCTGCTGCTTGCGAGTGCCTCCCTGTTCTGGATTACCGAAGAATCCGAATGGGTCGAAGAATCCTCCGAACGGATCGCTTTGTACGTCTACAGTCTTTACCTTAGAGTTCTGTACGTATTTGATATGTACAACGGCAGGCAGAGCCTTTTCTGCAGCGAATGTTAAGTCTACTGGCTGACCAGGAGTTGTTGCAGTAGCTGATGTTGCTGCGTTAACCTTCATGAATGAACCTGCAGAGAATGCGAGTGAACCTACGCACAATGCAGCGATTACGTAATTTGTTACTTTTTTCATGTTTCTTATTTTTTAATTTTCTATTCTTTTATTCTAAGTTAGCAGCTAAAAGTGTGCCAAACTATTTTGGGGCAATAGCTGTTGCTTTTCGGTTGCAAATATAGAGTCATTTTCTGATATACGTTCATTTCTGCTTCGTTTTTTATTCGGTTTTAACATTTAAAATTAACACTTTAACGGCTGTTAAACAAGAAAAGCCCTATTTTTACAAATATTCAGTACTTAAGTTATTTTCCTTACTTCTGTATATGAAGTTAAAAAAATACCATTGCTTAATATTTGTAAATAGAAACCCATAGAAATCTCCGTTTATTTGAGTCTCTTTCCTCTTTTTTCTCTTTTTCCATTCGAAAAGAGAGGCAAAAAAGGCAAAAGAGATAAAAAAAATGGAGATAAATTTCCCTTTCTTCTTTTTTTTTCTTACCTTTGCATATCGAAAGCAGTGCTCCGGCTTGTCGCTGGCATTCCTTTATGGGGATGCGAGAGGAAAGTCCGGGCAGCATAGGGCATCCCACTTCCGAAACTAGAAGCTATTGGTGACAGTAGGTGTCGGTAGAAGAAAATAACCGCCCGAAACTTATTCCGTAGCGATGAAGCTTGCTTCATCGTGGTTTAGTGTCGGGTAAGGGTGAGAAGGTGGTGTAAGAGACCACCAGCTGGCGGGTGATCGTCAGGCTGTACCATCTGGGAGCTGTAAGCTCATGTATACCACAGATTGAGGGCGGCTCGTCCGATTGTTCCTTCGGGAACTGCTGTGGAGGGTAGAGTGCTTGAGCCCAGGGGTGACTCTGGGACTAGATAAATGACAAGCGCCTGTATCTCTTTGTTCTCTTACCATTCATTGCAGGCACAGAACTCGGCTTATAGGGGCACTGCTTTCTTTATTTTAGTTCTTTTGCATCGTTAACTGTTTATATCTAAAGGTGCAATACCTGATGTATATAATATGTATGATGTGATATTTCTAACAATTTAAACAACTACAAAATTATGGAACTCAAAGAACCAGAAAAGCAGATATTAGATGATTTTGAACACAAAGTGACCGGTAAGATTGCCAAGTATGGCGGTGAGCCTGATTTTCCTAAGTTGGAGAATTACGGTATTACCCGCATGGATCTTGATGATTATCTTTTTGATAAGCAGGCGATACTCGATATGGGCGGTTCAAAGCGTACCCAGCTCACTGTGGGTGGTTTCATCACCGTGATTCCTGTATTGATATTGTCATGTTTCCCGGATAAGTCGCCTATCTATGAGAATGGCAAGGCACTTACCACCATCATTGCCATTCTCATCGGCTTGCTGTTGGCTTGTTTTGCCAAGTCGTTGCTCCAGATGATTATCCTTTTTCGTGTCAACAAGCACAAGGAGGCAAAGATGGAAACTTATATCAAGGCTGTACTCTTCTACGAGCCGAAAGCATAGCCTTGTAAAAACTATAAATTATTAATTAATAATTATAAATTAATATGACATTACCAGATTTTATGGATTATAAGGACAAGTTCACTCAGAGTGCATTTGTCGAGAAGATTTCTCATATCGCTAAGCGTGCAGGTGCCAAGATGGTATATGCCGCACTTATTCTCTATTATACATTAGAGAGCGATAAAGTGGCTTTGAAGGATAAGGCTATTATTATTGCAGCCTTGGGTTATCTGATAAGTCCGTTAGATGTGATTCCTGATGCCATTCCTATTGCCGGTTTGGGTGATGACCTGGCTGTATTGCTCTATGTGCTCCATAAGGTTTGGGGAGATGTGTCTGAGGATGCCAAGAAGAAAGCGCAGGAAAAGCTTTCCAGATGGTTTGACGAGGATGAGATTCCTGCCCTCGATGATCTCTTCAAGGATAATCCAGAGGATACTCCGGTATAATAGGAAATTTCTATTGCTAAATAATAAAAGCTCCATCTGCAATGTGCAAATGGAGCTTTTATCGTAAGATAGTAAGTCTTGCGACTTACTATCCTTTTTTGCTATCTATTTATTGATAGACCAGCTGTCTTATATTGATGATTTGACCTTAATCTCTCTTATGTATTCTATTTTATACGATTCCCTGAGCCATCATAGCCTTAGCCACCTTCAGGAAGCCTGCTACGTTAGCACCCTTTACATAGTTGATGTAACCATCAGGCTCTGTACCATACTTCACGCAGTTAGCGTGGATATCGTTCATGATATCGTGGAGCTTGGCATCAACCTCCTCACGAGACCACTTCAAGCGCTCAGAGTTCTGGCTCATTTCAAGACCTGATACTGCAACACCACCAGCGTTGGCAGCCTTACCTGGAGAGTAGAGGATCTTGGCATCCTGGAATACCTTGATAGCTTCTGGAGTTGTAGGCATGTTGGCACCCTCACTTACAGCGATGACACCGTTAGCAACCAATGCCTTAGCAGCCTCCTCGTTGATCTCGTTCTGAGTTGCTGATGGGAGAGCAATGTCTGCCTTCTCAAACCAAGGCTTAGCACCCGCTACATACTTAACGCCATATTTCTCAGCATATTCCTTGATACGTCCACGCTCTACGTTTTTGAGTTCCATGATGTAGTCGAGCTTCTCGCGGTCGATACCATCTGGATCGTAGATGTAACCGTCAGAGTCTGAACATGTCACTGGCTTAGCACCGAGCTGGAGTAACTTCTCCATAGTGTACTGAGCAACGTTACCAGAACCTGATACCAAAACTGTCTTACCCTTGATGTCGATGTTCTTTGTTGCGAGCATGTTGCAGAGGAAGTAAACGTTACCGTAACCTGTAGCCTCAGGACGGATGAGAGAACCACCGAACTCCTGACCCTTACCGGTCAACATACCCTGGAACTGATGAGTCAACTTCTTGTACATACCGAACAAGTAGCCTACCTCACGACCACCTACACCGATGTCACCAGCTGGAACATCCTCGTCTGGACCGATGTGGCGATAAAGCTCAGTCATGAAAGCCTGGCAGAAACGCATCACCTCGGCATTGCTCTTACCACGTGGAGAGAAGTCTGAACCACCCTTGGCACCACCCATTGGGAGAGTAGTCAAAGAGTTCTTGAATGTCTGCTCGAAAGCGAGGAACTTCAAGATACCCAAGTTTACAGACTTGTGGAAACGAAGACCTCCCTTGTATGGGCCAATCACGTTGTTGTGCTGAATGCGGTAACCCATGTTAGTCTGCACGTTACCCTTGTCATCTACCCATGATACACGGAACTCGATTACACGGTCTGGGATGCAAAGACGCTCGATGAGGTTTGCTTTCTCAAACTCAGGGTGCTTGTTGTACTCTTCCTCGATAGTGCCGAGTACCTGACTAACTGCCTGGATGTATTCAGGCTCATTAGGGAATCTTCTCTGGAGATTCGCGATTACTTCTGATGCTTTCATAATCTTTATCCTTTTATTGGGTTTAAAATTTCAGTTTTCTTGTTTTCGTTTGCAAAGGTAAAGAAAAAGTTTGAAAAAAAGAACAAAAAGACAGAAAAAATAAAGAAAAAGTGTAAAAAGGTAAGTTTTTAACAATTTGCAAGTGCTTTTATTGGCGATATTTTGGGCGCACACCTTATTTATATATAGAAGGGAGATGTTTTTGGTTAAACTGAGAAACTGAGAAGTGAAGAAGGAGTGGAGATTTATAAGAAGCTAAGAAACAAACACATTTGTTATAGTAGATGCCCCAATCATGTGTCCTGTGAAAGAAAATGTTTTCTCCTTAAAGTTTTAGGTCACATCTTTTTAGAACCAATAAAGCCCAAGGCAATGCCCTGGGCTTTATTGGTATATCCACCATCACAATGCCAGTAAAAGGCAAATTGTAAATGGCAGACGTGTGTAAAGATATATATTATTTCTTGAAGCCGAAAATGCGCTTGAAGATTTTCTTCACGACGTTTTCTTTCTTTTGTGGGTTGACGATAGGCGTAACCTTTCGTGTAGCAGGCTTTTCGGCAGTCTTCTTCTGGCTGACGCCTCTTCCTCTGCCATTGCTGCCTGGGCGTACATTACGACGTTTGGCGTTGCTGTCACGATTTTCAGCTTTGTTGTCAGCTTTATAGTCAACCTTGTTGTTAGTCTTATTACCCGTTTGAGGTTGCCTGTTGCACTGTTTTCCTTCAGTTTGCTCTTGGGTAGAACGGTTGTTGCCCTTACGTCGGTTATTGCGATTACCCTTGTTCTGCTGCTGTCCTTCCTTTCTGCTGCTGTTCTCGGGATTATTATTATTTTCGGGCTTGTTGCCATTCTCAGGTTTTCTGTTGCCATTCTCAGGCTTATCGTTTTCTGTTCGTGGCGCTTTCTCCTGTCGGGTGGCAGTCTTGTTGTTAGGTTTGCGCTTATGAGCGGTCTGTTCACGGTTCTTGCGTCTTCTGCTCTTGGCGCTGTTGTTTCCAGCCTTATGAGGCTTGGTCTGTTTGGTGTAGACAGGAGCTTCTCCGCATCCTTCAGGTAGCGCCACCTTTTCTACTTCCTTCTCAAGGAACTTTTCGATTTGTTGGAAGTAGAAGATGTCTTCTTCGCTCACAAAGGTGATGGCCACTCCGTCTCGGTCGGCACGTGCAGTACGTCCGATACGGTGAACATAGTCTTCAGTATCGTGTGGCACATCGTAGTTAATCACCAGTGCGATATCGTCGATGTCAATGCCTCTTGCAACGATATCTGTTGCTACGAGTACATCGATTTGGCCGCTCTTAAACTTGAACATGATGTTATCTCGCTCGGCCTGTTCCAAGTCGGAGTGCATCTCACCGCAGTTGATATGTTTACGTTGCAGAGATCCAGCCACTTGTTTCACCTTCATCTTGCTACCGCAGAAGATGATGACGCGCTGCAGGTCTCCAGCCTTGAAGATATCCTTGATGATGTCCATCTTCTGAGTTTCGTAACATACGTATGCTTTCTGCTTGATTTTCTCAGCAGGTTTGCTGACGGCCAGTTTGATTTCTACTGGGTTTTTGAGCAGAGTCTTAGCCAGTTCTTCTATCTTCTCTGGCATGGTGGCAGAGAACATGATGGTTTGGCACGACTTAGGAAGTTTAGCAGCAATGGTCTTGATATCCTCCGAGAATCCCATGTCGAGCATGCGGTCTGCTTCGTCGAGAATAAAGAAGCTCACCTTGCTGAGGTCTACGTTGCCTAAGCTGATGTGCGAAATGAGTCGTCCCGGTGTAGCTATCACCACGTCAGCTCCCATGCGCAAGCTTTTCAACTCTTGGTCGTATCGGTTGCCGTCGTTGCCTCCATATACAGCCACACTGCTTACGCCTTGCAGATAATATCCGAATCCCTGCATCGCTTGGTCTATCTGCTGTGCCAGTTCTCTTGTTGGCGACATGATGACGCAGTTGATGGCATCATTAGGGTATCCACCGTCATCGAGTTTGCTGAGTACAGGTAGCAGATAAGCTGCTGTTTTTCCTGTTCCCGTTTGTGCAACACCCATCACGTCGTTGCCTTT
>OJJU01000309.1_pt1 | contig 20485 bp, 22 predicted proteins | sample 1596141 | NCBI WGS metagenome assembly OJJU01 (sample SAMEA4350150, study PRJEB24818) | metagenome | biome: human; feature: gut; material: faeces | place: Denmark | collected 2013-09
GTAGCCAATTCTTTTTGGCTGCAAAGTTACAAAATCAAGTCCGTTTCATTGCAAAATACTGCATAAAAGACTATAATTCAACTGTTTCAAAGATCGAATTGCCCTTTTTTATTGGACAGTAGTGAAACATAAAATAAAATAGTTATGATAACAATAGGTAATCCCTATATTGAGAAAAAAGATAAATTTTCTATCTTGAATTGTAAAGTTGAAGTTTCCAACTCTTCTGTTAAGGGGGGTAATTTGGTTTAAAGTTTCTGATAAATACGAAAAATATTTAACTACAGAGAGAAGTGATGCTTAACTTATAGGAGTTTTGCATTATGCTATGGTAAATAAGCATGATATAACATGTTTGTCACCATTATCTTAAACTCTATTGTATAATTTGGAAACGTTTTTCATAGATTCTTTGGTAAAAAATAGTACATCACTCTATCGACCAAAGATTATTGCTCCAATAGCTTCTGAAGCTTTAGATTGTTATAATGCCGTAGGAACGGGAGCAAGTATGGGGGGTGATTGTATGCACTCAATAGTTACTCATACAAACTCTATATTTGTAAATCACAATCTAACACATTTAAGTTTTCATAATGTTTGGGCAAGTTATGGTCCTAATTCTCCTGTTTATCAAGAGAGACTTGCTAATGCCCAATTTTTTTGCAAATACAATGGATATGAACTAGTTGTTTCTGATTCCAATTTTATGGAAATCATACCTCAGGATCATTATATGACGCATCCATATAGTTCGGCATTTGCGATATTTTGTCTTCAAAAGTTATGGGGAACTTATTATTATGCATCTGGTGCTCCTTTTTCGGAGTTTTCCCTAATAGATAATGATTTGTATTCTCCAGACAGACATGAGCTTCTTACATTTAATGCGTTCAGTACAGATACCCTCCGTATTTATTCCGAGGGAGCTAACTTGACTAGATTACAAAAATACAAGAAATTTCTAATCATCAGATTACTTATGTAAGTCTAAATGTTTGTTCTTTAAAAGGACACAATTGTGGCTTATGTGAAAAATGTATTAGAACAATGGCAGCTTTAGATGCGATAGGTCATTTAGAAGATTATAAGAAGGTGTTCCCTGTAGAAAAATATTATTCTAATTACAACTATTATTTAGGTAGGATATATTATTATCATTTGAGAAAGTTACATGCATTTGAGGAGCTCTATCCTTATTTTAAAAATAAAATAGGTGTCAAGGCTCGTTATCAAGCATTAAAATATGCATTCTCATTAATAAATAAAAAAATACATGGCAAATAAAATTATTGCAGTTCAAACTTTTTGGAGAAGCCAGTTTAACTATGGACAACTTTTGCAAGGCTATGCTTTGCAAAAGTTTCTTATAGATAACGGTCACGATAGTTATATCATTCGATTTGACAGTGTCCTGTCAAGGATGAAAGAACTTATAATTCTGTTGTTAAGAAGAAAACTTTTTTCTGATTTTAAACAGAAAAGATTAAGGGGATTTGGCGTTTTTCGTGATAAAAATATGAGGTTTTCAAAGCGACATTATGGTACATATCGGTCATTAAAGAATCATCCTCCAAAAGCAGATGTATATATAGTTGGAAGTGATCAGGTTTGGGCTTATATGAGAAATCCCGAACGTAGAAATGCCTATTTACTACAATTTGGAGGAAAGTCAGTAAAGAAAATAGCCTATGCTGCTAGTTTTGGACGAGATGCATTAGCAGATGATTCTAATGATTATCTAAATGCTTTAAAAGATTTTGCATATTTAGGAGTTCGGGAAGAAAGTGGAAAAGATATATGTATGAGTTTAGGTCTTGACTCTTCATGGGTAACAGATCCTGTTACTTTGTTGTCTTCTGTAGATTGGAGAAAATTAAAGGTATCAATTGAATTGGACAGAAATCATAAAAACATATTCTTCTATACACTGACTAATGTTCAACAAAATCGTTCATATAGTGAAGTGCTGACTAGCCTCCAAAAGCAATATACAGTATATTACACAAATTCATCAGAATTATTGGATGAAAACTGCAATTTTTTCCCCTCTCCAAATGAATGGTTGGCTTATATTGATGAGTGTGACTGTGTTATAACAGATTCTTTTCATTGCACAATGTTCTGTATTATATTTAATAAGCCATTTGTAACATTGGTGCGTGGTGATGGATCTTCTATGAGTAATCGTTTAACGTCTATGCTTGAAAGAGTAGGGTTAATCGATAGGTATATTGGTTGTGCCCCTAAAAAAGTTAATTCTGTTTTGCTGCAGAGTATTGATTGGAAAAGTGTTAATTCCAAACTAGAAGAGTGGGTTAATTATAGTAAACAGCAACTTTTAAACGCATTGTAATCGTATGACACAATTTCTCAGTGATAAGCTAAAAGTCCTTTCTCTCATTTCCATTCTATTTGTACTCTATATTCATTCTGGTTTTCATTCAAATGAAATCGAAGGAATGATATGGAATTATAGATGTCAGGAGTTTATATCCGGTATGTTGGGTCGTTGTGCTGTACCTTTATTCTATGTCATATCTGGATATCTTTTCTTCTTAAAGGTGCCTGATGGAGTGAAGTCTATTTATGCTAAAATCCAAAAAAGAATAAGAACATTGCTGATACCATATATTATCGGATGTTTGTTTTTCGTGTTATTTGGAGTAATGATTGCGATTACGCCTGGTATATCAAAGTATGTGAATGGCTCCGTAATGCCACTCTTTAGTGAGCCTTTTCATCAGATTATATGTAGCATCTTTTATGCTTCTGGTAGCGGTACTCCATATGCTTTTCAGCTGTGGTTCTTGCGTGACTTGATTTTGATAGTTGCTACATCGCCAATTTGGTATTTTCTTTTAAAACATCTTAGGTGGTTTTTAATTGTGTCATGTTTTGGACTTACGTATTTTCACATTCCTTTCGTTCCTTTTTTTGCATTGTTTTGGTTCTTGCTAGGAGGGCAATTAGGTGCAAGTGCAAAACAGATATGGGGGCAAATCTTACTATATGTACAGCCATGATATTTCTCCTTTTATCAATCGCTCAACTGTTTATGCCAAATATGATTGATTGGGAGTTACTGAAAAATCCAATCATCATTTTGGGGTTAATAAGTGTTTGGAGATTATACGATATAGTGCTAGGTAAGGATTTTAAGCTAAGTGAGCATCGTTGGTTAGCCACGGCTTGCCAGTTTACTTTCTTCATCTATCTGTTCCATGAGCCAACCCTTAATATTGTAAGAAAGTTGATTGTTGTGGTCTTAGGAAAAAATGAGTATGGATATTTGATATCATATCTCATATCTCCTTGGTTATTTACTATCTGTTTTGTATTTGTTGGATTACAGTTTAGAAAATACCTTCCTAAAGTGTATCATGTATGCACAGGTGGAAGATAAATAAGAATTGAAAATGAAAATCATTCATTATATTCCGAGTATCGACCGCATAGCGGGCGGTACTTCTACCTATATGCAGGTTCTTGGCAAGGAATTAGGGAAGTTAGCTGAAGTGCATATCATCACTCATGCTTCAGAAAATCCATTGCCTATAGATAATTGTAAGATACATTATGTGTCTGGTTACAATCCTTTGAAAGGTAGTTTCAAAATTGAGATTAACAAGCTCTTTGATGATATAAATCCCGATGTGGTGCATATCAACTGTTGTTGGATGCCAGCTTGTGCTCTTGTTCAGAGAATGGCTCAGAAGCGCAACATCAAAGTGGTTCTCACTCCTCATGGAATGTTGGAACCTTGGATTATCAAGCGTCATTACTGGACTCGTAAAGTACCTGCCTTGTTGCTGTTCCAGAAGGCTGCCGTCAAAAAAGCTGATTGCCTGCAGGCTACAGCAGAAAGTGAAAAGCAGAATCTCTTGAAGCTGGGATATAACTCCAATATCAAGATCGTTAAACTCGGTATTGATGCTGAGAGTATCGCTATGAAAACTTCCTGGAAGAAGACCAAGCAACTGCTGTTCTTGTCAAGAGTGCATGTAAAGAAGGGCATCAATTATCTGATAGAAGCTGCCGATATCCTACGTGATGAATTGCAGGGATATAAGATTCTTGTTGCAGGAGAAGGGGATGCTGAGTATGTAGCCTCTCTTAAGCAGCAGATTATGGATAAAGGGCTTCAAGATATAATTCAACTGATAGGTGGTGTTTATGGTGACAAGAAATGGGAGCTGTTCCAGACAGCTGATTTCTTTGTCCTGCCAACCAATTCTGAGAATTTTGGTTTAGCCATCGCAGAATCTCTTGCATCTGGTACGCCTGTCATAACTACCGTGGGTACTCCATGGAATGATCTCAATTCATCAAACGCTGGTGCTTGGATAGAGATTGGCACTCAGCCACTAGTAGAAACATTGAGAAGATTCCTCTCGTTATCTGATGGAGAATTGGAGACTATGGGCAAGAATGGCCGCAAACTCATAGAAACCAAATACTCTGCTAAGGTTATGGCTGAAGAAATGATGAAAGTGTATGATTCTCTAAAATAAAGGAAAATAGTTTCTTTTTTAATTAGTTTTTTATGGAAACTCCAAAATTTTCAATAATCCAAATTTCTGACTTGCATAAGGATTCTGATTTCAATTATAATCAATTGATAGATTCTTTGAAATCGGATATAGCCAATTATGCAAATTTAGGAATCTATCCTGTAAGATATATTGTTGTATGTGGAGACCTTATCCAAGGAACTCGTAATACTGATATTGCTAAGGGTAATCAAGATATACAAAGACAATATGAAGAGGTTTCTGTATTTTTGCATAATCTGGTTGATGTATTCTTAAATGGAGACATTAGTCGATTGATCATAGTGCCTGGCAATCATGACGTGAACAGAGCTGTCTCAAGCAATAGCATGAAGCCCATTGACGCTTCTGAACAAGAAAAGGTGCAGAAAAGTTATTGGGAGAGATATGGTAAGAAGCAGATTTATCGCTTTGATTGGGAAACTCTTTCCTTTATGCAAATTATTGATGAGAAGTTCTATACTTCAAGATTTGACAGTTTTGTGACATTCTTTAACCGGTTCTATTCCTCTATTGGCAGGACGTTTCCTGTAAGTCCTGAGGAAGATGCTTCTTTGATTGCATTTCCTGATGATAAGATAGCTTTTGCTTGTTTTAATAGTTGTTGTCAACTTGACCATCTCAATGCAATGGGAACTATAAATGAAAATGCTCTTCACAGCATCTACGGAGGTTTGAGTGGTTGTTATAGTAATGGCTATCTGATATTGGGAGTATGGCATCATCATATTTATGGTGTTCCACATAGATGTGACTTTATGGATATGAATATCACAAAGAGTATGGCTTGTAATCATATCCTTGTAGGGCTATTTGGACACCAGCATAAGTCTGAAGTGGTTGAAGAGTTAAATGACTTGGCTGAAGATATAGAACGTGACAAAATGCATTTGATAAGTTCTGGAACCTTATTTGGCAGTAGAAAAGAAATGTTGCCAGGTATCAAACGGCAATATAATCTGGTTAATGTAGATATAGAAAACGGTTCTGCCAACTTGGAAGTTTTTGGTCGTGAAGATAAGATGAATGATGCGACCTATCCGATATGGGGCGAAAAACATCTGCCGAGGGGTAAGAAGTTTTTGGCTTTTCATGTGCCTCTTAATAAGTTGTCTGATGATGATTTGATAAGAATTATTGATGAAGAAACAAGAAAGTCTGGAGATTTCAAAAATGGAATCTTACGTATGAAACAGATTGATAATCCAGTTAAGCAAGGGTTCGTAGATGAATATATTCAGCAACTATGTTTGGAAGAAGAGGATTTGAACTTTATTCTGAATGTATTCAAACAGCCATTATCAAATATGGAGTATTGCTATTTGATGCAAGCTTCAATTTTAAAAAATGATGTGGATGTTGTTCGAAATCTGATAGAAATGTCTCCCTATAAGGATTCTGCCGATATGTTAGTTAAAAGTCAAATCGCTGAAGGGGCAAAATTTATAAGAAAATATAGAAAACCATGGGAAAAATAGCAATGAAATTCGAGGCAAAGTCTATGCTTAATATGCTTTGCCAGTCTCTTTATGACACATTGTTGGTCGTTCTTCGTGAAAACCTTCAAAATGCTTACGATGCCGTACTTATGAGACGTCATGAAGATGCATCATATGTAAATCCTTCAATTTCGATAGATGTAAAAGATGGACATATCGTGGTGAAGGATAATGGTATTGGTATGTCTGCAGAAGAGGTCGAAACAAACTTCTGGACTGCAGGAAAAAGCGGCAAGAATAATGATATGGCTAAAGCTGCTGGCGTTGTTGGTACTTTTGGAATCGGTGCATTTGCCAATTTTGGTGTATGTACTCATCTGTCACTTTCTACAAAGAAAATATACTCAAATACCAGATGTTTGTGTAATGCTAATAGAGAAGACTTGGACAATATAGAGATGAATTCTATAAATGATTTTGATACTGAATACGGAACCATAATAGATGCAACAATGGATCCGGACAGACTGATTTCCGCCCAAGATGCTTTGGATTATATTACACAGTATGTGCAATATCTGAAAATACCTGTATTTTTCAATGGTGAGTTGATTAGCCAGAATGACTATAAAGAAGGGTGTAATGGATTGGATTTCTATCATACACAAAAGGAACATTCTGGTCTTTTATACTCATTCGATTATGCTATAGATGTCTATTCTAAGTCTCCAGTACATGTGAGGGCTTTTATTAAAAATATTCATATAGGAAATATGGATTATGAAGGTGAGTTAATGCTTGATACTCAAAAAGACAGATTGTTTGGCTTGCGCAATGGATTTGGATTGTCGCCGATACTTCTGAATTCTTACTATTCGTTTGGTGGTATAGTCAATATGAGTATGCTTAAGCCTACAGCAGGTAGAGAAGCAATCAATCAGTCTTGTCTGGGTATATTACAACGACTCATGCATGTTTGGGAAGATGTTTTTTCTCTCTATATATCTGAGCAAGAATATGCGGATAAGTATAGAAATTTCTTGCATTATTTAGATGTAAACAATAATGTAGAATTGGCACGGAATATCAATATACAGAAGGCTAATGAGGAAAATGAGTTTATAAAGTTAGGTGATTTGGTACAAGATACGGAACATGCTCGTTTTTATAAGGGTTCTGACACGTCTATTTTGCGGAAGTTTTCTGATTCTGATTATGTAATTGGTATTGTTTCTCGTGAATATCCACGTCGTAATGTTCAGTTGCGTTATCTCAGCAATTTTGGTGTTGATGAGATTGATGACCATGTCGAGGTATTGAAGATATATAATCTTAAGGGTTATGAAAATGTTGCTTGGTATTCGGTAAAGGTAAAAATACAACAGAAATTAAAAGATGAATATTTGATAACCAATAACCGAGTAGAATTTGCAGACATCAGTCATAATCTTCCCTATTATGTAGAAACTAAAGAGGATGAGGTTGTCGTCTATATTAGAAAAGATGATGCAGAAATTACCAATATCGTTAAATTGTATAAAAGCGATTATTCGGTTTTCGACCCTTTGATAGTGGATTATGTACGCAACTATATTTATCAACAGATTAAACCTTACATCCCGTCAAGTAGTCGGATGGGAATCGAGGCTTTCCAATCTTTGATGAAAAAGAAAAAGGAGTCTTTCTCCATTGATAAAGATGATTTAATGTCGATAGACAATACATTTGAACTATTTAAGGAAGGTAAAATCACAATAGAACAATTTTCTTCAATAATTAAGAAAAGTCAGCAGAAATCTCAACAAACATTGAATGTTAACAATATAGTAGATGTAGACGAAGTTGTCAAAACAATTTCTGTTAATGTTAACATCGAAGAAGAAAAAAAGTTGGCTCAACAACAAAAAGAAGGTGATGTGTTTGCCCCATTACCTCCAATCCTGCGCCATAATGTAGAGACTAAGGCTAAATTGTTGACAACAGATGTTGAGTCTTCATTGTTGCATGGTTATAAGAAATTCTTAACATTGACAAATGCAATGACCAGGGAGTATTATACTTTCTTTATGAATCCTCATACAACAAGAGTAATTTGGAGTATGCACCGTATCATCTTCGTGTTTACTTTGGAAGGCGGGAATTATACATTGTATTATGATATGGAGTTGAAAAAACATTTAGACAGAGAACTCACAGGTGGAAAAATGTTGCCAACAACAACAATTATAACCAAGAATAAAGTCTTTGTACCAATTCCTCATGAATTGGAGGATTATTTCTCTTTAAGAGGTGGGTCTCTTAATTTTACCATTCACTATGATTCAGTGGATGGAGAAGAATAATTAATTGATTGTAAACGGAAAGGTTGGTAAGGATTTCTAAAATGGAAGCTCCTTGTAACCTTCTAAGCTATATTATTTTTATGTTGACTTTAGAACGACATACTCCTGGGCATGTGTCTAAGAGTATAAAATGTAAGCGTGCGGTGTGGAACATCACTGCAACATTATTATTCCGTCCTTTTATCACTCCTGTTTTTCGTAAATGGCGTATAGCCTTGTTGCGAATGTTTGGAGCTAAGGTGGAATGGGATGCAAATGTTTATGCTTCAGTAAAGATTTGGGCTCCTTGGATGCTGCAAATGGGGCATCGTGCTTGTTTGGGGCCTGAAGTAATTTGCTATAACCAGGACTGGGTGGTACTGGAAGATGATGCTATCGTTTCGCAGTATTCGTACCTGTGTACAGCAAGTCATGATGTTGATTATGCTAATACTGCAGACAACGGTCTCATCACCTCTCCGATAGTCCTGCGTAGAGGCGCATGGATTGGTAGCCGTGCATTTGTTGGTATGGGTGTAGAAATTGGAGAAAAAGCTGTGGTTGGAGCCACGGCTTCTGTGTATAAGAATGTAGAATCTTTGACTGTTGTTGGAGGCAATCCGGCAAAGGTTATAAAGAAGAGATTTTTGTTGAATAATATGGAAATGTGATTTTTTAGAAAGAACAATTTGATAGAGTTGTATAGTTCTTTGCAGAGGGGTTTTCAGGTAATTCTTTACTTGATTGCTAAAAGGATAATGATTACTTTTAAACAAATTTATAAACGATGAGCGATAATAAAACAAAGTACCTTGTACTGAAAGGATGTGCAGGTTTGGGTAATAGATTTATTACTCTGATGAAAGCTATCAATTATGCCAAGATGTCTGACCGTACATTATATGTAGATTGGAGTGATGGTATGTTTGCTGCGTTAGGTAAAAATGCTTTTTCTGAGTATTTTGATCTTAAAGGTATCAGGTGTTGTAATCTCGAGGATGTAATGAGTGCTTATGAAACTGGAGCAACATGCTATCCTTCCAAAATGCGTAAAGATGATTTGACTAACCCTATCTGTGAAGAACGTGATGTAAAGGGGCAGTTTGTTGTTTATTTGCCAAAGATTGCTAGAAAGACCATCTATAAGGTCGCTTTATCTGTAGTTCCTCTCCATAAATTGGTTTATATTTTGGGTTTGCAGTCTTTCCAAAGAGTTGAAGTAAAAGATAAATTATCATGGAAGTATGTGGTTAAACATATGCTTGATGGTGATAATCTTCCTCTAGGTTCTAATATTTGGCCATGGCTTCATGCACGGATAGTGCTTTTTGCAGATTTCAGACCTTTGGTATCAATGAAGAATTTCTTTAACTATGTTTCTTTGAAAAAAAATATGTATGATAAGATCGCTTCTAAAGCTTCAGAGTTGGGGGTACAGAATGCGGTTGGTGTTCATGTTAGATATACGGATAAGAAACCAAAAGGGCAATTGGATATTTTGCATCATCAGCTGAAAAGTATGATTGAAGCTGATTCTAGTTTAAAGATCTTCTTGTGTTCTGATAATCCTGATGTGGTAGAAGATTTCAAACGTATATATCCTGGTAGGGTGTTACTCTATGAAAAGTTTATTCCGAAGGTAGAGGATGGCGGTATTCATATATGGGCTGCCCAGCATGCTACCGACGAGATAAAACTAAAAATGTTTGAAGATAGTATTACGGAAATGTGGATGCTGTCTATGACCAAAATACTTTTCTGGCAAGGTAATTCTTCTTTCAGCTATATTTCTAAGTTGCTTCGAGATAAGAAAAACAAAAAGAGTATAGACTGGTTGAAGCTTAAGTAACTTTTCTTTTTTTATAATAATTTACGTATGAGAATAGCAATAGATTTAACATCCTTATATGCACGTAAACGCACAGGTATTGAGATGTATGCTATTGATTTATATCGAGCATTACTTTCAACATCTCATGAGATTATTCCAATCTTTCACGTAAAAAATGAGTTAGATAATAATCCTAATGCGTTTATAATAGGTGAGAGTAATAGAATTATTCTGGAAAACATTAGATTATCATTAGCGGTAAGAAAAATCAATCCAGATGTGGCTTTGTTTCCTGTTTTTCCTCCACCAATTGATCTTTGTCTTGGATTCAACGGGAAAGTAATGCCAACTCAGCATGATTGTGCATTTTTGAAATTCCGAGATACCTTGAATTTTGCAGCAAAGTATTATCTTACGCCAAAGATGTTATGGGCATTTAAGTGGGTAGATGGTATTATTACCATTTCTGAGACGGAGAAAAAACAACTTTCTGTTTACACTAAAAAGCCTATATATAATCTAGGTGAGAATATTGCTATCGGATTTAAAGGTGCTTCTGAAAAGGCGAATCTTCAATTGCTTGAAAAATGGAATCTGCGTCCTGAATCATATTATATATCGGTTTCTACTATAGAGCCCCGTAAGAATTTCAAATATCTTCTCAAGGTGATTGCTCCAATTCTGAAAGACCGGAATATGAAGCTAGTACTCGTAGGAAGAGAAGGATGGGGGGGCGATGAAGAATTGAAGGCTCTGATTGAGCAGATGAAGGATTATCTGATATTTACTAATTACGTATCAGATGAAGAACTCATTTCCCTTTATCATTACGCTTATGCCTTTGCCTTGTTATCTCTTGATGAAGGCTTTGGAAGAACCCCTTTTGAGGCAGTTGCTTGTGGATGTAAACATATCATATTAAGTGATATAGAAATCTTCCATGAAACATTTGATAATAATGCAACTTTCTTGCCATTGAATAACGAAGAGGAAGCTAGAAAAATCCTTCTTGTGGATAAAAACAATGAAATAAACAATGATTTTAAGATTCCATTTCAGGTAATGGAAGAAAGAATTAAGGAGTTGTTTAAATGATAGCATACAACTGTTAGATACAGCTGAATGGCAAATGCCAAACTGCTATTTTCTTGAATAACTAATTGTTAGTTATAAAAAATGTATTCTATGATAAATCAAATTCACAACGATATTCAGGTGATAATCATGGCTGGTGGCGTAGGTAGCCGCTTTTGGCCAATGTCAACCCCCGATTACCCAAAGCAATTCATTGATGTGATGGGTGTCGGCCGTTCCCTTATACAATTGACAGTAGATAGATTGAAGCCAATCTGTCCTGTCGAGAATATGTGGGTAGTGACAAACGAGAAATATATCAGCATTGTCAAGGAGCAAATCCCTGACATGCCTGTAGATAACATATTATCAGAGCCGGAGGCTCGCAATACCGCTCCATGTATTGCTTATGCCTGCTGGAAGATCCAGGAGAAGCATCCTGATGCCAACATCGTGGTGACACCATCCGATGCCCTGGTCATCAACACCTCGGAGTATCAGCGAGTGCTCAGCAAGGCTTTGAACTATACATCCGATAAGAACGCCATCGTTACCATCGGTATTAAGCCAAGTCGCCCAGAAACAGGCTATGGCTATATAGCCGCAGCAGAGCCAACATCCGTAGATGAAATCTACAAGGTAGAGGCTTTCAAGGAAAAGCCGAACTTGGAGACTGCCGAGCAATATCTTGCAGCTGGCAATTACTATTGGAATGCCGGAATCTTCGTATGGAACATTGATACCATCAGCAAGGCAATCCGAACCTTCCAACCAAATCTTGCCAGCATCATGGACGAGATGGCACCTTCTTTCTATACCGAACAGGAGAAAGAGGTCGTCGGCAAGCTCTTCCCAACCTGCGAGAAGATAAGCATTGACTATGCCGTGATGGAGAAGTCGAAGGAAATCTATACCTTGCCAGCCGAATTTGGTTGGAGCGACTTAGGCAGTTGGGGCAGCCTTCGTACCTTGCTTCCACAGGATGAGGCTGGCAACGCCAAGGTAGGCAAGGACATCCGATTGTATGAATGTAAGAACTGCGTGGTTCATGCAGCCGATGAAAGCAAGGTGGTGGTTCAAGGATTAGATGGCTATATCGTAGCTGAGAAGAATGGACAGCTGCTTGTCTGCTCTTTGAAAGAGGAACAGAGAATTAAAGAGTTTGGGGAATAGTGAATTTCATTTAGTAAAGATATGGCTTAGACATAGTATAAAGTATTGTATACTCTATTGGTATTATTATAATATAAAGCACAAATTATGAAAAGTATTTCAACTTTTTCAATTCAAAAACTCTTTGGATTGTATGATTATAAAATAGCTTTTCAAGATAATAATTTAATCTTGATAGGTGAAAATGGTTCAGGTAAAACAACCATTATGAATGTTTTATTTTACTTTCTTACTAAGCAATGGGAAGAATTGGTATCTATAAATTTTGACTCGATTTCAATTAAGTTTATAGGACATGCTAAACTTTTAACTGTTACAAGAAAGGAAATAGAAGAGTTTTTAAGTTTTAGGCATGGCAGATTATACCTCTTTTCTGAAAACCAACATGTTCAAAAAATGAGTCAAAATCTAAATATGATATCAGGTGTGCTTACAAAGATATTTGAAGATTCTTTTATTTTGTATCTTCCTACATTTAGACGAATTGAGAATAAAAGACAATTAAGTGAGAAAATCACTGATGGCTTACCGCATTTTGAAGATAGTTCTGAAGAGAAAAATTATAAAATGCTTAAAGAGTTTGGTATGGATGATGTCCATATGCAAAATATGGTTTATTCAAATATACTTAAAGATAAATATGTCAAATCGTTAAATCGTCTTAATAAACAATATCTTAATGATATATTGGAAGGTTCCTATGAAAAAGATGGTACTATATTGTTGAATTATTCTCGCGATAAACTAGTGTATGCAGTGGATTCTATAGATGTGCATTTGTTGCCTAAAAGTAATAAGGAAAGATTAAAGCATGTATTTAATCAGATTGCTAATAAAGAAAGCGAAGAATCTACTGATAGAGAGAAAATATTGTCTCATTATTTATTATTGTTGTTGACTTCTCAGATTGATATTCAAAAACAAAGGATTAATATGAGTCTTTTTGTTTCTAGGTGCAACAAGTACCTTCATGGTAAGCATCTTGTTTTTGATGAAAATTTACTGAGCTATAAATTGATAAATGAAGATGGAAAGGAATTGCAGCTAGATGCATTATCTTCTGGAGAAAAGCAAATCGTATCTATCTTTAGCTATCTTTGTTTGTCTTCTAATACTAATGTTTTTTTGATGATAGATGAACCTGAATTATCTCTCTCTGTTGATTGGCAAAGAACAATCCTTGAAGATATTAAGGAATGCCCATCTTGTAAAGGGCTCTTTGCCGTAACGCATTCTCCTTTTGTAATATGTGATACTTTGCGTGAATATGCTAGAGGTATGGGGGAGTTTAAAAAATCTTGATGTTATGAATGAGGTTGAAAAATTACTTTCTTCTATAGATACTGCTCCAGTAGTTTATACCAACTTTTTAGAAAATTATACAAAGGAAGATTGTTATGCTTTTGTAGAAGGAGATGATGATGTTCTTTTTTATAATAGCCAATTTCAGAAATGTAATCTGACAAAAATAAAGATTACTGTTTGTGAAGGGAAACAAAAGGTAAAACAGTGTTATGAATGTTTTAATTGGAGTCGTTTTTCAAAGAAACAAATAGTATTTCTAATAGATAAAGATTTATCTGATATAATAGATGATCCTAATGACTTTTCAGATGAAAATGTTTATAAGACACCTATGTATGCAATAGAAAACATTATAGCGTCTTCTGAAAATTTTGAGAATACTCTTTCGGCATTAGGCTTTTATAATCTTCGGGATCAGCAGATAGAAAGATTACGACATGACTTTCTTGTAGAAAAGGAAACTTTTGAAGAAAAGATGTTGTTAGTCATGGCTATAATTATCAGATGGAAAAGTATGCATATCAAACCTGCTAATTATAATAATGTAAAAGTTAAGGATTTTTGCCATATATCTGATGATTGGCATGTCGTTTTCCTATCTGATCAAGAAATTATTGAAAAAGTCTATAAGGCTAGTCAGGTAGATTTAGGAGAGTATGATGCAGAAAAAATTTCTAATATAAGGAATGAAATTCATGAAAAAAGGCATAAGATAATAAGGGGAAAATATGTAGTGTCTCTCTATTTAGATTATTGTAATGCTATTGCGAAAAGACACCATAGCAAGCATCTTCTTGATCTAAGAAACGATAGCATCTTGTCTTCAATTGTATGCAAAGGAAAAAACCTTCTTCAAGTATGTGATTATTATCGCGTCTTGTCGGCAATGTGTCCCCTTTTGCCGTGTTTTTGTGAATTTGTTAATAGAACAGTAATGCAGTATAAGAAAAAAGCGAGCTAAATAAATGGAAACAGTAAAAGTATTAAATATAAATATTCAGAACATTACTCGTCAGGAACTCTTGAAGAATCTGAAGGAGGGTGTTCTTGTGACCCCTAATCTTGACCATCTTATTAAGCTTCAGAAGGACAAGGAGTTTTATGATGTGTATCAGAAGTCGGAATGGGTAGTATGTGACAGTAAAATCCTCTTCCTATTCGGTAAGTTGTTGAAAACTCCTATCAAGGAAGCGATTCCGGGTTCCAGCTTCTTTACTTCTTATTATATGTATCATAAGGATGATGCTGACTGCAAGATTTTCTTGCTTGGTGCCAAGGAGGGTATTGCTGCCAAGGCTATGGAACGTATCAATGAGAAGGTAGGTCGCCAGATGGTGGTAGGTGCCCATTCTCCTTCCTTTGGCTTCGAGAAGCATGAGGAAGAGTGTGAGGAACTGGTCCGCATCGCGAATGAGAGTGGAGCGAATGTGCTGCTGGTGGGCGTTGGTGCGCCTAAGCAGGAGAAGTGGATTATGAAGTATCGTGATAAGATGCCTGGAGTAAAGGTGTTCATGGCTCTGGGTGCTACCATTGACTTCGAGGCAGGAACATTGAAACGTGCGCCTAAGATCTGGCAGAAAATCGGTATGGAGTGGCTGTATCGTTGCATGAAGGAACCAAAGCGTCTCTTCAAGCGTTACTTCGTGGATGACATGCAGTTCTTCTATTACTTCGGTAAGCAGCTCTTGGGAATATACAAGGATCCTTTCCGAAAAAAATAGGATTACTTTCTTCTGAAGAACTTACATAGCAAGGCTATCAATTGCAAAGCTACGTGTAGTACCGATACACCGCTATCGTCATTATCCTAACGCGCAAGTATATAACCTCGACATCGTTAAGCCTGGTACTCCTAATCCGGTAGTAAAGGATTACAAGCCAGCTTTGCGTGATGGTCAGAAGTTGCAGTCTTCTTTCATCGAGTATGATATCCGCAAGCCTATCGAGAACTTGCCGTTTACTCCTACAAAGGATGATGTCATCTTCAACTTTGCTGCCGAGGAGTTGAAGAAGGTTACTGGCTTGACTCAGTTTGTGCCTGATATTCCTAACTGGGTTATCATGCCTATGGCAAGGGCTGCCATGCTTCTTGGCTCGCCAATGGGTATCTGTCCCGCAAGAGTGAAGAAGCTCCAGATTTCTACTAATATCTGTGGTGAGAAGTTAAAGAACTGCGGTTATCAGTTTAAGTGGAGCTTTGAGGAAGCGCTTGCTGACTGGTTTGAGGATAATGACAGACAAGGGCTGAAGTAAAGATGAAATGTGGTCTCTATGATGAGAGCTGCAAAATTGCTGCTGATACCAACCTCCTGGTGAACTATCTGTATAACTGCCATCTGAAGATGGCGTATCTCCCTGAGTTCGTAACGAGAATGAGAATGGATGGCATGAGTACTGATTCTGCCAAGCGCAAGAAAGTGTGGGATGAGGATATCAGGGTATATTCCGGATATGGCTTCAAGCCCGTGACATTGACGAAGCTGATGAAAATGGCATGTTTCGAAAACCTACCTTCAATAGTCTTTGCGACCCCTTCGGTTCCCCTTCTAGGGGACAGAAACCTCAGGAACGAGAGGATGTAGCTGGCTCTGCTATAGCGCCGCCAGGGTTTTGGTCAGCCAGCGGAGCCTGTGCCCGCAAGGGGCTGGCTGGTAGTGCTTACGCAATAAAATTGCGATTGTTTAACGCAACAGAGTTGCGAGTGTTTGTCGGCTAGCACTTTGAGTAATTTGCTGATAGCTTGCAGTTTTTCGGCTTTTTTCTTGGTGGTTTCAATAAAAAAGCTTATTTTTGCGGAAAAGTTTAACGTTTAAAATTATAGGTTATGGCAACATTAACTATACAGGTGGAAGATAATAGTGTTATGGCTGGCCTCAAGAAAGTTCTTGAGTCAATGAAAGGCGTTGTAATTGTTCCTAATCATCAGAAAAGCATGTCAGGGATAGAAGAAGCAATGGATGATATTCGTCATGGTAGAGTGACGGAGTATGAAAGTGCTGATGATATGTTTGAAAAGTTGGGAATATGAAATACAGAATCATAGCTACCAGTCGCTTTGAAAAGGATGTAAAGCGTTGTAAGAAACGTAATCTTCCAATGGAAAAGCTAAAGAAGGTAATTCGATTACTAGAAGAGACAGGAAAATTACCTTCTGAATATAAGCCGCATAAACTATCTGGGCAATATGCGAGAAGTTGGGAATGTCATATTATGCCAGATTGGCTGTTGATATGGAAACAATATAATGATGAGCTGGTTTTAGTGATGACTAATACTGGTTCTCATAGTGATGTTTTCTAGAAACAAATGAAAATGGCATGGAAAGTGCCGCAATTCATTCAAGCGAAGTTTTCGAAAACCTACCTTCAATAGTCTTTTCGACCCCTTCGGTTCCCCTTCTAGGGGACAGAAACCTTCCTTACCCTTAAGGAAGACTCCACCTTTCTCACCAAGCCTCTCTTTCCTCAGGAACGAGAGGATGTAACCGCCCTCCGGTGCTCAGAACCGCTACGCTCTAAGGTTGGCGGACCATCAAAGGTCTGCGCCAAGTTGTGCGGGATGGGGCCGCATGGGGATATGTTTTAATCGTATTGTTTTCTAAAATATGTTATAGCATGAAATATTATCCAATCACTAAACTGCAGGCGAAAACGCCTGAAATTGAAGAAATATTGAATCTGCTTCAGCCATTATCTACATCTTCTGCAGAGTTTGATGATATGAAGATTTCGCTAATCCTCTTCATGAAATCTCTTAGGAGTGATTTGGGTGTAGAGGTGGAAGAAAGGTATGTTGATAAAGTATATAGGGACAGCTATTATTCTTATTATGATACCAAAAGGCTTCCTTATAATAGATATTGCGTTAGATTGTCGTTTTTTGACTCTGCGTTTAATAAAGATGTTGATTTAGATGATGCAGAGAATATTAGGAACAACTATCTAGGCTTTGTTGTACTGCGTCCTCTTAGATATTGTATTGGTAGAAATGTTATAGATCCAAAAGCAAAGGCTGATACTTCTCTGCAGAAAGCGAAAATCTGTAGAGCTGCTATAGAATCGTCATGTTTTGGAATCAAACTTAATGCGGTTGGTTTTCCTCATTCCAGTCAAGATACAGAAACTATGACATGTGCCCAAACTACAATTTGGGCTTTATTGGAGTATTATGGCAATAAGTATAATATCTATCGTCCTACAACTCCATCTGAAATTAAGAGAATCCTGGAAAGCTTTTCTTATGAGAGACAATTACCATCTTCTGGTTTGACTTATAACCAAATATCTGTTGCTCTTCGTAGCTTGGGATTTGGTTCAAAAGTTTATACTAAAGGGGCAAATGCTGAGCGTTTTAATCGCTTGTTAGCTTGTTATGTTGAAAGTGGAATTCCTATAGTTCTTGCTTTGAAAGGTGCTGGTATTGGACATGCTGTTGTATGCGTCGGAAGAGAAGACATAGATAAGAGTGAGGTGATAAATCATCAAACAAAATCTCCTTCTCAAGAAGTTTACTATGACTGGAATGATACCGTTGCCTCGAAGAGAATAGTTCTAAATGATGATAATTTGCCAAATTACCAGTTGGGAAGCCTATCTCAGCCTTGTAATTACTATAGTCAACTTTTAGGGCCAAATTCTAATTGGTCACATGTTGAGATAACGCAGTTTATTGCGCCTTTATACAATAAGATATACATGGACGCAGAAGCTGCGATTGAATTATCTACAATTGTACTGGATACTTATATTCAACTGAAAGGTCAGGTAAAAAGAACTTTTCTTACTTCTGGCAGAACATTAAGGGAGCACATTGCAAAATTGCATAGTATTTCAAATAATGCAAGAATTGCTTTGCTGCAAATAGACCTGCCTAAGTTTGTCTGGGTTACTGAATTGAGCACCATAGATGAATTTGAGAAAGATATGGTAAATTCCCTTCTCTTGATTGATGCAACAGGAAATTCACAAGTAAATGTATTAGGGAATATAATATTTTTAATTTCTAATCGTTATTTCTATACGTATGATTCTCAGAATCATCGGATGATAGGAAATCAGGTGGAGGCTATACCTCAAAATTTTGAGGCATTTCCTGGTAATTTGAAATAATAATCTTTAAAAATGGCAAAAATGAAAGAATATCCAAAAATAGATGAACTCTTTTCAGCAAATTCAGAGAAGTTGATTCCTGAAGATAAGGAACGTATCGTAGTTGAGTATATGGCGGATATAACTGCCAATGCTGCTAATCATGATTTGGAGTCTATGCAGCAGGCTTCTCAGTTGATTCTGAATTGTTAAACAAAGTGGAGCGACAATTAATTGATTGCGTCAGATAAATGTTTATGCAGACACTTTCAAAAGAAATTGAAAAAAGGATAGAAGATATTGTTTCTGTCCGTTTTTATAATCAAATAACACCATACGATGTTATTAGATGGCTATTTAATTTTGATGATGAAGATGTCGAATTAGCAGTTCAATTGTTGGAGCATGTGGTCTTCTTGCGTGATGATGATGTAAAGGGGCGTCTTTATGACCAGATAGTAAAGTTGCCTAGAGATAGGAAAAAACATATAGTTCCTCTTGGTAAACCTGGGAAAAGTGGCGCTGCCATTTCATACTGGATTCATGGCTTGATGAAAAGAAATGATCTACAGAGTATGAATTTTCATTCAAGTGTAGAAGCTTTTATTTCTTATAGAAACTCTGTGGCATGGGAGACCCTGAATGATGTTGTTGTTTATGTGGATGATTTTATAGGTAGTGGTGGGTCTGTAGTAACAGCTTTATCATCCCTTGATAAAAAAAACGTGAGACCAGAGGTGTTGACTGATGCCAGCTCTGGAAGACTTTATGTTGTTGCTGCAATAGTGATGGATAATGGCTATTCTAAGATTACTCATGATATATCTGGGGCTATTATCTTAGGAGACTTGCATTGCAAAGGATTTGATCCTCATAAAAAGGTATTTGGGAGTTATTTTAAGACTAAAGCGGTACGTGAAATGTGCTATAAGTATGGAGAACAATTATATAAAGATTGGCCTCTTGGTTTTGAAAACACTCAAAGTCTGGTATTGATGCAGCATTCGTCGCCAAACAATACGATTCCTGTATTATGGTCTGATAACCAATATCAAGGTAGAAACTGGAATCCTTTGGTGCCTCGAAATAATCTCCTGAAAATAAAACGGGCTTATACTGACAGAAATTCTGTTTACAGATGGTTGTCGTGCCTGAAGAAAATCTTTGTAGGTGGAAGTGAATCTGTAGATTTCGGGTTATTGTTTACAAAGAGTAATTTCAATCTTGTCTTTATCTTAATATGTTTGATCAGGCGAAAAAGCGAAGCTTTCATTTTCAATGCCATGGGTATTTCATTAGTAGAAATGGATTGTTTATGGCAAGAAGGGATTGATAAGAAAATATGGGATAGTAAGCACAAGCCTACATCACTGGCGTTGAACGAATATAAAGATGCAATAAAAAGATATAAGATATTGAGAAATGATGGAAGGCAAGAATTTAGCCCGATTTTGGATGAAAAAGATAATATTTACATACCGGAGACTTTCAGGGGCGTGAAGTAAAATTATTAGCTGAATATGGGATTAGCATATTCGTATGTCTTTTGGACATGCTTGATTTAAAATATCATTACACTACTGTCCAATAAAAAAGGGCAATTCGATCTTTGAAACAGTTGAATTATAGTCTTTTATGCAGTATTTTGCAATGAAACGGACTTGATTTTGTAACTTTGCAGCCAAAAAGAATTGGCTACTAT